>JACLAC010011371.1_pt1 | contig 12698 bp, 6 predicted proteins | sample 8027881 | NCBI WGS metagenome assembly JACLAC01 (sample SAMN15725517, study PRJNA655200) | protist metagenome | isolation source: fluorescence activated cell sorting (FACS) single amplified genomes of... | place: Spain: Blaines Bay Microbial Observatory, Mediterranean Sea | collected 2016-01-19 | reverse complement strand
TGACGTTCGCATCTGGCACAGCCAGCGATGGCGTGTCTGGAAGCGTGACGCTTGGCAGCGGAAACAGTGATGCTGGCAACACAGGCGCAATAAGCATTTTGTCTGGTAAACCTACGGATGGTGTTTCTGGTGCTGTTGTTGTTGCGAGTGGGAACAGTGACAAGGGCAATACTGGTGCTGTCGACATCAAGAGTGGCGCAGCTACAACGGGTGCTGGAGGTGCGATTGCAATAACTGTTGGAGACGGTGACACTGCGAACGGCGGGGCACTGTCTGTGACGGCTGGTAAGAGCACCGCCGCATCTGGCATTGGTGGATCATTGACGATCACAGCAGGTGAGGGTGCAGGAGGGACCTCTGGTGAGGGTGGCGCGCTGGCTATCGCTGGTGGAGTTGGTAATACCAAAACGGGTGGCTCTGTGACGATCACATCGGGCAAAGGAAGTGCCTCGAGCAGTGGAGATATCATATTGAAGACTTTTAATGCTGGCACCGCTGGCGTTAGCGGAGGTATCTCTTTGGGAACGGGAACATCTTCGGACGGCGACAGTGGTTCCCTGGCTCTGACAACAGGCGCATCTGTTGGCGGGAAGGGCGGCGCAGTGACGGTTACAGTAGGCGACGGCAACACTGCGAACGGAGGCTCCATGACTTTGACGGCTGGTAAGAGCACTGCCGCATCTGGCATTGGTGGATCATTGACGATCACAGCCGGTGAGGGCACAGGAGGAACCGCTGGTGAAGGTGGCGCGATCAGCATTGCTGGTGGCGTGGGCGCTAAGAAAGCTGGCGGAGCGATCACCATCACTTCTGGTGTCGGCACGGCCACGTCTAGTGGTGCTGTTACGGTCAAGTCCGCAAATGCTGGCACCGCTGGCGTGAGCGGCGACATGACGTTCGCATCTGGCACAGCCAGCGCAGGCGTGTCTGGAAGCGTGACGCTTGGCAGCGGGAACAGTGGTGCTGGCAGCACAGGTGCCGTCGCTTTGAGCAGTGGAGTGAGTACCGGCGGAGCCGGCGGGGCTTTGTTGTTGAAGGTTGGCGACGGCAACACTGCGAACGGAGGCTCTATGACTTTGACGGCTGGTAAGAGCACTGCCGCATCTGGTATTGGTGGATCATTGACGATCACAGCCGGTGAGGGCACAGGTGGAACCGCTGGCGAAGGTGGCGCGATCAGCATTGCTGGTGGCGTGGGCGCTAAGAAAGCTGGTGGAGCGATCACCATCACGTCTGGTGTCGGCACGGCCACGTCTAGTGGTGCTGTTACGGTCAAGTCCGCAAATGCTGGCACCGCTGGCGTGAGCGGCGACATGACGTTCGCATCTGGCACAGCCAGCGCTGGCGTGTCTGGAAGCGTGACGCTTGGCAGCGGGAACAGTGGTGCGGGTAATTCGGGGACGATATCGCTAAATACAGGTGTTTCCGTTGGTGGTTCTGGTGGTGGAATTTCTCTCAGTGTTGGCGGCGGAGATTCCGGTAATGGCGGTGCAATTTCTATCATTGCAGGGGCTTCAAGTGCTGCGAGCTCGTCTGGGGGTAGTATCTCTATTGCAGCAGGAGCAGGAACTTCGTCAACTTCCGCAAGTGGAGGCAGCGTGGTATTAAGCGCTGGCGCTGCGAATGAAGCTGGAGGTACTGGTGGAAATATCGTTTTACAGCCAGGTGCTAGTACAAGTGGGACAAAGGGGAAACTATTGATTAAAGATGGTGTAGGAGCCACCAGACTGACATTGGATGAATCTCAATTTACAGTCATTTCGGGTGGATCTGCTAGCATTGAGTCGCAGAATCAGCTCTCCCTGTCCACCGCCGCTGGAAACCATAATATTGCTATTACAGCACATGGGACAGGAAGTGTTTTATCTAAGTCTCCCACATCAATTGAAGTTGATGTGCCAACAAGTAGCAGCAGTGCCTCATCTGTGATGGATTTGCTAACCATTAAAAGGAATGTTGAGAACGGTAATGGTGCAAATGGTGTTGGGGTTGGTATGTCTATGTATTTAGAAAATGCGGCTGGGGCGCTCGAAAAAGCTGGTGCAATAGAATTAGCATACAGCACAGCAACTGACTCTTCCGAAGTATCTTCATTTTCTTTTAAAACTCGTGCAAGTGGAAGTGATGCAGCACAGGTTGCCTCAATCAATGCTGCTGGTGTGACGACCGTTGGCGATTTCGTTATGAACGCGGGGTCTGGTGCTGCACTAACTATGGGCCGAGTATCATCTTCCAGTAATACTGGACAGATATCTGGAACTGGCGCGCTAACACTAAAATCCAGCAATGATAATGGAATGCTTGTTATTGGGACTGGGGGTAGAATCGGAATCACTGATGATTCGACAACCGCCGCTGGATATCTAAGTTCAGACCCATCTGCTCTTTTACATATCAAAAGCTCTGCTGCATCGAAGCAAGCCCAAATAATGGTTGAGCCGGCATCGAATCAAGATGGCGGAATATCTATAAAATCTGGAGAAGGCAAGAAAGCATACCTTTTCTTTGACATGGGATCGATAACAGACGGCTACGTTGAGTATGATCACTGCACCTCTGCTGATGGAGCAGGTTGTGCCCAGAGTCTTTCATTTGGTGTTGGACATTACGCATCAAGTGCTTTCGTTGCCGGTTCAGAACAGGTTCGAATTACAACCTTAGCCGGAACGTCTAATGGAAGACTTGCCATTAACCCGGGCTCTAGTGTTAATGCTGCACTTCATGTAGCGGAACCAAGTAGTTCCCAATACCTAACAGGATTATTCGAAGGAACTGATGCAGTTCTCCAAGTTCAGGGAACTGATGCAGGATCTCACTCTGCCAGTCTAGTTTTATCTTCAAAGCCATCTTCAGGAAATTCGAAACATTGGATTATGTCAGCCAGAGGCCCATCTGAAACATCTAATCAAGGAACTGACAATGGACTTAAAATAGGATATAGGGCTGATTCAAATGGAATATCTTCCACTAATTTGGATAGCTTGACCACATCGGAGACATCGATGTACATCAAGACGTCCGGAGAAGTTGGCATCAAGGTTGCTAATCCAAGCGTTGCGTTGGAAGTTGGTGGCACTGTTAAAGCAACATCCTTCTCTTTATCAGGCGGAGGAGCTATCGGTACTTCTAGCGACTCATATTGGAATAAAGTGAACGGTAAATTGTATTATTCGGCTGGATTAGTTGCCATTGGTACGAACACCCCAACTGAATTATTGCATTTGGAGTCTTCGTCCGACACAAATGTTTATGTCACAACATCCGGATCAAGCTCTGAGGCGAGACTGCAACTTCAAGCAACTGGAACCGCTACATCACGGATACATTATGCAAATGATCTAACGTTCTCTCAAGGAACAGGATCCATTTCAACTCCCACAGCCAAAATGACATTGAAATCTACAGGGCTTCTAGGACTATCTACTACTGCTCCAGTCTCTCTATTGCATATGCACACAGAATATTCGAGCGCGACCCAGCAACCAGTTTCTAATTTAGAATCTACTTCTGCTCTCACGGTCAGTGGCCAGGGAACGGTGGAACTTTTATCGCGAGACGACGATGCGGCGGCAGCTTCGGCTGTCACTTTTGGATTGTACAAGGATTCTGATGGTTCTATTTTAGACAAGTTTTCTCTTCGGAGTATTCAAGATACTGGCTCACAAAATTCCAATTTACAGAACCGTTTCTCTCTTTCATATGGAACGAATGTAAATGTTGCCTCGAATCCCGAGCTTCTCAGCATTCAACGCGATGGAGACGTCGGTTTTGGTACAACTTCGCCCAAGGCCAACGTGCATGTAGCAAAGGACTTGTTTATTGGTAGTAGCTCAGAAGCCCTTTCGACTGAGGCCGGAACTGGTTTGATAATGAGCTATAATACAAATGGAGCTAACAATGGCGCTTTTATCGAAAGTATAGATTCAACCACTCGGAACGCGGATCCTGTACAGTACAAGGATATGCAAATCTCAGCGGCAAAACTGTTTCTAAAAGCTCAAATTGGTATAGCAGAAGCCGTTCCAAACGGAGAAACTTCATCACTATACTGTGGAGGTGATGCTAAGTTTGCCAATGACATCAGAGTCGAAAATGACATTATATACAGGAATTCGGTCCTAGCAAGTTCTGATGAGCGCTTAAAGAAGAATATTGAATCCATTACGGGTGCACTAGAAAAGGTATCCAAGCTGCGAGCCGTGACGTTTAATTGGCGGACAGATATTCCTGAGCAGTCGTCTAGGTCGCCTCTTAAGCAATACGGGTTCATTGCCCAAAATGTACAGGAAGTTCTCCCGGAGATAGTGCAATTACAACCTGATGGTTATTTGACAATGGATTACACTAAAGTAGTACCTTTGTTATTAGCAGCTTTGAAAGAGCAAGAAACGAAAATTAACAATCAAAAACTACGTCTTGACCGGCTGGAAAAGTTATTTTCTAACCTGGTTGAGCAGAATGAAAATATAATATAGCATAGCAAGTATTAGGGTGAGATGACATTGCTGTATTACAGCATTACAAAATGGTAAACGGATCTGATTCTCTTTTTATCAAAGAGAAGGACAATGTATTAAATGACCACATCCACCATATCTTCTATAAAAATTGCAAGAGCAAATAATTTAAACTTTAATTAATAATTGATAAAAATCAAGCAGAATAGAACAGAAAAATAACCCCATTCGATTTTAAGAAAGCCGCCCCAATGCTGCATCTCGTGCCGTGACGCTGATAGCAACTGCAGGCATTACTTTGAGGAAAGTAGGCAAAATCCCCCGAAATAATCCCGGTATACCGCACAACGATAACTTGCCTTTTTTGGGGCCATGTTCCTCTACAATATTTTTTGCGGCAAACCAAAGGTAAGTTTCCGTGAAAACTCCTTGCGCAGCTCCCGCTTGCATTCTGCGGCGGATTAAATCAAGAGGATACACCACTGATTGTGCAATGATAGCAGCTATTGCTCCACAAGACATGAATAGCGGCACAGATGGCTTCATGTTAAATGTTTCCAAAGTCCCTTGTTTTACTACGTCGTAGGTTGCTTGTTGAAGGGCGACAAATGGTGCAACGGCTAATAACGTAGGTTTTAATCCTTTGTAGAACCCAGCGGCGCCCTCATCACGGAATATACGCCGAATTCCACCCACAATACCGTTGTAGTGCGGGGTTTTCTCTGAGCCACAGGCTGCTGGCTGGACTGTCAGCCGAGCACGGACAGTATCTAGAGGGTATGTAATCAGAGTTGCAGTCGCGCCCGCACCGGCGCCCGCGACTGCCCTCCATACGAACTCCATATAGTCGAGTTCTGAGTCACTCGGGAGCCACTTCACGAAGCGAGAGTAGGCTAGGCATCCGAGCCCTGCATGCGGAAAAATACGCAAACAATTGGCACCATTACCTGCATACAAACCAGCCACCCCCTTTGCACGAAAACAGGATCTCCATTCGTGGAACATTCCTCGATAATTTGTACTGATCTGCGCCTTCAGTTTCACAAATTCGAGAGGAGCGGTGGCTGTTCGTGAGACAGTCCCACCTATCCCACCAGCCAAAACAAATTGCCACAAAGGCAAGTTGCTCTTTGATGACGGTAGCGATGGCACTAAATCACTTCCGGTGTCAAGACCACTCAAATTAGCCCATCGATCAGCTATTGAACGTAGGTCTGCCATCGGAACGTGGCGAAAGAATTCTTCGAATTCTTCAAAAGTAACACTTCCATCAGAATTATAGTCCACTTTCGTCAGCAGATCGGTCAGCTTGTCTTCTGGAATTAAAATATCTAACCCTGCAAATGCTTCCGCAAGCTCCGGAACAGTGATTGACCCAGACATATCCGTATCAATCTCTTGAAATACATGCAAAAGACGACTCTCATCGAAGAGGGTAATGAATTCCGAAGGATCTATAGACATGTCGCCATCCTTGTCCGTTTTAATCAAGACGTCGTGCACTTCGCCCGGAGAAAGATTTCGCCCAGCTTCCTTCAACGCGGCTTGCAGCTCCTCCACAGAAAGCAGACCCGAGCCATCAGTGTCATGCTTTTCAAAGATTTCCAAGATCTTCTTCGGTCGCAACTTCCCCTTACTTAAATCCATCACGAGTACGAGTACGAGTACAGTACGAGTTTGAAACTACCTGTAGTAGACAGACTACTGTACGCTTCGTGTCCCGATGTGACGTCTTCAGTCTGGCCGGTGTGGTAACCCCCCTGGTATGAGTGCATTCACGGTGGTTCACGGACCGCCACGGAGCTCAGAGCGTCGCCGCCATTTCACGATCGACCCGGACGCTTCGCCAGTAATAACCTTACTGTACGGCCAGTACTACAGAAAAGTGCTACTGTACCGGTAAGGTTACACTGTACACAGAGTACTGAGTACTGAGTAGTACTATTAGTTTGAAACTACTACAGTTACCGGTACTCGTACCGTACGGCGTACTGAGTAGCCTACTGTAGTTGAGTGAGTTGAGTGAGACTACTAGTCCGTATATATTGTAATATACCTACAGTACCTGTCTACCTGTACTCGAGTACAGTACTCGTACAATGGCGACAAGTACGGTACTCGTACTGTACGAGTAATGCACGTACTCATACGGTACGGTACGAGTACCGGTATAACCTTACTCAGTAGAAATCCTATTGATTAAAAATAGTTTGTGACTATTGCCTGCGCTCCATTAGACACGTCACCACTCGAATGGTCAGTCAATGAACGCACCATGCTCTCGCCGTTTTCTTCATTGAACTTTGCGATGTATTCTGTGAGCTTGCCGTGCGTTCTGCCGGCTCGAAATATGTTCTGGAGGCCCTCCAATGCAACTTGTATGATGCGGTTGTCGTGATTAGAAAGCATATTGACATAAGGGCCAAGAGCACCTGCCTGAACCACAGCATCGATATCTTCATGAGAACCACCCGAAGTTGCATTTGATATTACCCAGGTTGCTTCCTTCTGAACGTCAAAGCAATCCTCGTTTAAAATTTTCACCAACTTCGGTAAGCAACCTGCCGCAATAACCTGATTAATTTGAACTTGAGTCCCTGCCGTAATATTTGACAATGTCCAACACGCCTCTTTACGTATGCACGATTTCGGGTGTGTAAGCAGATTCGCCAATTTAGGGATCAAACCGGCTCCAAGAGCGGCGGTAGTTTGTAAGTCATCTCCAGTCACAACATTTCCTAGCGAGCGGAGTGCCGGTTTTGCAACGGTTGTTGAGCTGTGATCAAGAAGTCTTACAAGAGATGCAAGTAGTCCTTCCGAATTTATAATCACGTCGATGCGTTCATTCTCCCCATCAGAAAGATGCGATATTGTCCAACATGCATCTGCCAAAACTTCTTGATCAGTGCATTGTGTCTATGCGATTGCGAAACCAAAATCGATGGGAACGAGGAAATCATAAGTGTGAGATTCCAAGGACGGCAAGTAAAAGAATGAAGATGAACTGAGCTTGTACTGTACCTGTGCTAGAAGCTTGGAAATTGTACCGACGACAGGTTGCGCGTATACAAGGTCAATCCGTGGTCTTCCTCTCACAAGATTCGCTAAGGTCCAAACCATATTTCGCAAAATTGATATGGTCATTCTTGGTAGTTCCCTCCGACTATTCGTTATTCGTTCATGACCACACTCAACAAGTGGAAGTAAATTCTCCAATGCACCTTTGGAAACGCATAGATCTCGAGATGTTGACGAGTCGCCAGCAATGTTCCCCAGCGCCCACACACATTGCTCGACCACAACATGATTTGGTGATTGTAGCATGGCAATGAGTACAGGAACAGTCTCCGCACTGATGACTGCATTAGTGTGTGTTGAATCGCCACTTGCAACATTTGTGATGCACCAGGCAGCCTCAAAGACGCATTCATCGCATGGATGAAGCAATAAGGTATTTAATGTGGTGCATATTCCAGTGGATACTACTCTAGTCGTTGGAGGGTTTTGTTCCAGACTCAAGATAGATCGCAATTTGCGAAGGGCAATGTAGGTATCATGCCACAGTTGAAAACTCTCGTAATCGGTTGACCCAGAAGCCATCGATTGATTGGCAAATGCTTTGTGCATTCGAAGAACTCTTCGACGATTTGAGTTCGCATTGACCATAGAATATCGTTCCTGTAAGGAGATATTTAAATCTGTCGAAGTTTCTAAAGTGTGACTGGATAAAACAAACGAGCAAAAACGAAAACAAGAGTGAGGGAAGGTAAAGTAAGGATTAGGTAAGAAAACAGTACTGAAGAAAGGGTGAGGAGTTGGTCTAAACTTACGTAGCAATAATCTCGACGCACTCGCAAAGACGTTCTGCATTTTCCTCAATTGAACTACCACATCTCAATGATGAATTAGTCCTTCCTAAGAGTTCAACCTGAGCAGCGCTGAATATGCCACTTGAGTTGTTTATCGGTTTGTTAAGATTGCCGCTCACTATCGAAGAGAAGTGAGATCCCCACAATTCGAAATCGGAGCAGGTAGATGGGTTATTGGTACTGTTGCTGGCATCTCCCGCCATTGGACTCGCGATTGGTCGGGATGTGGAAAAAGAAACCGGCAGCGTTGTTGTCACAGTTTGTGACGCAGATGCTTCGCTCAGCTCCACTTCATCTTTTTTATCTGCAGCACTCTTTTCATTTACCTTATCTTTCTCATTTTTGCTCCCCTGATCTGTTTCATTTTCGTCTTCTGTACGGGGGGAAGAGTCATGCTTACCGACTGGTCGCAGAGAGAATTCGCCTTGTTGTGAATCATCCTTGAAGCTTTCGCACCTTTTCCATTGTCCCTTAAGCATTTTTGAGCTGCCGTTGACAAACCAGCACGTGCACGAATTTAGTTCCCTCGTTCCACCATTTGAGAGCTGCACAAATTCTACCCGGTAATGCCCGTTCTTCTCATCTTGCTGTTTCGAAATTGTCCCTCGGATGTTGTGATCAAAATATCTATCGCCACCTTGAATGCTCGCGCCTTCAAGGACGTAGGCGTTCCCATTGTTGCACTCGGAAGTGATATTTAGTTGCAATCCATAAGCATGCGTCAATGGAGGTGGCACAAGTGTTCGAGCAGAGTATTGATTGTTATAACATTCCCAGCGTCCGTTGATACCCTTCAGAATTTCTGTCGCTTCATCTACCGCCATTTCTTTGTCATACCCGGACCAGAACGCCTCGAAAGCTAAACCGTTCATTACACTGTCTTTGAGGAAAGCCGTTGCCCTCAGAAACTCTCTTTCCTCTACGAGACATGCACACCGTAATGCATGGCCAAACGCCTCTGCAATTGGCCTGCTCCAAGAAGATTGGGACAATGCTTCCATTCGCCGACGTTGTTGCATGCCGAGAAAAGTCAGATATCGTCGGAAAATACCGTAAATCTGCGGCGTTCTCTTGGAGGGCTTTGAAAGCAAAGTGCCATAGGAAGCAAATACATACGCCAGCCTTCTAAAGGCTAAAATTACATCTTTTTCAAGGGATAAAAAAGAATTTGCATTTTCCTCCAAAGCTGACGAGTGCAAAAGATTTTCTCCTTCTCTCCAGCGGGACTGAAATCGATCATGGTCGCCTGGTTTGACAATCTGCCGCGCTTTGGTAAAAAATATTTCCAGATCTGTGCTGGGAATATGAGTACTGTACGGAGCGAGTTCAGTGCTCGAGAAAGGTAGCCACTTGATCAACTGATGCTTCTTTTTACCGCCGGTGAACTGAATGCGGACTTTCTGTTCGGTTTCGTTCACTTCTATCACACGAGCGGTGCACCAGGAATTATTGATATCTTTTGCCTCCACTTTGTCCTCTGGCTTGAAATCACGCCATACCGATACCACGGAGTTGCGCGGTTTGACACGGGCAGCGTCGTCTTCATTGCGAAGACATTCCACACACACATTTTTGCCCCAAGAGACCAAATGAACTTTGATGCGGGTGGGTTCATCTACACTTTTGTTATTGTTCGAAGTGGCGGGACTGTCGGCTTCCACTACAACGCCTTCATGCCACTTGCCACTGCGGTCCTGAACATCCACTTCATCACCCTTTTTGAGCGCCAAGCACCAAGAAAAGTGCAGTGCCTTTTCATCACCGCCATCCTCTTTCTCTTTGTTTTCTGCACTTTCGCCAGCTTCAGTTTTACTAGCAGCAGCGGTCGGTTTCTCTTCCGATGCTACGGATGCACATGTGCTTGTGCTTGTGCTTGTGCTTGTGCTTGTGCTTGTGCTTGTGCTTGTGCCGCCATCATCCTGTGCTTTCGCCGATAACAAAAATGCTCCGCTCATTCAAAAGGGCTCCAGGCCGTGACACAAGCTTGACTGGCACTTTTCCGCCATTTGCGTTGGGAATTTCTGGATCTGAGCACTGAACCCTGTCGCAGTCCCGGTCCTCATTCGGGAAAACGATCGGCTGACCGTGGTCGATCCACTGGAAATGTGCGTGTAGGTCCTTCTCTGCATCATATGTTCGATTTTCGTACTTGGCGTGATCGAGCGAAAAACGCGCAGATTGGATTGCCAGCTCGAAAAGCTTGCCATTTTTGGTGGTGACAAAGAGTGACTTATCACGCTTTACGAACGTTGAGATTCCCAAAATTGAAAACCCCTCCCCTTTGTCCGGGTGGGAGGTAACCATTCCGTGTCGATCGAGCATACCTCGAGTTCGAGGAGAATGGAAATTAATCCATCTTCCTCGAGCGCCCTTCATTCTCTCTGATTCTTCGCAGTCCGTGGAGCGCGCCGATGCAATTTTAAGGTTGGGACGCTGAATGTATAAATACATGTCTCCTGAGTTGGTCAGCACCCAAAGGAAACCGTACGCGGACACACTAGGGCCGAGGTGACGAATTCGCATCATCGAGCCTTTCTTTCCGCCCAGTTTGTGTTGTATTGCACTATGATCTACCCAACGCCACCCAGATTTCCCGCGGCAATCCCGGAAGCGACGATGTTCAAAAAGCAGCCCATCTTCACTCACCACCCAAATAGATTGATTGTAAATGGAGTCGAAAAGTGCTCCATGGTAGAATCCGCGTCGCCGGATGGCGATAGAACGAACTTTACGCTGCGCTCCTTGACGAGATTTCGGGGGTATCATACCATGCGATAGCGTTCGTGCTGCTTTGGGGTCGCTGACTTCGTTACACCGCTCAATAAGGGTCCCTCGCTTGGCATTGACCATAAACATCGAGTTCTCCCCCAACACAGCCGCCTGAGGGTGTTTCGTAAAGAGCATCTTGTCGAGATTGGCGGCGCGAGTGTTCCGCCCACCGCACGTCTTCGGTACTTTATCAATGGAGTAGTCCAACTCGATGGCGGCTTCTCCGTACCCACGTACATTTGCATCAAAATCAGACTTGCTCGCCGGCTTATTGCTGCGCTCCAGATCCGCATCTTCATTTTCGTCTTGCTGAGTGAATTTGTCCCGCTCCATATCCAACTCTGCCGCGATCTCGAGGATTTCCTCATCCGACAGCGAGGAGACCGTTTCGACCGACTCACCGGGGCCAAGCTCCTCCATAAGGCGCTTGCGTGCTCTACGGACTTGACGGCGGTGCTCTTGTGTTCCTGGATCGCGATCCTGTTTTTCCTGCATGTCGCCATCGTGGTGTTTTCTGGTGAGATGAAGGTACTGTAGAAGTGTACAGGTAAGTGTATGCATGTGTGGGTGTGTACGAACCGCTTGAACTGCTGCTTTAACATCATCCGCTGTGAACCGCGCACCGTGCGATGGAATGCCACCACCAAAAGCCGCGGAGAGGTCGTTAGAGCCAAACGACGAAGTTGACGATACAGACTCCTTGAAAAAGGAGGACAAATCTTCGTCCGATTCAAAGGAACCCAGTGGGTTGCTGGACCCGAAAGACATCACCTCCTCCTCCTCCTCCTCCATCGCTGCCGCTGCTTCGTCCGAAAAGTCAAGGTCCTGCAACGGTACCTGCGACGCCCCCCAAATCGATCTCCACGTGAGACACGACATCTTCCGCGTACACCGCCAGTCCCATCGACATTCCCGTCGCCATAACCATCGCCGCCACGACAAGCACTTGCGCAAGCACACCCAGGCTAGACGCCACTCTCACTCGCGACCACATGGTTCCTTCACCGCCCACACTCGTACGTATCGTGTCCTCTGCGTCCTCGTGTCCTCTGCGTCCTCGTGTCCTCGTGTCCTCTGTGTCCTCTGTGTCCTCGTGTCCTCTGTGTCCTCGTGTCCTCCGTTCAAAAAGTTACGAAAACTTGTCGTCGTACTTTTTTCGTACTTTTTTTTTTTAGAATTTAATTAATTTGTTATTTTATAATGGTATATTTTTATCGGAATATAATATGCGATTTATTCGTAAATTTGTACCAGATGCTGCGGGAGACGGGGCAATATTAAGGGTATACTGTATATGATTATACCGGTATTAAATATCACGTACTTTTTTCGTAACTATTATTTTTATTTTTTCGTACTTTTTGAACGGAGCCCACGTACTGAGTACTGGGTACTGAGTACTGAGTACGTACTCGAGTACTTGTACAGTACTCGCCAAGTACCAGTAAAAAAAAACTAAAAACGTACCCGAGTACCTGTACTTTCTGTACGGACATACCCAGTATTATGAGTTGAATACGTCTCCTGTAATTTTTTTGTTTGTTTGTCTTTTTGTTATTACTGTATGATGGGCTCTGTCGACGGGTGTCTGTCTGTCTGTTGT
>JACLAC010019073.1_pt1 | contig 12701 bp, 10 predicted proteins | sample 8027881 | NCBI WGS metagenome assembly JACLAC01 (sample SAMN15725517, study PRJNA655200) | protist metagenome | isolation source: fluorescence activated cell sorting (FACS) single amplified genomes of... | place: Spain: Blaines Bay Microbial Observatory, Mediterranean Sea | collected 2016-01-19 | reverse complement strand
CGAAAACTCGAAAATTGAGATTTGCGAGAATCATCTCCCCCCCGCCGACTCAGCTAGGTTGAGCGATGTCATACATGCGCCGGGCTGCGATGGAATATTGCAATACATGCGCCGTGGATATTGCATAGCTTGCATGCATTGCGCTTGCGGCCGCGCCACCAACACTGTAAACCGTTGCTAGAATTATTATAACGAACGAAAAACTTTGCAATTATCATCCCCCGAGTCAACAGGCTAGCCTGGGCGATGTCATACTCGCGCTTGGCTGCAATTTGACAGCAAGAGCACGCGCCGCGAATACTGCGGAGCGCGCATGCATTGACTTCGGTTGCGCCCGCGCCACCAAAGACTTTGCACAGTCCAACCACCCGCCACGCAACACACGCCGCCTACACATACTCACTCCCTGATAATAAACTAGAATGTTGATCAATGCCGCATCCCGTCGTCACCTCCCGCCTACACCCCTCACGCCCCAACTGCTCTACGGTAGGGCCTTATACAGTTAGTAGCTCCCATTCGTGATGGACACGTAAACGCGAACGGCGTCAGCGGCGTTCCTGTATACAGGTTTTTCGTTAATGTCGCGCTCTTGTACACGGTTGTCTGCGTCTAGCACAGCGTAAGTAGAATTGTCGTAGACGACGGTTGCACGTCGGGAGAACACGTATACGGCCACCACTGTAGACGTCGTTTCATTTACGGATCGGTCGTACGACGGAGAGACGCGTTAACAAAAAAACAAAATTTGTACACGAATTTACCCATAAACGGAAGCACCCGTAAACGCTCGAATCGTCTGTTGAGGCGCAGGTTTGTAGCTATTGATTGGGGGGGGAAGAGGCGTTGGAGTCGCGATCGCGCATCCGCATTGTGCCACTGCTCTTCGTGGAAATATCGAGTGGAGACTAGCGCGTTTCAATCTCAGCATGAAAATAAAACAAAACGGAAGTGATCATGACTTCCGTTTTGAAGTCGGCATGCGATTGCAGACTCCCACGATCATGATATCATGATCCGACTGCAATGCCGATCGCGGTTTCGCACGATGATCAGCGACTTGTCGCATCGTATAACCCATTAAATCATCACATTAAAATGCTACAGTTTTCGTCGTTGAAGGGAAAGTCTTGCGCGCGGCGGCAGCAATCGTGAAGAACCAGCTGCCCGTGTCCGTGAAGACGGAGCTGTTCGACAGGTTAGAGGCTTTACAAGCACTGGGTAAATCCCTGAAGGACGACAGCGAGGACGATGTCGACTGTCAAATACCCGTGGAGAACGACGTATGGATAATCATATTTCTAGTGCGCGAGTTGAAGAAGCAACCAGACCTTGTGCCGCGAGGATGGGGCACATCAATTACAAATGTCTGGGTGGCGAAGCGCGGCCCGGAAGATGCTTTCACTATTTTTGGTAATAGAAGCGTGGCCCAGGCCCCAAATGTCACATTGGCACGTGGCCACGCAGCTTTGCGCTTTTTGCCGTACTGAAAAGTTGCAAATAGCTTTCATGGGTCCTTTTTTATTAAGTCGTAGTGGAGACTGGAGTATGAATCGAGTGAGGCCATCAAAAATCGAGTTTGAGCTGAAGACAAGTCGCAGAGTCGCTTGCGCAAGTCGAATCAACGTGGGGGGGCGGAAACTTGAATGAAAGGTCATCTAAACTCGGAATAAAGATGGCCACACTTCTTATCCCGGAACATAAACTTCTTATCCCGCAGTTAACTTAATTAAAGGACCGCCCCCCCGGTCCCCGGGTCTTTTATTAATGCGTAAGAAGGAAAAACCTACTCTAGTGCTGACGCACACGTTGTTTTTCAATGCCTGTAAATTCAATCTCCCCCCCGAGTTTTGGATTGACTGATATGCGCACAACTGTCAGAAGAAGAACACCGCGACTACCACGTGAAAGACACAGAGCACGCGATGAAAAGGCGAAGAAAATTACACGAAGAACGAAATCCGAAAAAGTGAGATCGTGGGGCCCCGAAGACTTTTTTTGCCTTAAGCTCCGCTGGGACTAAACCTGCCAGAAGACTGACAGAAGAAATCGATTTTGCGGCGCGAACTCACTTTGACGAGAAAAGCAGATGGAAAGCTATTATTCTAGCGCAAGAAAATAACCGACGCTAAGCAGAAGAATAGTGTGAGCACTTTGCTATGTACGAGTAAAGGTAGTGGTAATGCCCAGCACAGTCCCTCGCGACGTGTTCACTCGCGACGACGCGCATCCTCTCGTTCTACGGACGCGTCCGACCTACTCACTCCACTGTGAGTACCAACAGAACCCTACCACTAAAGGCTGCGTCAAAAACTCAGGACCTTGGTCCCGTCACGTCAGGAGTTGACCGACACTAATCGGCTAAAACTCAAAGTTTTCCTCTACACAGAATACTAGCGCATAACTGCGCATTTTTGAGATTGGTGATTGTTTCATCACGAATCCACGATCTGAGGCTCACTTCAGTTCTTCACACCATGTTGCGGTAATATGCTTTGTCTGCTTCTTTGGCATCTATGTCCTCCTATGCTCGTATGTCCTCTGTAGCGTGAGCTCCACTCTAGGCCCAGTGATTTCAGTGTGCTCCTCTCTAGTCAGTCTCTTGTCTTCGTGTTTGGTCTCTCTCCGGAAAAGAAGAACGAAAACGCACATCAGAGACAATCAAATCGTCTCGTCATACTTTATTGCTATGTCTGTATCTCTCATACTGACAGATAGTTTAATGTTGAAACAGCCCTCAAGAGATCAGAAGAACTGTTAGGACCAAGCAACAACACAGACAACACACTCAAGAACGCGACTACCTAGGCACACCCTCACTCACACGCACCCTCGCCCCACTCCCGAGCGCGTGAGCACTAGCCCTGTTTGCTGTTACGGGGAGCCGTATCGGGAACTGACTCACTTGATGGTCAAGCGCTGAAGCGCTAATAGAGGAATCAAAAAACGGGGAGGCTCACTCAATTGACCACTTCGAAAAAACGCTCTCACCACAAGAAACGGCGACGGCCGAACACACACGCAACACCATGAAATCTACATCCTAAATAATCTCGGGGATGACAGGATGCGAAGTAAAAGTTAATCAAACATCTAATCAGTCGATTCAGTCCGGATACTCAAATGAAAGGTGAGCAGATCAAGAAGCGTTCCGCCGACAGCACGATGAGTATGTTGAGGCGGCCGCGGGATCCCTGATGATTGACTCATGTTTGTGTGCCGGCGGCGGAAGGCGGGCAAACATAGCGGAAAGCGGGCGGGCCTGTATTGGTGCCGAGCAAAATGAAAAGGAAGAGGAGAGAGGTGATGCCTGACATCGGCAACTGCTCGCATATTATGCACTAATACTATTGACTGGAGACTTGTGAAATGTGAATATTAACGAGCAGTTTAAGGAAGCCTACAAAGGGCGGAAGGGCCTTCGCAGCATGTCCACGTCGAAGTACGTTTGGGGCATGCATGTGAAAATGACAAGCGATCCTCGAGACAGACTTGTCGCAGTTGTTGACTGGTTGCTTTCTAATGAGTCAGCGCTTTGTGGATCTCCACCACCACGCCCCTCACTTCTCGACTCCCCCAAAAAGCGCGCACATAGCGATGACAAGTACTCACCCAGTGCCGATTTCGTACATTCTAGTCCTTCTCGTGAATCTTTCAATCATTCAAGTCCGGACGGCTGTCCCCTTGTAGATAAATCTGCACCAGCGATATTATGATTATTGCCCTGTCTAGCGTTAACCTGCGATGCAGCGTTAGCCTTTTGGCTTTTACCCTGAAGATCCTCCGGTCGCCCCATCCTACTTCGAGAAGCAATTGTAGACACAAAAATCTTCACCGCGCCAACTTCCCTGCCTTGCAGAACACTTCAGGGAAAATGGAAATAAAAAAATGCTGATCATGGAAAAAAAGTTATCTGCCGTGGGGGCGTTGCCTCGGCCGTGAGGAAGTCTCAGTCAATTTATGATATCATTCTGTTATTACAAGTATTAAGTGTTCGTCGCATTTGAAGCAAAGTTTTAAGTTCCAAATGGCAATGGCAGCCTGCAGTGTTTTCCACACTTCTTTTTGAATGGGTTTTGCCCCGGGCCAGTCACGAGGTCAGAAGGCGATAGATTCCAGTGCAGCGATGGTCGCATTGTCAGTGTTCATCTCGTTCAGTGATGGTCGTATTGTCAGTGTGTCCGAGGGCCTGTATTGTCGGACGGGTCGGTGAGTCATTGAGTCCCTAAGTCCTATTTAGTATTAATTTTGGCGGCCTGCGGCGACGGAGAATAGAAGTGCCAGTGCGGGAATTTTGTGTGCGTGTCAAGATCATTCTTCTTGGTGGTTGGCTTACTAGACTCGCCTAGGTCTTTGCAAAGTAGTCAGCCAGAGCTTAATGTCATGCGTCGGCTAGCCTTCCGCATTGGTCGACGTTGAAAAATGGTCGAGTGTCAAGAAATGCGCGATGTGACAATCTATCGTTCGAGTCGTGAGTCGGAAGATCATCGGCTCAGGGGGATCTTGGTATTTCTTGAAAGTCGGTAGCTGTTTTTAGCTGAACAATTCTGAGCAGAAGTTCCGTCTCTCAGACAGTCTCAGTGCACATCGATCTTATCGTCGTTACGACGCGACGTCGCAAAAAGTCAAATGATTTTTGAGATGAAATTCTACAACGTTTCGCAGTTTCGGTGACGTTCATAGAGCAGCCGTTCCATCTTGTAGACAACGTGAGCGTTGAAGATCTGGGTTGTCAAGATCTGGATTGTGGGATTGCACGAGATGAGGCGGGCCTGCTCACTAGGTGCAGGATGATGTGGCGAATTGCAAGATCTCGTGGTTTTGCAAACGGGAGGCAGCATGACAGTCGATCACACGCGGCGTCATGTTGGTATGTGAGGCACGTTGCCATTGATGACGAAAGTTGTCCTTGCCCGCCGGAGGCGGTGCTCGCCCCTAAGTTCCGATGCAACAGTAATGACTACCATGACGGCCGCTCCACGTCCTAGGAGATTTGTTGTTCATCAAGAGCACCTCAGCGCCGGTGTTGATGCCACCAAGCGTTCGTCTTCCACAGTTGTTGAAAAAAACAGAGACATCGCCATGAGGGACTGTGCGGCGCCGTAATTCATTGCATGGACGCCCAGATCGCAGAACGACACCCATCGACAGGCACTTAGAACCAAAGCATGTGCGACTGCTTCGGGTGTAGCGAGCGCGTGGTAGCTCCGGTCTTGGTGTTGTCGATGCATTTTGGCATCGTCGCGACCGTGCTCTACACTCAGCCGTCGTTGTACGAAAACCCGGAACGGTTTCTGAGTTGGTTCCCCTGCTGTGCGCTGTGCGTGTATTGCTACCTGAACGCGAATCAGCGCGACCCGGGTTACGTGGCGCTGGTGGGTGAAAGCGAGTACACGGTGGAGCAAGACCTCGAGATGCACGCTTTCGGCGGCACGGATGACGATGGCATGCAGATGCCCATATGCGTGCCAACCGTCGACGACGGTCTTAAGACCGCCGGTTTACAAGACACGCCACAGCCAACGAAGGTCGGTGTGGACGCAGGTGATTTCGCAGGTACCGGCCCCATGCTTCCTGCGGGGCATAACCACGCATCCAACAAGACGAACGGGCATCTCACATCGTGCAGCCCACATCATGGGCCTAATGCGCACACGGGTGCATATGAGCAGGGCGAGCTCGGACTGGGGCTTCCGCTCGGCAACGCGGGTGGGCTCGATGCCGAGTCCAACATTTCAACGGCGGTGTCTACCGGGGCTGGCGCATGTCCGGCATCGTCGTCGGCGATGGTCCCCATGTCCCCGAAAGAAGTCGACTATGGTCCCCGAGAGCGCGGAGCTTTGAGCGACAGTAACGGGGAGGACTGGCCGAGCACGCAGCACCTTGCCGCGGATACTTCAGCTTCAGCGCAAAGTGCATCGGCGGCCGCTGGGAAGTCCGGCGCAAATAACGGGCGTCAGGGGGATCAAAGGCGTCCATATGCGCAAAATTTTGCCGAGACCGACGATGACCGTGAAATTTACGCTCCGAAAGTGCGGAACCCTGCGACCGGCGAAATGTTGGCGTTGCGGTGGTGTAACTACTGCGAAATCTACCAGCCGATACGCAGCAAGCATTGCCGCGACTGCGGACGTTGTGTGCGCACGCACGACCACCACTGCCCCTGGATAGGGACCTGTGTGGGCGAAAGGAACAGGAAGTACTCAGGGGCATGCCGGACACTGATGTTTGCATGCTAGTGTGTATTCGTGACTACTGCTTAGTAATAGTGACAGTCGGATATCATTACTTGGTGGGCACCTCAAGACCTCACGCTGCTCGCAGGGTAGTCAGGGAGAGATAATGGTATAGTAGCGCAGCGCGCCAACACGAAACGAGTCCACCTGTTCAGGTATTTCTACGGCTTCCTGGTCTTCCAGTTTCTCGAGCTGTGGCAATTTGGGGGCTACGGGGTATATGCAGTTTATGTCTTCATTTTTCCTGACGAAAGTTCTCTTCGAATGAATTCTCGCGAACACGTGGAGGCTTCTTACTTCAATCTTAGCAGGCCCGGTGTGGCCATTTGTGATGAGTGTCAGTGGCCAAGTCGTGGCTTGCCAACGAACCCGGCAGTCACTTTGCGGAAATTGGAAAAGAAAGTTCGAATCCGTGTCAAAACTCAAACCGAAAATTGCACAGTTGAGGGGCGTGCGTCCCGAGCGCATCAACGTGTTGCTGGTGATCTCGCTGACGTTGATCGGGGTGTTTCTGATCATGGTGTTGTGCTTACTCTGCTTCCACAGCTATCTGATATTGGCGAACCTGACCACCTGGGAGTGTAGCAGCTGGCGGCGAATCACGTATTTGACACAAACTGTTGCTTTTCGCGAGTTTGGTTACTCATTGCGTAGCTGCTTTTTGAGGCAGTATCAGCATGGTGTATTTCAGTGCGTGATTTCCAGATTTCTGCACAAACAGCGTCCACTCAGAAGGAGATGATGAAGTCAGCAGAGCCCAGCAGTCTGAGAAGGATGATGTCAAGGATACATAGTATCCACCGCTCTGGTGAGTGGTAGCGACGTCCATTTATTCATCGGATTTTATTGGGAGTCCGTCGATTCCGCGGTGATGTTCACAAATTGGCAAGTTGTCATCTGTTATTTTGTCCAAAATACTAAACACTTGGAGGTATTTGAAGCACCTTGACGAAGACGCGGGGTCGCCTTTTTCTAAGGGCTTGCTGCTAAACGTCGCCGCCTATTTCTGTCCCACGCGCTTCGGGCCGAAGCTCAAGACGAAAAACATGTTCGAGCACTACTCTGCTAACTCCGTCACGTGGGCACGTATTGATGCGTATATTACGACGAATTTCCGGCACAAACTGGAGGCGCAGTACTCACCACCATACTAGTTCACGCTCCTTCCTCGAAAAATGGAACTATGTCATGCATGAAAAAAACGAAGCACTGGCGGCATTGCAACTACAGCGAACTGCGAAGTTCATTTATTTCGTGGAGCGCACTAGAGCAACCAAATAGTGAAGCGTGTATCCGCAGAGAGGAATGCATGAGAGTGACAGATGATGTTGAAAAAAACTTGCAGTTGGTCAGCCACACATGCCGCGAATCGTGAAGTACTGCGGGGGTGACTGCGACTGCTGCGACTGGTGTTGTGAGGCTTGCTGCCCTTGCTGTGAGTAGCGAATGGTGGCGCAACATGCCAGTGTGGTGGCGCGACGAACGTTGGAGTTAGCGACGTTCGGCTGTGCCAACTGAAGCAGCCACTGTATTGAAATTTGAAAACCAAAGCTTCCAACTGCCGCCAGAGACGGGTTTTCTCTACGTGGTCGGTATGCTGCGTATTCCAAAAGCCCGCCGGCTGAGCAGCTGACTTACAATCATTCAAAGCCCGAATGTTCACCTCAGTACCCGACCTTGCCGCCGGGCACAAAAAATAAGCGGCCCGCTCAGCGCAGATTCGTGTGACTGGTAACTTCACGAGTCGCGCTATGAGAAAACATTTGTCATTTTCCATGATAGTCGGAATGACAGTCACGAGTTGTCTGGCGGCCGTTGGTTCGTTTGGACATGATGCAGATATCAGATGTGCTAGAGCGCTACTGTGTGTTCTTCTGTGGTACATATGATCTAGGCTTGCATTGATCCGTCTTTCCGTTTAAATACGGAGCTGATACGGCCGGTGTAGAACATCGGTGCCGAGTGTCTGGGATGATGTTGCGTTTGTCTTTCAGACAACTCGTTATTTTTTGACGGAGCGGGACTCAGTTGGAGTCTTGGAGAGCATGTTGAATATGTTGATTAGCCATGCGACATTTGGTCACGAAGGACGAATCGCGACGTCTTTTTTTTTGTGCTTTGTACGACTCCGCCGTCTTCTGGTCGCGTACATTGCAACGAGTGAGCAAGGTCTGCCACGGCACTACAGTCATCGATTGCGGATTGGTCGGTATGATTTGTGTTTTGCAAGAAACGAGTAGGCCAAGAATACAGACACGACGCGGCACGTTGATGCCACTCGCGTCCTAAGCAATTCGATCAGGTCAGACTGGAGAGCACGTGTGCCAGGCAGCGCGGCATACAGTACGATCGTTTGACTGATTCTACAGGAAGACGGCATCTGCATTGAGTATGCCTGTGAGCCAGCTGCACATAAAGTCATAAACACGGATACCGAGCAACTTGCCAAGCCGACACAGACACCGGGCTCATTGGCGGCGCTGCATTGATGGCTCGACGGATTTATCGCGGATGCGGCGGGGGGCAGCGGCGCCTCTGGCAGCGCCCGCCTGTGTACATCGGTCAAACGCAGTAACTCGGTGCAGCATTGGTCATCGTTGATCGCCGCCGCAAGGATTCGCGCAATGATTTTCGCGATGTTGACAGTTCTCACGACGGCGTTGCTTTTGCGCCCGGTGGTTTCGGTTGCTACCGAAGCACCCGTGCCTGCGACCCCGTGGTTTCGTTGCTCCCGTGTCGGGGTTTGTCTGTTTTCTGCGCCGGGGGATGGTTTCGTGGACGACCTCAGGGACAGAAAGGAAAAAGCGGCTTCGGGTGGCGAAGGCAGCTTCGGTGAGGAAAGCGGTCTCCTGGTGGAGAGCAGCTCACGAGGAGTGTCTTCGCAAGCAGTCTGTCTCGAGCTCTTCCACGGTATTGAACGCGCGGATGCCGCAGAACGAATCGATCTTTCGACGAATAAAGCAAATACTAATATTGTACTCAGGAACTACCCTAGCCTGAATGACCACCCTACTATTAGAAAAAGACATGAAGTTCTTGTGTCTCAAGAAAGCGACAACCAGTGAACCAGCGTCGAGAAAATAGATTGATACCTCTCTTCTTTTTCTTGTTGGCGTTTCGCGTGTTAGCAGGCTTGGCAGAGCTGTCCGTGTCGATACTCGGCTTCACGATGCTATCCGATGACACAAGCGCAATCTTCGTGCGACCCTGCCCCTCAGACAGCACCTGGATCGAGGTCTTGCTCACGGTCTGGCTCATGTCGTTTGCGTCGTCATCGTCGTCCAAGTCCTAGGTTACGTGTACCCGCGTTGACGCTTTTGACGCGTTGTTCGTGAATAACGACATGGTTCACACTGACAGTGAGAATTCGGCGATTTAGAATGTTCATGATAACAATGGTTTATATGCAAATCGACACAGCATTCGACGAGTGACTTTTCATTGTGATCCTGAAATAGTAGAGAAAAATGTCAAAAATCAGAATTATAAAGTCAGGGGCAAATACAAGTCTGTTCTTGATGGCGAAATCGCAAAACTCGTCGAAGAGAATCGAGCCCTGTCCGTCTAGGTCCAGGTCGTCAAACTTGCGCTTCAAGGTGTCCTCGGAGTCCTTCTGCCAGTCCAAGCCCTGCAACAGTGATGTTTTGGAAAACAGTCGACGCAGACTGAGCCATGCCATGTCTCACCAGTGTGTGGTAGCTTGCACGACTCAGGTGTCGGTACAGTGGCATCACGTTCGATTTACACTCCACGCTAGCCAGTCTACCAAGACTTAATGCGTGATGACAGTATGAATGCGATGCATCGTCTCAGTCTAATAAATGGAAAGCGCAGAGCGGCTGAGAGTAGGCTGAATATGACAAACTAATACACGAGGTCACTGACGAACTACTTCTGCAAGAAGAAAGCGCCATTTCGCACGCGCGGTGCATGAGTGTAGCACACTTCCACGCTCTAGATGCGCACCACGACAGGAGAACTTCTCAGACCACACGATGGAATCGACAAGCTATGTTGCGGCCAACGTGTGAAGCGAAAGAATCTGTTTAGTATAGTTTCCATACCCAAGTTGCTAGCTGCGGCAACGCCTTTCGGAACTCGTCCAAGCCGAGACGTCCGTCCTGGGACGCGTCGATCCTCTGGAACATGATGTGCAGCTCAAAAAAATCCCGCAGGTACTGAAGAAGCAAGCGGAACTCGTTTTTCTCCACGTAGTCGTCGTTCTGTGTGAATTTCAGATCAACATACTCACAAGTCTTTGTTGTGCCAATTTTCAGTGATCACTTTTCTCTTGCGGCCGTACCAGGTAAAACCTGGCCCTTTTCTATTAGCTCTGTCTTCTGAACCGAGGCTGCGATCGTGACCGAGGGTACTAGTAGTAGTTGTAGTACCTGATCTATCACCAGCTACCGACGTTCAGAGTACGCAGAGAAGCATAAGACATCGCTCCCAGTTTATGCATGATCTGCATAGCTAGACACAGTTTAGATGCTACCCCTGCTGGTGAAACGGTGCTTGCGCCGGCGCTCCTCTCAGCAGTGGTGCGCTCGCGGACGCTCTTGTTCGCATCTTTGGCGGCCTGAAACGCGCGCATGGTCACGTTCTTGGCCTGAAACAACGCGTTGCAGCGAAGCACGCTTTGCAATGCTTTATCGATCTCGGCTAAGCTTAGATACCCGTTGCCGTTGTTATCCATCGCTCCCCACAGCTTCTCGCGCTTTTCACGGCTCGCTTCGTCGGTACCTAGGAATAGTCATAATGCCTTTTCAAGAGTGCTGGATGTCTTTTGACTTTTACTTTCGATTACTAGACGCTCGACGCACACTAGCCAGTATTTGTTATGTTCTTGGAAAATGATATAGCGGCGTACCAGATGGCAACTTTTCCGCGAGCTCGTCCCACACGTTTTTGAAGCCAGCACTCACCGGGGTCTGTTCTGCAGCAACGCTACCAGCAGATTGCTTGATATCAGCTGCAAGACTCTGCTCTTTTTTCTGTTTGCGTTCGATGCTCTCCTTCACGACTTGAACTGACGTCTTCGATCGCGCGTTCATTTCGTTGGCGTCATCATCATCCTCCAGATCCAGTTTCGCTGTGATCGCGTAATCGCAGAACTCATCAAACAAAATCGCGCCCTGTTTGTCGAGGTCGATCTTGTTGAAGAGAACCTCCGCCTCGTCATCTTGCACCTTAGCCCCCCAAGTGCGCAGCGTCGGTATCGCAGATTTGAACTCTCCGAGATCGACTTTCCCGTCGCCCGAAGCGTCCATGCGTTGAAACATCACGTGCAGTTCGAAGTAGTCGCGCAAATACACCAGAAGCAAGCGGAATTCTTTTTTGTCCACGAAATCATCACCCACACCAGTGCCTTGCTTGTCGCCCTGGTTCACGTCTTTCGCGGCCTGAAACGCGCGCATGATGACCTGCTTTGCGTTGAACAAAGCTTCGCAGTTCAGCACACTCTGCACGCCCTTGTCGATTTCTGCCAGACTCAAGTACCCGTTGCCATTAGGATCGATCTGACGAAACAACACATCGCGCTTCTTCTTGCTCTCAGCATCCTGTCCTGTTGGTAGCTTCTTTGCCAGCTCGTCCCAGATGTTGTCAAAGCCGGCGCTCACCGTATGCTCGGCTATCGATTCGGTAAGGCCAGGTTCCTTTGCCTTCATCGATGCACGCTGCTGTTTGCGTTCGAGTTCCTCTTTGATGACTTGCACGGATGTCTTCGATCGCGCGTTCATTTCGTTGGCGTCATCATCATCCTCCAGATCCAGTTTCGCTGTGATCGCGTAATCGCAGAACTCATCAAACAAAATCGCGCCCTGTTTGTCGAGGTCGATCTTGTTGAAGAGAACTTCCGCCTCGTCATCTTGCATCTTAGCTCCCCAAGTGCGCAGCGTCGGTAGCGCAGATTTGAACTCACCCAGATCAACTTTCCCGTCACCCGAAGCGTCCATGCGCTGAAACATCACGTGCAGTTCGAAGTAGTCGCGCAAATACACCAGAAGCAAACGGAATTCTTTTTTGTCCACGAAATCGTCACCCACGCCAGTGCCTGACTTATCTCCTTGATTCACGTCTTTGGCAGCCTGAAACGCGCGCATGATAACCTGCTTTGCGTTAAACAAAGCTTCGCAGCTCAGCACACTCTGCACGCCCTTGTCGATTTCTGCCAAACTCAAATACCCGTTGCCGTTAGGATCGATCTGACGAAACAACACATCGCGCTTCTTCTTGCTCTCAGCATCTTTTCCTGTTGGTAGCTTCTTTGCCAGCTCGTCCCAGATGTTATCAAAGCCAGCACTCACCGTATGCTCGGCTATCGATTCGGTAACGACTGGTTCTTTTGCCTTCATCGACGCACGCTGCTGTTTCCGTTCGAGTTCCTCTTTGATGACTTGCACGGACGTCTTCGATCGCGCGTTCATTTCGTTAGCGTCATCATCATCCTCCAGATCCAGTTTC
>JACLAC010014171.1_pt1 | contig 12701 bp, 7 predicted proteins | sample 8027881 | NCBI WGS metagenome assembly JACLAC01 (sample SAMN15725517, study PRJNA655200) | protist metagenome | isolation source: fluorescence activated cell sorting (FACS) single amplified genomes of... | place: Spain: Blaines Bay Microbial Observatory, Mediterranean Sea | collected 2016-01-19 | reverse complement strand
TTGCACTTCCCATGCCAATTTAGATTGTTTCGCCATGTCAGAAAATTGAAGCTGGATTCTCATGCCTTTCTAATGGTGGTAAAAAGGGTCTTTTCGAAAGCTATTATCTTTGTCGTTGCAAGTGAATCAGTTGCTTCGCCTAAGGTTGCTCCCATCCGAGGACTTTGCATCCGAGGGTGGCGCTTCTACATCTTTGGACGACTGCCTCCAGCTGGACGAAATTCTTTGTCGATAAATTGTAGGATACTGTACTATTCTTGCACAGTGGCTTAGAATGTACAAAGAGCGTTGCGTGTTCATGGTCTTTGAAATTGTGGGCATCTTGTATATGGAATTTGCCCTATCCTGAGGCTGTGCCACAGCCCCGAGGCTGTGTAGATGCTGGCTGCCTGTCTCAATCGCAGTCAAGCGTCATTCCTTTACCGCCTCAACGACGATTGCATTGTGCTGTTGAAAGTGAAGCGGATCAGATTGACTGGTGTCCCTCCAGCTTGGGGAACTATTTAGACAGATAGATAGTTGCGTTCGCCTCAGGTTGATTGTTTTTTGTGCGGCTGAGGTTGACTTCTCTCTCTCTCTCTCTCTTTCTGCGCTCTCCGCGGGTCAGCATCGATGCAATGTCACTACTTTTTTGGAGCCCCTCAATGAACGAAAATAGACTTCCCTTTTGCAAAAAGAATAAGCCGAGGGTGATGGACATGACAGCAGAGGCAAGCCTCGGTGCATGGCAGCTTGAGGTCACGCAGGCACAGGATTTGGCGTCATCACTGATCCGTCATGCGTACAGATTGCTGATGAGGGTTGTGGTTCATCTAGGGTCCCCAACCATTCCTGCCCTCTCCCGTGCTGCAAGAGAAAATTTGTTGGGCAGGCTGGACTCATTGGGGCAAAAACTGACTTGATTGAATCCAAGTGGGCAGGCATGTCTTGGTGTACTGAGTGGATCTGCTCGGGAGTCGCATTGGTTACATCGCATGCGCCATGACACTAGAGATTAGTTGGGGCTACAATTACGGATCCATGGGCGCACTGTACTGTCAGCCCAAGTCAATGTAAACTTGCATGCATTAGCCTTGCTCAATGCAACATTAAGTAAGGCTACCCAAAAATCAGAGTGAAGTCGAGGTTCTGTCTGCGTCGCTTTGGGTTAACCACTTCCGCGAGACGAAATGATATGTTGGTTCTTTCAGTCCTTTCCCTGGTGTTGTTTGTGTGGCATTCCAGGTGAGCTTCTCCTGTGGGGCACTGAGTGCGACCTCTCCCTCGTCTTCAGATTATATATTGGTTCTTCAAGCGTGGAGCGCAGAGTGCAAACGACTTGCAGATGTACCATATCGCTGATATGTGTCTGGTGCCAGCGCTGGCTTTGCGGAGGTTTTCACTGACTGCCATTGAAGGGGCCTTGCACGGAATGCTGGGTCCTCGCATGTGGCGCTTGTTGGACTGCGAAGGTCCTTTTGGATCCCATTAGGGCGTCGCCGGGCTGCTGTTGAGCTCTTGCTCGATTAATTGCTGCCGGATACTGTTGGATTCTTTGGTGGAACCTGCAGGCGGTTTCTGCCAAACTCGTGGTCGTATTCCTAGTGTTCCGTCGCGTACAAAAACAATGATCTCCCAGGGTCAAGGATTCTCATGGGCTGCACATTGGTGTATTAATTCAGTGCGATGGGAAGCATCGGTACGCTTAGCAATCGCCTTTCGCCCTAAGCCAGAGGAGTCGGCAAATCATGACGGCTCCTTTTGAGATGGTGTAAATTATCCTGTCCAGGCACACCCATCCTCGACGTTATTCGCAGTTGCTTCAGCTCCTCAGCTACATAGGATCGCTATAGGAGCCAAATGCTGAGCCTTGACTTCTGGAAACTGCATGCGTTTACAATTGAACCAGATGAACGAGAGATTATGCTCTGACGATACTGCCGCAACATGGAACATGGGCAACTCACAGTTTCTGTGCCATGGCTTGCATGTCTTCTGGCTAATCTTGACTCATCTGGGCATCGTGCGCCACGCCGCGTTCACTTCGTGTGATACCAAGTCATGCCATGTCCTACAGCGATAGATACGCCCTAAGGCAAAGCTCTTGCGGACTCGGGTATCATGTTGAACTTGCAAGACATGTTAGTCGATTTACCGTCTTTGAACAGGTTCGACAGATTCATGTGCAGCTTCCTTAACCCTGTGCAATGCTTCTAGCCCAATCCAGCTTAGTTTCTCACTCAGAAACCCGTTGGCTTTGTTGGGTTCCTCTTAGCTTGGACCCACGAGGAAGGCCCTCCATCAGTCTCTCCTCTTTACAACACGTGTTCTTGTGAGACACAAGTCCAGCCACAGTAATGGTCTCATAAGGGGGCCCTACCAGTCATATCACCCAAGTGCTCGACCCAACAAGTGTTGATCTTGTATTAGCATGGGACCGCATCGACACTACTCACTGTGCAGGGCGTATGTTGACGAAGTGTCTACTCTGGACCGACCTTGTTCCATGCCTTTCAAGCGGCGGGTTGTCGCCCCGCTCTGCCCGTGCTAATTTCAAAGATTTTCAGTCAGCGGCTCGCCACTTATATGCAATGGTTATGTTATGCTCTCTGATGTAAGCATTGGATGAGCTGCGCGTCGAGTCCTCCATTATGATGCAATGTAATGCAACCTCAGAGGATCTGCAGCACTGCTTTCGAAATCTCCATCCTTGCAGCAGCGGGTGACCCCTGCTCAGAATAGTGCATGCCCGTGTCGTCATGCAATACTGTAAATTCTTCTCAGTTGCTCAAAAGCGAATGTGTCTACTTGGCGCGGTGTAAGTGAGGTTTTGCCAAAAGGTGACCTCCACACCGCAGGACAGAGGCGAGGTCCGTTCTGTAAGCACACTTTTTGCGCTGTGGGTTTGCGGCAGTTTCGTTATGGGAGCTGGCCTGGCTGATAAATGTGCGGGGTATGACCAATAGAAGTGAGGCGTTGGGCTGGGAAGAGACTTAGTTAGGCTCGGCTGGCCCAAGCCGCGCTGCTAAACGTTTTGGGGGCCAGGCTGGCCTAGGCCTGTGGATAAATGTGACGGCGTAGGGTCTGCCAGACTGGGAAGGCCGGCCGGTGGAAGTGAGGGCTTGGGGTGTAGCATGCGCAGGGTTGTCCGGCCCACATTACTTGGCAAATCCTCAAGTGAACATCAGAGTCCGTTTGAGCGACACGCAGCTGATAACGTCTGGTCCTGGAAGCTGGACAGGGCTCACAGGAAGTGTCTCAGCAGGATTCTACGGGACCATGAACAAAAATATTGTCACTCATTTATGTCTAATTGATACCTCGAAGCAAAAGCGTTGGTATTGCAGTTAAGCCTTCCCTTGCGTTAGCACAAACCATGAACTGCATAAGGGTTTGATACTGCGATGGCATACACATCATGACTGTTATCAGACTACAACCTCCGCTCGCAAAGGTGTTGTGCCTTTGCTGGGTGTGGGTGTGGTCCTCATGGGGGGTGGGCAGACAACGCAATCCACTCGCCGATTCTCCAACACATTTTGCCAGTTCGACCCCTGGGGTGGTCAAAACTTGATGTTCTAGACCATATTGGAAGGCTAGCCTGTCATGATCCAGCTTGCCCAGCATCGAACATGGCATGCATGTTCGCAAATTATCATATACGTGTTTGCCTTTTCCCAATCTCCTCAGTTGCGATTGCGGATGCGTCTACGCGGTTTTAGTTGTGAAGTGTCATCGTGTCGCACGTGTCCTTCTGTCAGTAGAATGCATTCAGAGGCTGCCATAGTTAGTGCGTATGAGATACTTATTCCATGGTCCATCTAGTGCGTATGAGATGTTGGCTTACAGCGTTCAGTGGGGAATGTCGAGGTATGGCTGGCCATGTCAAGATCAATCTATTTGTGTTGGTCTATACCTACATCGAGCAATTCTAAGATCGCACCACTTGATTTCAACATTGCGGAGTCATGAGGTTGCATGCCTTTGATCGAGAGAGTGACCAGTGTTTGCTAGGGGTCCGGGCGACCAAGGTAAACGGCATGCGGCACGCGGCATGGGGGGGGGAGGCCTCTGCTATACGGCACGGCACGCGGCACGACCCCCCCCCTAGCAGTAGTACATAGTACATTGGTGAATTTCCCCAAAAAGGTAAACGGCATGCGGCACGCGGCACGGTCCCCCACCTACCCCTCGGTGCCGCCGGCACCGGACCCCTAGGAACTTTGTGTTGGTCTATATCTACATCGAGCAATTCTAAGATGGCACCACTTGATTTCAACATTGCGGAGTCATGAGGTTGCATGCTTTCTATCGAGAGAGTGACCAGTGTAGGCTTACTTCTGCTGGTTTGACCCAATCTCAGAATTTAGAGTCCGTGTTTGTATCCGCAGATATGCGCTTGGGTGATACCACAAAAACGTGCACTGCTCTATTGTGTCCATAGCATGTGGCGCTCAGGCGAATGCGCTCTTGGAGCGAACATTTACATCAAGAGGAGCAACCCATGCATCAGTGCTCTACCATGTTATTAAGAGTCAAATGGCGATTTGCCAGATTAACATGTGGGAGACATACCATGGCAAAGCCTTCTCCTCTATCCAGGATACTCCTAAGCCAAAGGCCAGCCGCTAAAAAATGCTAACACGTGCATCTTTTGCTGATGCAATTAGGCTCACGCATACCACTGCCAGTCTGATTTGTGGGATTTCCTTGATTCGTTTGCCATGCCATTCTTGCTGATTTCTGGGCATCACTAAGGTCGTCTTGTTTGGTAGGATTGGTTGGATCGTGGAACACCACAACCAGATCTAGCATTTTCTTGTGGAGCAGTTTGTTGCTTATGGGTCTGAAGGAGCCAAGCCAGATGACATACAGTATGCTGTTGAAGGCTCATTAGGAGCTGGATGTCTCCAGACGTCACATGATCTCACGCAAATGGCCAATCTACGCCAGTGTGGAAGGGTGCAAGCGCGAGGATGCAAGTGCGTTCTCTTCTATGCGAGGATGCAAGTTCTACTCATACCATGCGAGGATGCGAGTGCGTTGTCTTCCACTATTTTTCTCTACACAGGAACAAACGCTATCTCTTGGCGTGGAGATACTTGAGGCTGTTCGCGAGGTGGAATGGCTCAGTACTATACAAAGCATTCATCCGTAAATGTATTGCTTCGTGTGTGGAATCTATTGCATCTTTTTGGTTTGTGACTTGCGATAATTTGTATGTTGCGCGAGTCCAAAGATATTGTATCTAGTTGAATCTGGTGGCGAGTGCACACTGCATATTGATACCTCAAGACAGCCTCCAAGGGCAAAGCCACAAACTCCTTGTTGCAACATATTCTTTGCCTTTGCCCAGGAGAAGGCATGGGCACATGCTTTGTCGGTGCTGGCCTTGTTCCACTGCAACGTTCTGTTCGATCTAACAGTGCAATCTCCAATCGCTTTCCGCCCAAAGGGATTCAAGTTTAAGTAAGCTTGCGACATTGAGTCATCTGGCACTTCCCTTCAGGGGAAAGCAGCTCTAAGGGCTCGAACTAGCAGGTCTTTGGCAATGTCTTCAGGTATACCTCCTGTATTTTTTTCAGAGCAACGGAGTTGAGTCCATTCAGCAAGCGTGAAGAGTAAAGAATGTTTTCTTTTTCAGATTGGATGTCATCTTCCGCTTGCATGGGTACTTGCAGGCAGCTCAGAGCAGTGACATCACGCACGTGTTCATTTTCAGTTTTTTTTTTCTCACAAGATGGCTTAATGCTGTGTCTGCAAGCGTGTTGTCAGCATCTCTCCCTGCGTTCCGCCGCGCATTTGTCAAGGTTGCATTGCCGTCGCGCCTGGCGGAGCTGGATAATTTGGGAGGCGGAAGCGTCGATATGAGGTCACGACTCAGGCTGACTAAAAGTTTAGGATTCCCATGTCCTTGAACCTCAAGGCTTCAGAGGCATCGATGTAAAAGGCGAAGGAGTGACTATCTTACCCAATCTGTGAAGGCAACAGAGGACATTACAAAGTTTGGCCTAATCAAGGTTCATCTCTGCGTGTAATTGTTGATAGTTCATGCAGGTTTCAAATTGGTTCAGGTGGTCTGTGTGAGCTCCAGGCTCACAGACAGTTTGGAAGTCATGCCAAGCAATTTAAGAGGATGGTCACCTGATTATTACCATAAACTTGGCTTTGTTCCGCCGCGATTTTGAGGTCGCGCTACCCTTCTGAAGTTCGCATGAAGTCAATCGTATTAGCCAGGCAAGTTAGAGAGCAGTAAGGGCTACTTCTTGCGGGCTCAGACTATGAGGAGAGAGGGACATAGGTATAGTGTACGTCTACTTTCTATCCATAAGTATTTTTCTGACCCGCTATGACCCTCCAGTCTAACTTCACACAAACAGGCGACGCTCGATGCTGAGAAAAAAACTTCTGATTGGCAGAGTTTCAGTATGTTTGGAATGGTGCCTGACAACGGTGCCAAAAGTCATTGAGGTAGTAGCTGGGTACGCTGACGCTTTGCACCCAGGGGACTAAGTGGGCGCAATAGAAAATGTCACATCGTAAAATGGCATCAGCAGGGTCTTGCAGCACCTACATCTCGACCTGGAGTTCTTAACACGTCTTGTATGCTGCAGGTTCATCCTGAGCGCCAGTATTGCACTTGCTCACGCAGGCGCACGCTGAGATGTCGGGAGCCCCCATTCATTGCGATAGCAACGCATGTCCAAGCGCATTGGGCAAGCAGCTCCGTGGTACCTGGTAAGTTTGGTAGATCTCGTGGTTGTGCGGAGAATCAGGCCCCAGATCATAGAGGGCCCTCTGCGATCTTGGTTCCTTTTTGGTGGGCGAGCCTTCTAGTTGTTCTACTCTCGCTGACAGAAATTAGGTAATAATTAGGAATGCCACAACAGCCAAGGACCAATGTAGGTAGGACTTCTGGCATGCTGCACAAGAAAGTCAAGAGGCAAGGACTCTCCATCGGCTCCTTCCCTTAGCCTCAGCAGTTGCGAAGGCTCCATCGAACCATCAGGTCTGTTGCATTTACGCGTGACCTCTCACTCCGCACAATCCAGCATCGGAGAGGTTCCTCAGGTTGAGAGGTTGCCAACAACGAGCGCTTTCAAGCCTGCTTGGATACAACTGCTCCTGTTCATGCTTCCATGGGGCTTGATACTGGCACACTTGCAAGACACTGAGTGCGTGTGTGGTCTACCCATAGCTTTGACAATCCTTTAGGTTACCCATGGAGGATATTTGCCTCATGCATCCACGTTCATACGTGATCGCGTTTGTTGATGAAGAGCGTTTTGCCTTTAAGAGATGATCATGTTGTGCCATTGGATCCCATCAGCTACTTGTCACTTGTGCGCCGTCGCGACGAAGCTGATGCCATGTTGCAGTTGTACACGTTCGTTTCTATTCCTCCCGCCACCGCGGACGTCTAATATCGACGTAATCTTCACCGCAATTGGAAGTGTCAGTAGTTTGTGGCTTGGCAAAAATGCAAGAGTTCACATATCTTACTTTTGTCTACCCCAAACTAAATAAATCTGTTGGTTTGGTTCGTATCTCAGCCTCTGCAACATGGCAAGTGCTGCTCCTGAACGAATGACCATCATGAGCCATCTCCTGTCAGGGCTGCTGGTCAGGGGCCTTAGCGCCACAGTTTGCGGGCGAGTTCACAAAAGTGTAATAGATGCAAGTCGGATGATCATCAAGCTAGGGAATGCAGTTGCTTTGCCGCCATAGCTTAGCTTCTGCTTGTTGCCATCTGGGGGGCGCTGTGAGAATAGTTGTTGCTTGACGGAAGCTATGTGTTCTTGTTTGCGTACAATTTTAAGCCAATGAATATGTGGAGGCGTTGACAACTGCACCAAGAGCGCGCATGTGTGTGCCCAGTCCTCGGGGTTGTGAGTCGAAACAGTCCTTCTTAGACTTTTAAGTAGAATTTGAACCTGACGCTCGACCCGCACTACAGCCTGCTCCAGTCCACTGGCCGCTATCGTTGGCTCCAAAGGCTGGCGTTGCATAGTCATGGTCACCGACGTCAACACTTGAAGGACATCTGCCATGGAGCCTGATGCCTTGTCGACAATGTCAAGAGAGACGATCTTCGATCTTGTCTCAAAGCACGTACGTGTCCTTCTTCGACATCTGCTTGCTTGCATCCTTCGTCAACGAGCACACAAGCTCGGGAGCTTTCCATAGTAAACTCCAGAGTTCAAAATGGCGGGGAAATGTCTCTACTTGATGCTTTGTTTGACTCTTTGCTCTTGGTATAATGGTGAAATGCGAAATCAAACTCTAACAGTAACATCTCGTGGCGCAGCCTGGGTTGGCTTGTGATGCGCTTTGTTAAGACTGATTCGAGGACTTGCCAAGGGCGTGAGTGTTTGGCCTGGCCAGGGATTCTGCACATGATGTTTTCGCATGAGGAAAATTGAGGGTGTTGTGGTGTCACATCGTCATCTAGTTCACAGGATTGTTGCTGTGATAAAGCTCAACTCTGTAGTGCTTGCAGCAGATGCACATGTACCTCTCTCGCTCACTTAGTCAACATTGGCAACCTTCTGTTCGTCTCACCATCATGCCAGGCTTAGAGCCTAAAGAGTTTAGATACGTTTGGGGGCTGTAGCAATTGCTAAGCCAGCCTCTTGCCGTCGACCTTACCGTGGGCTCTTTGTAGCAATCCAAGAAATGAATAGCTGCGTCAATACAAGGCACTTTACGACAGCAGCGTCGCAGTGTAGCAATGATGCGACGGAGCTTCACATTGCTTCAGTGGCCGAAATGTCAGCGCCACACTTGTATTGCTTGAGTTGATTCACAGCCCCTTTCCTGATGCCAATCAAAATTTCCTCCAGGACAACTTGGGGTATCCTCAGCAGCGAACCTCCCTGACAGGATTCCTGAATCCCCGTAAATAATGTAGAGGTCCGTATATATATATATATATATATATATATATATGCATATATAGACAACTGTCCAGACTCTATGGTAGTGAAGCTTAAACAGACCGGCCAACTGTGGGTCTTGTACCAAGTGTATCCACAGCCAAATATCCTGTGTAGACACGAAATTACTCAATGTAAGGCCACGGAAGTGACAGCTATTGGTAATCGGTTGGGCTTTATTGTTCTGGTGTAAGGATCAAGATTCTGGCGGCATTCCAGTGAAGTAAACGCAATGGAATGGCAACCCCATGATGTCCATGGCGATGACAAGGTTTTTGACTCATGACCTACATTTCCTAGCAAGTTTGCAGCCAAGTGAGCCAAGACAGGTTCGCAGGTTTGCATCAAGAGACAAAGCCTTTGACTCTTTATGCATGACGCGGCCATATTTTAACTCTAGCTTTGTCGCATCTTTCTTTTTTCAGCTAGGGTTTGACCATGGCACAATTATTATGCACTTTCGTTTATTTGGTGAAGTTTGTGTAGAAAGGTGGTCATGACTCGATTTGTGAACGTGACTCTACTAACATCTGATTTTGGCGCTCACCTTAGAAGTCTACAGGAGAAGGAAATCGCTTCAGTATTGGAACCATGCCAGCTGAGCGTCTTTTCAACCCTTCACTTCTAACAGCCAGCCTCATCGCTTTTTGTAATTGAGCCACTAGGAGCCAACATCTGGTCGCTCCAAAACCTTGCCTTTTTCTGCCAGACCTTGGCTGTTCCAGTAACCTTGATTTTTTGGTCAGGTCTTCTTGGCTTGATCCCAACACTTCAATCCAGCTGGTCGGTTTCGATCTGTCTTGGTTATGAGCAAGCGCAGGAGTAATCCTTGCGCCAGATTGTTTGTCACACAGCTATTCCACATTGAGGTCACATATTTTTGCAAAAGCAAAGTGAACGGATAAGCTTTTCTGACATTGGCCCCAAGTCTTGAACCTGGCTCCAGTGGCCTTTTTGATCTGTAGTCACGCACCATGGAGCTTACCAAAGCGCAACCGCTAAGTGTGAGTGTTTGCTTTAGCTTGGAACTTGCCATGTTGGCGAGTGATCTGCAGAATCGTCTTGCCTTTTGTAGCTAGCATCTCGATCTGCCCAGGACTTTGGATCTTGTGCAGGACCAGGTTGATCTGATTCGTTCTCGCATGGTTGGCCGGACTCAGAGATTGCATGTGTCCTGCTGATAAGCTGATCGAAGCGAGCAATCGCCTTTTTTTACATCAAGTGAGGAAACGGAGCCAGTTGTCAGTCAAGGCAAGCTGATTGTTCGCACGAATAATGTCAGTCTCATTTGCATTTAGGCGAACATGCGGGGAAACATCGGTCGTGATGGTCGCTTAGTCCAGTCATGTGTTTAAATGACAGTTGGCCCGTTCGTCCAGTCAATGTAGCGCGAGTTGCTTCTTGTTGTTTTAGAACTTTGTACCTTGTGTAGCATCAGCTTGTCTTGAATCGCTCCTGTATGGCGAGTACAACACACTTAGCAACACATAAGGGGTACAGACATTAGTTTCAGTAATCCTTTGAGAATGCTCACGCTAGTAAATGTTTCTTTGCTTACCCCTGCGACCGTGTTTGCCGCGTGCGAAATCCAGTCAGGCCTATTTTAACACCATATACTTTATGAGTGAGACATTCTTCTTGCTGTTCCCAGAAGGCTGGGACTCTGGATTGCCAAATGCACGGCTTCGATCTTATATAGTTGTGATTTTGAGCAACCTGGCCGCCCGCCCCCTCTTCCAGCAGCGATGTCGATGTGGTGTCCTCGAGTACAAGTTCAGTGCTATACCCTGTTCAAATGCAAGCTCAATACCCGGTACAACTGAAAACGGCTTTGATCCCAGGCTGCCTGAAGCCTCGGGAGTCAAGCTTACCAGGGCAGTGCATGTGGTTCAGAAATATAGACATGTTACTTTCTCTGCGCGGCATTCGCTTGAGGTCCAACGAGTTGAATGGAGGATCGAGAGAGCTTCTGAACTTCAGCGTTGCTTTCCTGCAGGCTCCGCTCTCATGATACAAGTTCACTCTGAGTTCAGTATTGCAAATCTCGAGCTCGTTCATGGGGAGGCCAATGATTGTAGATGTACAGGGAGAATCCAGAGCGCGAACGGCACGTAGCAGTAGGGCTGGCTAATCCCTTGTTGGCGCTGATCAAACCTGTGCAGGAGCTGTTGCGGATGTCAATGCGGCTTCTTTCGAGATATTATATTTCTGGTCAGATTGCAGGATGTGGCCCCCTTTGTCTGAATATTTGCTTCTTACTTGGTCTATCCAGTAAGTGCCACCAAAGTGCAGTCGCGCCTCGAACACGATTTTACATTACTTCACCCCTTGGCGCTTACGTATGGTGCAACACCGACTTGCCTTCGGTATCTTACTCTTTGCGAGCAAAATAGGCATGCATTTTCGGGTGAGTCTCAACACAATATGCGAAATTGCCATAACCGGGGTGCGTGGCTGACAAAAGTCAATTGTCGCTTGGGATGCTCGGTGTCTCGGAATCTATGAATAGTCAATGAATTTATTTCATATACACTGTAGTGGATTGGCTCACGCATGATCAGCAAGCTTGCTTATTATTCTTCATGCGAAATACCAGCATCGCTTCATGTGATCACATATGTTGTACCAAAGAGGCTGCTGAGGAGGTGTTTGGCTTTTGCGCTCTCTCTCTCTCTCTCTACAGGCTTCTCAGCTGATGTTGGTCAGCGGCCGGGGTCAGACCGCGGTCCGACCGCGGTCAGCGGCCGGGGTCCGACCGCGGTCAGCGGCCGGGGTCAGACCGCGGTCCGACCGCGGTCAGCGGCCGGGGTCAGACCGCGGTCCGACCGCGGTCTGACCGCTTTTGTGCTCTCTCTCTCTCTCTACAGGCTTCTCAGCTGATGTTGGTCCTTGAGCCAGATAATCCTGAGGAGGCATGCTCGTTCTTGTAGCTGGTTTCCGAAGTCTTCAGCACACAAGTGCACTCATGATGTAGATGCCTTCATTACGGCCCCTGCACCCACAAGGAGGTCAAAGGTTGAAGCTAAATGCTCATGACTAGGCTTGCAAGCTCGCAAAACAAGCACACACACACACACACACGCACACAATATGGTCGCTGCCAGAGGTCTGGAATGCGTCTCCATACAGCGCATGGATGACCCACATCATTCAGATCAGTCCTCCGATCAGTCTTGACCAGTACAGCCTAAAGTTGCCAAAGTGCTGCTGTCGGAGATTGGTTCGGTTACGTCACTTTGCCACCGCCAACTCATAATTCTTCTGTGTACATTGTTTGAGCATACCTTCAGATATTTGCCAACTTGGCAGATGCGCAATTCAGTGTGATTTGTGCTGGTTCAAAGCTTTTCAGCAAGAAGCAATGCTCAAGCCCAGCAGCTCCAAGGGGCTCTCTGGGTCCGAGGAGTGCTGCATGCAGTCATGTGTGGTTAGTGCTGTCTTGAGGAAGTAGTTTCACCAGTATGGCATGGAGCACCCCAGCCTTGCTCAGAGTGTGGTCTAGCCTTTGCCAGACATGGGTGTTGGCCTGGCCACAGTAACGGCCACGACCCTGGCAAAGCACTCTTAGAGATTTCGATGGCTAAGTCTGGCTAGACTTTACCATGCTCTTCATCTTGGTCCATCCTTGGCCCCCCTTAAGATATGCAGTCCCCGAGCCTTCTCAGAAAAAACGTAATTTCTAAATGCCACTTTATCCAAGAGTTCAACCCTTGAGACTACATAATATTCAAACCTGAGGGGTACACAAATGCTTTCATGGGAACCTCTGAGCCTCTAAGATATCAA
>JACLAC010015184.1_pt1 | contig 12703 bp, 10 predicted proteins | sample 8027881 | NCBI WGS metagenome assembly JACLAC01 (sample SAMN15725517, study PRJNA655200) | protist metagenome | isolation source: fluorescence activated cell sorting (FACS) single amplified genomes of... | place: Spain: Blaines Bay Microbial Observatory, Mediterranean Sea | collected 2016-01-19 | reverse complement strand
ACCGTTTTGATGCTCTGGTCGCGGGATCCGATTCTCTCGACGGCAACATCCCAACCTATATTGGCGGAGCAGAGATTTTTGAAACAACCAACCTGAGTGTTGCCGACGTTGGTGCGCTGCGGGAAATCGGGATCACCGAACTGGTACCGGCTGCTGCGGAAACAATCAATGCCACCTACAATTCCCACGATCAAACTCCCGTAGAAATTGGGTCTGACTCGAACGTTTGTAGTTTGAGCGACGACTCCGCCACAACCATTCTTCCGCAAGACTGGAATTTAGAACCGGCGGAGAATGCCAAATACATCGTGATTGGATTAGGAGAGCAATGCTCGATGGTAGGTGCCGGTGCACGGGCGGCTTTCTCAGAGAGCCCCGTCCACTTTTCAGATAGCCGCGAACAAAGCCCTGACGAGATGTACTCCCGCTACTTATTGCTAGTCGAAATCAGATCTGTTGACGAACTTAAATCGGTTGCTCGCTATGTCGGAGCAGCGATTCCCGGACGAGATGGAATTCACAGTGTCTCCAAGGAACTGGAGGATTATTACACGGATTAAACTTTCAATAGTTGTTCGTGCCGGTAACAAATCATGGTCTACATCAACACACGAAAAAACCAAATGAACCCTCAGGCAACGCCGTTGAGACTCTCTCGCAACCGCGGCTCGCTGCGTTGTCTGAATCAGCGCGGTTTGACTCTTCTCGAATTGTTAGTCGTGCTGGTGATTTTAATTGCTACGGCTTTGATCATTTTCCCTTCGTTCAACAACATTGATATCGTTTCTCCCACTGGAGAATCCAACAGCCCCGTTGAGATTGCAACGCAGGCCACACTGAACACAGTTCGGGAGGCAATGGCCGGAGAAGATGGTGTCATTGAGTCACTGTCCCACAAAACAAATGCACTTCCTCGGGAAATCAACGATCTGCTCAAAGAAGACGCCCCAGCCCATATGGAAGAAGCAGCTCCTGAACTCAAGAATTACGATCCGGTTAACAAGATCGGCTGGCATGGTCCCTACGTGCATGCGACCGGCCGTAACGAAACAGGCGAACCAACGATCGTAGACGGCTGGGGAAATGAGCTCGAGTTACAAGTTGATTTCGACCAGGACGGGACGATCAATCAAACAGAATCAAAGTTCATTCGTGTGGTTTCAGCAGGCCCAAATGGGGAAATTGAAACGCCGGATGACATCGCGAATATGAAACCGGGTGAGAATGAAGTCAGTGAACTGACCCTTTCGGAATGCGGAGACGATTTGGTGATGTTTCTTCGTTATCCTGACAATCGAAAGTGATTCCGAGACGCCACGCCCGGTTTCACGAGGCCGGCTTGTACGCCGCCTGCCTAGCAAAAACCGAGGACAATTCAGATGGCACGCATTTGCCCAGCCAAATTTAGCCGGCTTTCACCGCACCAGCGAATCCGAGCCGGCTTAACTCTCCTCGAGTTAATGGTCGTTCTGGTGATTCTGGCCATTGTCGCAACTGTCGCTGTTCAGTCGCTGCAACCTCAGGTCGACAGTCAGAGATTCGAATCCGCCGCCAGTTTGCTAGAAGAAATCAAAACAGCAACACTCGGACCTGCCCAAAAATTTCAGCTTGATGGTACACCGATCGTCTCAGGATTCGTCGCCGACGTTGGACGGTTTCCACGAATAGAAACCAGTGATGAAGACGTTGAAGATTTACTTCCGCTAACTGAATTATGGTCCAACGAAAACCAGCTCGCAATTCAGTTCCCCTTCCAGTTTCGCCCCGGTCCGACACAGCCAGTAGACTACTCGACGATTCGGCTCCCATGCGGCTGGAGAGGTCCCTACCTGCAACTTCCGATCGGCGCCCAAAGCCTCGTCGACCCGTGGGGACGCCCGCCTGAGACGGTCGTGAACGAGATGGGAACGCTCGAACAATTACAAATAACGGTTCCGTTATCTAATAATCAAACCGAACCTCAAGTGCTGTCAGCGAATTTGTCAGGCGGAAAAGTTGAGGTAACCGGCAAAGTCCTCCTCGATCGGCCCGAAAGTGCTACCGTTCGGATTGCATTGTTAACCCCCGACCCCAATTCCTCCTTGACGTCGCTCACCGTATTTGACGATGAAGACAAACAGCCGGGATCATTTTTATTTAGTCGCGTCCCGGTCGGTTTTCGAGCACTGGTCGCTGACGTGAACGGAAAACGGCAAATTAAATACTTGCAAGTCACCCCCAGTGGGGCACCTGTCGTTTTTGATTTCCAATCACGTGCGTCCGCCATTAACGAATAGTACGCCCTAAATAAACCTACGCTTTGAAACCAGACTCACTTCATCCATCAAACGCAGCAACCAGAGTCCAAAACCTAAACGTATCCTTGACTCGCTGTTTTTTTTTGCACTGCAATGGCCAAACGATCTGACATTTCGATTCTGCTTTTCTTCGATCGACAGATGGTGCGCGCTGATTTTGGCAAAGACCTCTCCAAACCAAACTTTTTTCTTCGGGAAACAGTCGATGTCGAGTCAACTCTATATGAATCCATCATTCAGGTTACCCAAAATCAACCGCGACTTGGCAATCGGACGCTGGTGCTCTCTGCTGACGTCTGGTCCCAAATCGTACTGCTCCCGAAATTGAGCGTTAGCGGGATCGAGCCCAGTGATTTACAGGAAGTCCTGAAGTTTGAAGCGGAAACTCTGTCGGGCATCGACATCGATGAAATCTCACTTGCCTCAACCGATCTCGGTGCCGAAGACGACTATGAAAAATTCTGGGTCAGTGCGATCAGAAATGCTGATTTGGATGCAATTAACGAACATCTGGAATCTCTTGGCTGCCACGATACGCTGATCGCACATCCTTCCGGTTTCGCTGCCCACAATGAAAAACGAAGTAATCGCCTGACACTTGAGGTTTGGGAAGATCTGGTTTTCCACCTCACTGAAAATTCCACGCGACTCGAACAAGTCAAACAATTATCGATCGAACCGCTGGTTTCGAACGAACCGATCCTCACTGGCAGTCAAAACATCGAGTGGAACGAGGGAAGTGCGACCTTTGAGCATCTGACAGATGACGCAACGGCCAAACATTGGGCCGGTATCGTTGCTGGCAACTACCGCAAACGCCTCGACTCAATTCTCGCACCTCGGCTTAGACATTTTGACCGCTCACCCGCACGGCCAATCCGACATATTTTTTCGGGGGTTATTGCCCTGCTTGTGATTGGGTTTTGTTTTTGGCATGGGCAGTTTATCCAAAAATACAACGAGGATTTACAAACCAAAATCTCAGAAATAGAAGCCCCCGCTGCCCAGAAAAAAAAGAATGATGCCCAACTCATTCAAATTTTGGAAAAACGTGCAGAGGTCGAAACAGCTGTCACCGCTCTTGGAGATGATCTGAAACGCATCACCTTTTTTCTTGAAAGTCAAAACAATCGATTCGCAATTTTACTGGAATTGCTCATCGAAATGCGGACTGAAGACCTCGTAATCGAGCAGGTGGAAGGCACTGAAGAGGGCATTCTCATTTCCGGAGTTTCGCTCAATGGCGAAGCAGCTCAAGGGCTCGCCAAAAGTCTCCGGGAACGCGCTGTCGAACTTGGCTGGGCAGTCAACCCTGCGCGTCAGGAAGGTCAACAAAAACTAACCACAGGCGGCCCCTGGAACTACCAAATTTTATTAGCAGAAACGGGGCCATTCGAATCCGCAGTCCAGCCTCGAAAAAAGAATTGAACAACTAACTAATCCTGCCGCATTTATCGGTAGCGGTCTCCAGCAAGAAAAAAACTATTCTCCAGCCCTAATAAATTTTCATGGCAATCACCCCACTCAAAGATAATTCGAAACGAGAACGGTTTCTCTTGATGCTGTTTCCGGCTGCTTTGATTTTGGCGGTCTACTCCGTTGTTTTCGCAATCCCCTTGCGCCAGGAAAAATCAAAAATTGAGGCTGAATACAAGACGGCAATGCAAGCGAGTGTTTCTGAAGATGCCGCTCAGCTTTCAAAACAATACCTCGAGAATGAAAAAGAAAGCCTGGAAAGACTGAGAACAAGAGAATCCGACTCAAAAGAACAGATTCGAGAATTGAGCCAAAGCTGGAGAAGCCGAAAGTCTCGACTCGATACCTTTGAGAAAATCACCGAATTGATGCGTGACTACAATCTCTCAATCGTCTCACAAGGCGGCACCGAAAGCATGACCGTCTCCTCGTACATGCGTGATCTATTTGAAATGATGAACGAACAAGCCATCCAGGAACCGGTCGAATTCTGGCCCGTAGAAGTCAAAGGTGCTTTTTTTGACGTGTTGAAATTTCTGACTAATGTCAACACAGACGCCAAAAGCATCATCCCCGTTTCAATTACAATGAAGCCGGATCCAGAAAACAAGACGCAAAAAACCTGGACGATCGTTTTCGTTATTTAACAATTAAAAACCGGATCCTGGAGCGGCCAATTTGCCTATCGTTGGAAGAGAACAATGAATCCTCACAACTCATTCCCTGAATTCATGAACGTAATTTTAGTGCGTTCAATAGAGTCCAACGTCTCCGACATTCACTGCTCGGTAGGGGAACCGATCCATTTCCGGGTCGATGGTCAGCTTAACAAAATAGATTTCCCACAGCTTGAACAAAATCAATTCTCTTCACAGCTGGCAGCGGAGTTTTCAAATTCAGTACTCACTGAATCTCAGCAGGCTCAACTTGCCTCACGAGGTTCGGTTGATGGTGCATTTTCCATCGACAGCGATCATCGATTTCGTTTCAATATCTACCGTCGGCAAGGGCAGACTTCATTTTCCTTCCGCAGGCTATCCAACGCAATCCCCTCGCTTGAACAACTTGGATTAAACCCGAGGCTTTACGACAAATGCGCGATTCAAGACGGTTTAGTTCTCGTGGTTGGGCCGACAGGTTCAGGAAAAAGTACGACCATCGCTTCCTTAATCGATCGAATCAATACCCAGCGAGCGAGTCACATTATCACGCTCGAAGATCCAATTGAGTTCATCCACACATCGCAAAAGGCACTGGTCAATCAGCGACAAGTTGGCGTAGATGTCGAAAACTTCCACCAGGCATTGGTCGATTCAATGCGTCAAGATCCAGATATTATTTTAGTCGGAGAATTAAGAGACGTAGAAACCATCCGCACAGCAATTACTGCTGCTGAAACTGGACACCTCGTGTTCGCTTCCCTCCACGCTGGCGATTGCAAGACTGCGATCGAACGCTTGGTCAGCGCGTACCCGGCTGAAGAACAAGATCTCGCTCAGAGATTAGTCGCAACGGTTCTGAGAACGATCGTTGTCCAACATCTCTTACCTCGCCTTGCCGATAAAAACCAAACTCCTGATCCAGCAGCAATTTCACAACGCGTGCTTGCGAGCGAGGTCTTGCACGCCAACCAGGCAATTTCAAATTTGATTGCTAACGGCAACTTGAATCAACTCTCTTCGATCATTCAAAACAGCAACGAAGAAGGGATGTGGACTCTCGACGACAGCCTCGCACGATTGTGGCGACAACGTCTGATTTCGGAACGAACTGCTTTCGGACTCGCACGAAACCCAGAAATTCTGTCACAGATCTCACTACGCACTCGAGCTTGAACGATCCCACATGTCCGACATTGGTAATAACACCGAACTACTCAATATGGATCAAGTCAAAATTGATCCGGTTTGGGCATTGCGCATACCCGCTAACCTTGCGACGCGACGGCAGGTACTACCGTTTACATTACAAAATGACCGAGTCTTGATTGCTTGCAAAGACCTCAACGATGAGCAGAGCATTCAGGCGGTCAGACGCTACATCTCTCATCCAGTCGATGTCGTCGCCGCTGACCCCGAGACACTATTCGAAGCAATTCAACGAATCTTTCAGGATACCGTCAGGTGGAATGGAAACCAAAGTGAACCGGTGCGAATTCAATTTACCGGCACCCAGGTTGACCCCGAGTCTGAAAACATCGTTGCCGTTGGCGACGAAATCTTTCACGCCGCGCTGATTCGACAGGCGACTGACATCCACATCGAACCTTCTTCAGCCGACCTTCGGATTCGCCTCCGCGTAGACGGATTGCTCGATGACTACCGCCAGTTTCCTTTAGCTGTCCATCAACCACTCCTTTCTCGACTAAAAGTCATGTCAGGCATGGACATTGCCGAACGCCGGGCACCGCAGGACGGACGCTTCACGCTCAGTTCGGACCATAATAGCGAAATTGACATCCGCACCGCGACGATCCCGACAAAACACGGGGAGCGCATGACGCTACGTCTACTGGCAACGCAAACTCAAGACTTGACCCTCGGTCGTTTGGGAATGTCTTCGCCAGACCTCGCTCAGTTTGAACGGGTAATCGACCGACCCAATGGGCTGATTTTAATGACAGGGCCGACCGGTTGCGGAAAAAGCACGACACTCTACGGAGCAATTCGGTCTCTGATTAATCGAAAATCACTCAACGTGATTACGATCGAAGATCCGGTCGAGTACGTCATTGATGGAATCTCACAGGTTGAAGTCGACGCAAATGACAAGGTTAGTTTTCACAAAGCTCTCCGAAGTTCTCTGCGACACGACCCCGATGTCTTAATGATCGGTGAGATTCGAGATGAAGAAACCGCAGAAACTGCCATTCGGGCGGCACTAACCGGGCATCTCGTGTTCACCACGCTTCACGCTAATTCTGCAGTAGGCGCTATTACACGCCTTGCCGACATGGGAATCAAACCATTCTTGATCGGAGCGGTTTCCCGAATGTTTGCCGCCCAACGGCTCGTGAGAAAGCTCTGTCAAAAATGCAAACTGGCTTACGAAATGCCGGAAGCCGAAGCGATCTCACTTGCTTGCCCCGAGCTAACCGGCACCACCGTCTACCGCGCCGGGGGCTGTCGCTATTGTGCGGGCACTGGATTCATGGGACGCATCGGACTGTTTGAGTTCATTGTCTACGACCAAGAGATGGCTCGCGTTGTCGCGAGTCGACCAGACGAAACTTACATTCAGAAATTATTAAACGAAAGACAGCTGCCTGATTTGATGGACGACAGCATCGCAAAGCTGACCCAGGGACTGACCTCCGTCCAACAAATTGCCACCGTCATTAGCCCTTACTAGGACCATGCCAGAATTTCGTTACAAAGCAAGAGACGCGACTGGCGGACCGCGTGTCGGAGTGGTCGATGCCACCAGTCGCTCGGCAGCAGCGTCCCTTCTTCGAAGTCGTGGGCTGATCGTGATCGGCGTTGCTCCCGTCAGCGAGCCGGTGGAATCGAATCTTAAATTAGACCTTTCTCAATACCTTCCCCCGCGGGCTGTCGACGTCGAACTCAGCCTCCAGCAACTCTCGATGATGCTCAAAGGGGGCATGCCGCTACTCTCAGGTCTCATCGCCTTGACAGATGAAGCACCTCGCAAGTCTCTCGGGAAAATTTGGAAGTTGATCGTCAACAATATCCAATCAGGCGACAGCCTCTCTCAAGCAATGAGTAAACACCGCTGTTTTCCTGAATTCACAATTCAACTGATTCGGGTAGGTGAAAGAACAGGTGAACTCCCGCCTGTCTTGGAAAGAGCAGTAACGACCATGCGCTCGCGAAGACGTGGAATCCAGGAATTCTCTTCAGCCTTAGTTTACCCACTGTTGGTCCTGCTTATTGCCGTAGGCGTAACGGCGTATATGGTTGTCTACCTCATCCCGCGACTGGAAATCTACCTCCAAAGCCTTGGGAAAAATATGCCGGCAATGACTCAACGATTGGTCGATACCTCGAGTTTCATGAGACAGTATTATCCGCTTGTCGGAATCATTCTTATTGGCATCGCAGTTTTTTCTATCACGGCCTATCGCTCCAAGGAGGGTAGGATGTGGATCGACCGGAACGCACTGCGAATTCCAATTGTTGGAACACTCTTTAAACTGTGTGAAACCTCAACGTTTGCGAGAAGTTTGAGCGTTATGCTCGAAAGTGGGATCACACTGATTGATGGGTTGGGAACGGTTGAAAAACTATTGTACAATCGTTTTACTGCAAAAACCGTCAACAACGCCCGGGCATCGATCATTCAAGGTGGAAATTTCGCCGATGCAATCGATATAGGTAACGCTTTTGCACCGATGTTGAAAAAAATGGTCTCGGTCGGACAACAGTCTGGAGACCTCAAAGGGGTTCTGGAAGAAGTGGCTGAATTTCACGAAGCTCAATTTCATACATCAATCAAAAGACTGAACTCGATTTTGACTCCGCTGCTAACCATTGGAATCGGCGGAGTTGTTGGCTATGTCTACATCTCATTCTTTGTAGCTCTGCTGGCTGCCGGCAATTAACCTCGGCATCCGCTAGAACAAAGCACACATTTACTAACCCGACACTTTAACTGAAAGCACATCATGAATAATTCAAAATCGATGTTCCTCGTGCTTTCCATGATCGGGTTGATTGGGTTCGCTTTACCAACGCCTTCTGCGGACGCCCAGGAGAAACAGGATCCCACCGCGCCTTCCACAGTGATCGAACAAACACTTTCAAAAATTCGAGATGTCGAAAAACTTGACACGTTCGTCCAACAGAATGCAGCGCTTGTTCAAGAAAACAAAAAACTTAAAGCTGAAATTGCTAGCATTCAAAAGCAGATTGCTAAGCTAACAAAAGACTTGGAATTACAGACGGTCAATTTACGGAAGCAATTGCTGCAAATGCCTACGTTTAACGTCCAATCCAAGATTATCAATGGAAACCGCAGTGCTGCGATTCTAAAATCTAAAGACACAATAATTAGAATTCGCAACAGTACACAGCTATCGGTGCCAGTCTCCGATGGGGTTTGGGTCTTGATGCATGTCAAGAATATCTCTAAAGAAATGATCGAGTTGTACTTTCCAGAGCTGGAACGTACCGTTTATTTGTACGATTAACCCCCCCCAATCTGTCCAATTCACGACACAGGCATTGTTCTGGCCTCGGTGGATTTGGAGAAACCATGACACGGATGTTACCGAACGCTTGGGCGCTCGCATTTCGCTGCTCGCTCCTGCTCCTGACTGCACTCTTATTTTCCGCTGGCCTGGCGGACGGTCGAAGTTTGCATGCGCAGGTTCAAAATCCAACTCCAAACGCACCCACCCCGATTATTCAGGAAGCACCGCCAGTTACTCCGGCGGTCGATCCTAACAATCTCGATCCTCTCATTGACACCGACGATCCTCTCTTAATGTCGTTTTCAGATCGCTTAGTCATTCCTGACGAGACGATTGAGATGATCGATTTTCGAGATCAAGAACTCGGCGAGGCCATGCGGCTTTTTTCTGAACAATCCGGGATTAATATCGTTCCCTCGACCGACGCCAACAAGATTAAAATCAATCTTTTTCTCCGCGACGTCAAAGCGATGGACGTTTTAGAGAACCTCACCAAAACTCACGATTTATATTATCGCATTGATGAAAAATCCGGAGTCATCCGGATTCACACCACCGAAGAGTATGAGGAAAACCTAGCCAGCTTTCGGGATGAGCAAACCCATGTTTTCACTCTACTATATCCCAACCCAGTTGACGCCGCTGTGGCAATCCGAGACCTGTTTGGCGATCGAGTCGTCCTCAACTTTGGCGTCGGCGACCAGGATTCCGTACTGGATCTCGTACACCGACTCAATCGGTTTGATTTAGTTGACAGCCGCAACCTTGGCCTCGGTTCGTTCCAGGGCCAGACTTATGGTGGCCGCTCATTTAATTCGCTCAATGGCATGGGGGGATTTAGTACAAATCCAGCGTACCGCAACAGTCGCAATCGAGCGATTGATGAAACTGAGCCGTTGAGTAATTTGTCTTCCGATGAAATTCAGCAACTTATCGACGCAATTAACGAAAGATCAACACGCTCCGAGCTTCCAGAGAACCTCGACGACCCCATTTCAAAACTGCTCAAAGAGCGGCAAGCGACGATTTATGTAACGGTCGTTCGTAGAAACAATCAAGTCGTGGTTCGCACCGGTGACGATGCGACGATGAAACAGATCGAAACTCTGATTCAGAGCCTCGACGTCCCCACGCCGTTAGTATTGCTCGAGCTCAAGGTTATGAGAATTCTTCTCGACGATGAATTCCGGAGTGTATTTGACTACCAGTATTCTGACGGATCGACCACTGCCGGCAGCTTTACAACGGGTGACATTTTACCAACCCCGTCTGATAAATTTGCTGGCGACGCAAGAAAAATTGCTTCGATGATTCCCGGGGGATCTGTCTTAAATCAAGGTGATTTTACATTTCAGGTTGTCAGCAACAACTTCCGCGCCAGGATGCAATTACTTGAAGACGATAACCGAGTCACCATTCTCAACTCCCCGTTACTGTTAACCGCCAATAACGAAGTCAGTCGAATTTTTATCGGTGAGACGATTCCATTGACCATTGGTTTCAGTCCCACACAAATTGTGGGCACCTCGGCCACGAGTTCCAACACCATCGCGGGGACCCCGATCACAGAATTACGCGATATTGGACAGTCACTTTTGATTACTCCCAGCATTAATGCTGACCGCACCGTCACCTTGCGAGTCGTTCAAGAAAATGCTCAACGAGTCGTGGACGGTGGAAAAATCCCGGTACTCGGGCTCACTAACTCTACGCAGGAATTTGTCGTCGATACAGTCACCCGAAGCACCGTTAGTGGCACGGTAGTCGCAAAAGACGGTTTGGCAGTTGTAATGGGCGGACTGATTGAAGACGAAATCTCCGATCAGCGCCAGAAAGTACCCGGTCTGGGAAAACTGCCAGTCTTCGGTTTCTTTTTCAGGAAGCAAAACACCAGTCGCATTCGGCGTGAATTGATTGTCATGATTAGACCCTATGTGTTCAACACTCCTTCGGAGTCTGCTGCCATCAGTCAAGATTTATTGAGGCAACTGAGCGTGCACCCCAGTGCCTTAAATGGAGAGGCAACGCTTTCAACTTTTTCACCGAATGAAGTTCTTCAGACCGAACTTGACGACTGTGGGCTACATAAATTTTTTAAATTCCACAACATCGTGCCGCAAGCTTACTAAGGTTTTTCAACCCTTTACCCGTAATATCAATTTTGATTGCTCGCCCATTGAATAATACCCACCTCCACGTTCGACTCAATTCTCTCGGCAGGGCCTTCGCTCTTCGCTTCGGGGGAATACTGTGTCTTCTCATTGGAATTGGATTGAGCGGATGTTCGCTCTTCAACGTTGATTCAGAAACCCCTGATACAGACTTATTAAAAAAAACAATTTTAGAAACCGATGAGGTTCCTTCACCGAACAAGCAGTATGATTCATCCGGAAAACCTATCCCGGAAAAACTGAAACTTGCCGGAGGCCTTGCCCTTGGAGATACCGGAAACCTCGCTTTTACCGGGGAATCTCTGAGCGTTGTCGTCAAGGAAATGGTTGAATCGGAGCGTTGGAACTCGCTCCGCAATATAGCCATTCTTTACCCCGATATTGCCACAAAAATAATGTGGGGAGAAGGCTCCAACCAACTCTCCTCCAGTCAGCGAGAGGTCCTCGCCCGGGCACTCGATTTACAATGGACCAAGGGAGAGCAGGACACTTGGCAGTCATTCGTCCAACAGCAATACAATCAGGGGAATGCGGGAAACTATCTCGAAAACAGAAACCGCTTTCTTGCGTTTCTGCAAGTCAACGATACCAAATCAGCCTTCTCTCTTCAGTTGTCCAAGACCGCAAAGAAAAGCAACTCACAAATCGCAGAAGCAGAATCCTTGCGGCTCGAAGGAATCGCTTACTTGATGAACGAGGATTACGAAAACAGTATCAAGTGCTTGAGTCGAGCCCGAACTCTCCAGGAACAAACCCAGCCGATTCAGGCAGCTCACACTGGACTTCTACTTGGAGAGGCCTTTCGCCATGCTGAGCAATTAGAACAATGGCAAGCAAGTTGGCTCACAGCGATTGAGCTTCAGAGTAGTTTTGCCGTTGATGGCAATCTCAAAGATCCAGCTTTTTGGAGTAAGGCAGCGTTCCTAAGGCCCGTCTCGACCCAATGGCCGGCAGAAGTGATTGGACGCCTAGAACATTCCTTAAGAAACGAAAATCTTGAATTTGGTTTTAGCGAATCTTCGATCGACGAAGCAGTTGTCTGGGCGACGATCGGTATCCAAAGCCTGAAACGCCATGAATCTCAAAACTCGATTCTAGCGTTTAAGAAATCAGAAGCACTGATCAATGGCGTTTCGCTCCGAGAAGAACTACAAATGCAACAGGCGCTCGCCATGATCGATGGAGGCCAACAAGGACCTGCATCAGCCATTCTTCTTAGGCTTGGATCTCAACCGTCGCTGTTGGGAGATCGTGCCAAAGCAATTCTCGCAACGCTTAAATTACAAAATGGCAGCATCGCACAAGGCATGAATCTACTCCAGTCAGCCATCAAAACTTCCAGCCAGTGGCCGGTTCACGAACGGCTACGTGCTCAAGCGGATTACGGATTGGCCTATTTAATGCGTGGGCGGGAAGAGCAGGGGATTAGCTTGCTAAATTACGTTTACGATGAATTTCTAAAATTACAAAGCTATGAAGATGCCTCGCAATGCCTCGCCAACATCGCAACCTACTATGAAAAGACTGACCAAAAGGCGAAACACCGAATTGCTCTAAAAAAATTACAGTCTTTCGAAATCAGATAGAGTCAAGCAAGCGTTTTGGCT
>JACLAC010013401.1_pt1 | contig 12704 bp, 8 predicted proteins | sample 8027881 | NCBI WGS metagenome assembly JACLAC01 (sample SAMN15725517, study PRJNA655200) | protist metagenome | isolation source: fluorescence activated cell sorting (FACS) single amplified genomes of... | place: Spain: Blaines Bay Microbial Observatory, Mediterranean Sea | collected 2016-01-19 | reverse complement strand
AGCAAACCAAGAAGACCGTCGAAGGACTACCAGAGCACGGTCAAAAAAGTAAAAGATAAAAATCTCAACACACTCATCGATTCAGAGGCTAAAGTGGCTCTTGAGTACGCTGCTATGGGCAACATGAAAGCGGCGCGCACGTACATGAAGGAGCTCAAGGATCAGTTCCAAACTACGATGGAGATGGGTCTCTTTTGGACGACAATTGCCGCTATGGAAGAAAGAAACGGATCTATCGAGCGCACGATCACTGCTTACGCCCTGGGTCTCAGGTACGCACGGCAAGGCGCTCAGCGATCGATCGTGCAGACGGCTGCTAACGAATTTTGGTCGAAACGTGGCCTCCAACTCTCCGAGGAGAATGCTGTCGACGAATTCTTGAGCTTTGAAGAGACAAAGAGCATGAGCACGTCGCTGGTGGTCGCAAAGGCAAAGCATGCGTCTCCACCTGCTATACCCTCCCCTGTTGAGGTGGTGACGAAGCAGCTGTGCTTTGACGAGCCCGAGGCGGCACCAGAGGAAGAGGTGGAAGAGGAGGTTCAGCAAGAACCTGCAAAGGGCGGATCCGAGGAGAGCGCAGCTCACCAAGAGGAAGACATGTTCGCAGAAGATGATGGCCTCGCTGCCTTTCTTGCCCCAGAAGAAGATGATTCAGTCGCTTTCAACCAGCAACCCGAGGAAAGTGAACGCGAAGAAGAGGAGGCTAAGAGAGATGCGCCAGCGGAGCCGACTCCTACAAGGAATATTGAAAAGCCAAAACTGGTGCGGCGCTCGTCGTCGCTGCTTCGCATGACTGGAGTCACGGGAAAAGCGCAGCGCGTGCCGACGCCCTGCAAGTTTGGCCAGGAAGCTTTGTCAGCGAAAAGAGTGCCAAAATCGTCCGATGCTGAGGAAGAGGGTTCTGCGCAGACGCCTCGCAAGCTCTCCTTTGCGCCTGCTGCGGCAGATGGTGCCAATGGCTCCGTCGTCGTCGTTCAAGCAGTTCGAGCGTCTGGAAAGAAGGCGGCGCACTTGGGATCGCGTATGACGGCAACTCCAGTTCGTCGTTCCGCGCGCCACATGCGCGAGGAAAATGGCGAAAGCGGATACTCTTCACGTATGGAGGTCCTTCGTTCCGTGGACTTTGCGTACGCTCCCAACCCACTCCTCGATGTAATGAAGGATGTAATGGAGCATGCGGATGCGCGCGAACGCGACGAGGACGAGCGCTTGCGCATGCGCCAGCAGCTCATGGAAAGCAAAAAAGAATCAGCAAAGGTACCACGCGTCAAGATTGAAGTTGAGGAGGAAGTCGAGAGTGCAGCGCATGCTGATGAGAATCAGGTGGATGGCGAGAAACCCGTTGGATCATTCACTATTACGCTGGAGGAGGGGGTGACTCCAATCGTCATACGACGCTCGGCGCGCCTTACTCCTAAAAAGACTCCCGCAGAAGTTCGCGCTGAGATGGAGCGGGCACTCGCGGGCGTTTGATTGAACAATATAAAAACATGTATGTTAAGAATAACAATGAAATTACAAAGAAAAGGGAGCGAAAGAGCTCAGAAAAGCCAAGCGCAAAATATAAAAAAAATATAAAGATATTATTTATATTGTACACTGACTCATTACAAAGGATATGTACGCGAGAAAAGTACGGAAATAAAAAGATCAAGATGAAGACACCCCGCGCAGCCTCCGTTTGACATTCATTATAGCGCTCCGACTCTCCCGCCTGTATACATCAATGTGAACTTTTCGAGAAAGGTGAGGCTGATAACCGTGTACGGCGCAAGCTTGATAAACGCTGGTGTGAATCCCTTCCAAAGAACAGTGGGGCCCTCCGCGGCAATACTCTTGCGCGCGCAGTCCACCATGCCTGAGTACGCGCCCGCCTGCATGTTTTGCATTCTCGACTTGATGACATCGAATGGCATAGCTGTGAGGTTGGCGAAGAAAGATGCGACGAACGCAGATACGCCTATCGTTTTGATGCTAGATGGTTCCCAGTCCATCTTTTTGGAAACGCGGGGCTTGAGCTCGGATGAGATGCCCAGCAGGCACGCGTTGAGAACAGATGCGCGTAAAACAGTCGGAGGGGCGCCTCTCCAAAGTGTTGTCACGCCCTCCTCGCGTGCGATTCGAATGACGCAGTCGATGCTATTTTTGTACCCGCGTTGGAGCTCCTTTGGAAGCTTTGCATCCGCGCCCATGCGCACAAGGGCGATTTCGGACGGATTTCCGATCAAGCTTCCTGTTGCGCCAGAAAACATTCCCACGCCAAGCTTTTGGTAAAATGGCAGCTCCTTGCCCCCATTACTTTCCTTTATCGATCCCGTCAGCCACGAGTAGATGCCCATACGACCGCTTCCGTAGGTTACTTGCCTCAACCACGCGGCTGTCAACCCCGAGTAGAGTGCCCTGACGCCGCTAGCACCCCCACCCGCTCGGGCGTATATCTTTTTCACAGCATCTCCAAAGCCTTTAAATTCACGCTTTGCCCCACCTTCGCTATCGATTTGCATCTGAACCCTCACCACGTCGAACGAGTGAACAAAAAACGTCGTGCAGATGCCCGCAACGCCTCCAAGAGCCATCCGCTCAGGAAGCAACAACTTGTACCCTTCTTCTTTATTATTATTCGCCATTACAACTCACCAATTTAAAAAAAATGTATATAAAAATGATAAGCGACGCGCGCATATAATAATATGATGCGCCCAGCAAATGAAATAAGCCAGCAACGATGACGACGACAACGACGACGACGAATGCGCAATCCGTCGCTCAAATGGACTACTGTACAAAAAAATACTAAACGTGCAATAATGAATAAATAATAAGTAAATATTTTTAGCAATTAATAAAAGGAATCATGCAAACCTGCCATCATTAAGTAACTACTATTTTACTTCTATTATTATTACATGAGGACTTGTAATACCCACCGACGACAAATTGATAAAAAATTTAAAAAAAATAAAAAAAAAAAATATCTTTTTTAATTTAATTTTTTAATTATTAGTATTTTAGTATGCCGGTTGTATGAATTTGATGAATGAAAGCAGAGTAGTCGCGCGATGACCCGGGCCGTGCGCCTCTTTGACGACGGGGCTTCTTTGCTTTTTCTTTATTATTTCCATACGTAGTACGAGTACTCGTACGAGTAGTATTATACTTAACTATGTCTTTATTTATGCTAGCGCACCAAAGAAGCATAATAATAATGAGTGTTAATTAACTACTCGTATTTAGTTATAATAATATAATAAACATGTTGTATAAAATTATTAGCTAGGCTAGCATATGAAAATAATAATAATTATTTATTATATTATGAGAGACGCCGTGTTGAAAGGTACACATTTGGTCAAAATGATACATTAAATAATATTTCATATTTTTTCAATTAAAAAAAAAAATAAACATTCTTGGAGGAGGGGGAGGTCGTCTGTCCAGAGGCAGGCAGGCAGAGACACTCGCTCCAAACGTGGTGATAACGGCAGAGGATATACGGCTTCATTTGTATTCGTCATGCGATGTTTGATCCCCTTCTTCGGCTTTCTTTCGCTTTTCCGCAGCCGCGATTCCGCGACGACAGGAATTCGTACGCCATTTGCGGTTCTGCTGCTGAACCGAGAAAAAAACAACTTTCGGGTGATATTATAGCTTTTGCTGTTTTACTTCTGCGAGTGTTGCTTTGCGTTTGTTTTGGTATTGAATGTACATCAAACGTTAAATATTTGATTGGAAAAGGAGGAGAAAGTATATAATGTTAGACGTTAAAGTTGATGCTGTCTGGCGGTCCCTGGTGTTGAGGGGAGCTGTTAGAGCTGACATCGTGGAGGCACTGGTGATGTCTGGCGTGTCGACAGTGGAGAATCTGCTGCTTCTAGACGCGCATCATATTTGCAAACTTTCGGGCCTAGAAGAGTCAGAAGTGAGGCTGGTGAAAGAGAAAGCTGCTGAAATGTGGGCTTGCCCCCCTGAACGGCTTCCGCTAGTTGCTGATGTTGGCCGTAGCCACAGTGAGCGTTTCAAGACAGGCATACATTCCGTTGACAAATATGGAGGAATTTATAGGTAAACATTATTTGCTCGTTCGCACGTCTGAAATTATCATCGCCACGCTAACCTTTGTTTTTTGGTAAAATAAAGGCGAGAGGTCACGGTCCTCAAATCGTGCTGCGCTCCCGGGCGTATACATTCGACCGAGGTCGCAGAGCACGCAGGATTGTTTGACCCATGCATGCAGGGTCTCTACGTGTCCTCGGTCGCTTCGCCATCGCATTCACTTTTGAAATCTATGCCAGACGGATACCTACCGGCCGAAGATCGATTTGTACCAGCGTTTTCGATAGTCTCCCTTATTCGCCTTGTCCACCGTCTCCTCGAAGATGCGAGAAGACACAGAACCAAATACGATATTATCATGTTTGACTCTTTTGTATGGGATCTTTTTGACACCATCGCACAGCCGCGCCGAAAGCGTCGCATGATGGCTCGCGTCTGCTATGATATTGCGAAGCTTGCGCGCGCCGCAAACGCTGCTATCATTGTAGCTTGGGATTGCGACTTCCTGCCCCCGAATTTGGAGAATGTGTTCACCATAGAAGCAGAGTGCCAACGCACCGCACAGGGAATGTAAATATATAGTTATTACGTTGTATGCACAAGTACGTATGTAAATATGACATTCGATATGATTACAGAAAGCAAATAGGGTAGTGTACACAGCCTTTCGAATTATTTACTCGCCTCATTTTCATCGTGCGCACTTTTATTTTCCAGTTTCAATACGACTGAGCGTCGTCATAATCGTCGTCCTCTTCCTCAGCTGCTCGAAATTGGCGCAACAGTCGGAGCTGCTTCACCTTTTTATTGTACGCGCCAGGACTGCGCACTGGACTGCGCGGCTTCTTGCTTTCGCTAGCGTCTTTGTAACGCTTAAGCAAGTGGATATGCTGGCTCTTTGCGTCCATGGCGTCGATAAGCCTCGCGAGGTGAAGTTTGTCAAAGGTCGGGTCCTCCGTCGCGAGCGCAAGAGCGCGCGAATACTCTTCCTTCAGCGATTCGAGCTCGTTTTGCATGGATGAGCAAACAGTATCGATGTCGCCGTCACGTACAGCAAAAGAAGCCCCTTTGCTTTTGCGCGGGGGCGTCAGCGGTCTCCTCGACACCTTTGCAGGACTCGGCGCTTTCGCACGCTCCACAAATGACAGCCCGCTGCTCTTTTGGCCGTTCAATATTTTCACGATAGAAGGCGAAAACGGCTCATCGTCGTAGACACGAGCGCGCTCTGCGCGGTTGGAGTTGCGCGCACCGTATGCCTCGTCCGAGTGTATGCCGCTCTGCACTTGTCCGTACACTGAAAAGGATGGCCCCGTGGACGAGGAGAGGAGAAAGGGCACGGGTCGGCCCCGATTGGCTCTCACGAGCTCTTCGTGCACGTTTTGGCGCACTTTTTTCTTTCGACGGCGTCCCCGCGCGCGCGAAGCTCCCTTGCTTCGCTTTGTCTTTGCGTAAGATGAGGATGTGTGCTGCGCGTGCAACCTCGACGTCGAGACGCGGTCGTACTCCTCGTTGAGCGTCGATAGCTTGCCGACGAGTCCCTCGTTGAGCTCGACGACGTTTCGCAGCATCTCCTCCGACTTGAGGTACTTTTCTTCCTGCTCAATCCGCATAGTATGCTCTCGCTTTAGACCCTCAGCGAGCTTTTGCCGCGCGCGCTCCGCATTTTCCAGCAGCGCAGCGTTTGACTCCTCCATCGCCTTCACCGCGGCCGCTTGGTCGTCGTACTTTCGTCGCTGGTCTGCCAGCTCGCGCTCTAGATCGCGGGATCGCTGCTCAGCGTGATTGCACTTTTCGCCGATGCTCGATCGTGCGCCGTCGAGCTCTCTCAGCCTTTCCTTGAGATAGTCTACTTCTCTTCGCAGCGCGGCAATCGTCTCCTCTGCGCATGACGCGCGGGTGGTCATCGCGTTTAGAGAGCCAATTTTTTCGTCGAGGTCGCCATTCAACTTTGACATCTGCGCAGCGTGCTGGGCGACGAGCTCGCTCTCCCGCTGCGCGGATGTAGTTCTTTGGTTCGCTTCCACGAGCGCCAACTCGTTGACTTCGTCCGTCAGCCTCGCATTTTCGCCCTCTAGGTGCCGTATTCGCTCCTGGAGCGCAGTCATCGCCGACACGACGACAGCGCTGCTGCCCGCGACAGCGCCGCTTCCAAACGTACTTCCCATTTGCCCCGCGGGAGGCGGCGGAGGCGCGCGCCTAGCTGCCTCAAAGCTATCGAGTCGAGCAGCGTAGTTTTGAAATGGGCTGCTGTTTCCCGGTGCGCCTTTATGCGCCGACGGAGGAGCCTCGGGAACGAGGTTTCGAACGCTTCGCCCATCATAAGCGCCCGCCGCTTCCAACCTCAACTTTCGCAGCGCATCCGCACTCAAGCTAATATCCACGCTCCCGGACCGATGAATGCGAGCGCTCGTACCACCCACGTTCAGGTCCTGCCGACCGCTCATACTTTCAAAAAATAACAATGCAAATAAAATATATTATATGCAGCGTTGAGCAAAAGATAATAGTAGTACGCAGGAAAACAAATACAAACGACAGAGCGAATCAATTTAAAAAATAAAAATAAAAAGGAGGGCAATTGCGCATCGCAAAGCCGGCAGCATATGATTAGTATGTATTTACGTAAATATATTATTATTCTTATAATTCTTCCCCAAGACGAAGACGCCAAAAGAGGAGTGCCGACAATCAAATGAATAAAAAATGATCGAAACGAAATCGGAAATCGTTTTATTTTTTAACTATAAATATAATATGAGGACTTCCTCTTCTAATAACATACCTACTCGTAGAGAGGGTATAATATTATAATATCTCCATCGCATAATATATTAAAATAATAATAAATATGTAAATACATAATATATACGAGTATTTAGCATACAATAACATGTTATGATAATATAATATAACATACTCGTACATATGATGTTATGTTACCTTATTATTATTATTTAGTACGGTACTACATCATAATATATTATACTACTACTCGTACGAGTACCTTACAATAAAATATTTACGTATATAAATACTCGTATTGCTGTACGTACGAGTACGAGTACTGTATATATATTATTTTTTATCATAATAAATATTGTATATATATTTAATAGGGGGAGGGTTGCTGCGTGGAGGAGTAACTGCCATTTCTTCACACTTATTACTCGTACGTACGAGTAAATATTATTATAATATGTAAAACATCCTATTATGGAATATATGTATATACTCGTATATAACATTTTTTCAATATATAAATATTATATCTGCGTACTCGTATACTCGTAACGATAAAATAAAATAACAACAGCATAATATAATATTATTATTATTACGAGTGTATCATAATATATTATTATTATGGGGGAATGCGTCACATATTTTTAATAATAAAATAAAAAGGAGCTAATTTCTAACGTCCATCGCATATTATAATATTACATCATGTTAAAATATCTATTGAGTCCATTATTATTTTAATAATGATAGAATGGCCTATGGATAAAATAATAATGTTTAAATACATCATAATAGTTAAATAATGGAATAAAAACTGTAGCATAGAAAATTACAGTAATTTTCTTTTTTATAAAAAAATAAAAAATTAATCCTTTTTTTAGAAATTTTTATTTTTCATTTTATTTCGAAAAAGATTGTGAGTATTAAAGGAGGGATACGCATACGATTGGTAATCGGCTGGGTGATTATTGTATATATCTTACGAGGTGGGTTGTGCCGCGCGCGGATTGGATTGCTTTTTTGGGCGGGCGCGTCTCCATTCGGTCGACATTTGATATTTGAAGCGCAAAGAAGGTGGTGGGTGTCTCTCTCGCGGCGCGTTCGTTTCTTTTTCGTATCATTCATTTGTATTGTATATATTAGGGCAGCGCATTTTCGTCTCGTTGTTTGATATGGAGTTTGTTCACCCGAGTGGTGGCGCGCTGTCGTTTACGCCCCGCGTGGATGCGGGTGCGAGTAGTCGACTTGGGCGTCGAAGTGGGCTGGGAGGGAAAAGTGCACGAAAGAGCGCGTTGAAACCGGGCATGACGCCCCGTCGGGCGCTTGGGGATATTTCTAACGGAAAAAGTCTCAAGTCGACTGGTAAAGGAAAGTCAGCGAGTAGAAAGGCGCTGGGATCTCTCTCTACCAACAAACCGCGGTTTGTGGTGGCGTCGACCGCCAAAGCGAAAGGTCCTTCGAAAATAAATGTGAAAAAGACGAGGCGTTCGAGCAAGCAGGTTACGTTTGAGGTGCCAGGCGACGCGGCGCACGACCTCGACGTCGATGACGAGACAGAAATTGACTTTTGCACCCGTCGCGCCACGAAAGAGGTTCCGTACGATGGATGCTTGGATGAGGACGAGGGCGACGCTCAGTCAAAGACCCCGTTCAGGATATTTAGAGAAATAGACTTGAAAGAACTGCCACCTCCCGTCGCACGCGATGATTTTAACGCTGCGATATCCTCCGCCGATTTTGCGTGCCCCGATCCGTGCGATGAAATTCTTGCGACTACCTTCGACGACGATGACATCATCGTCGTCGTCGCTGACGAGCAGTAAATATTTAAAAAAAAAAAAAGTGTAAATATTTATATAAAAAAATAATTAATATTATTTACGACGATGTATTATGTACGTGTGCAACAAAAAGCACATAAAAAGACAGCAAAACTGTGCATGTGTGTAAATATATATATATAAAAATGCAAAGTCACACATCGCCACTCTCAGCCCAACCAACGCATAGACGCCACTAATTTTAGTTATTTATTTACTCGCTGATTTCTTCTTTTTGTTCTTTTTCTTCTTCTTTTTCTTTGCTACTTTTTGAGCTACCTCAATCTCTGCATCCCGCTTTCGCTTTTTGCTCTTTTTGACTTTCTTGCTCTTTTTCTTATCCTTTACACTCTTTTTTTCTGTGCCCTCGACTGCTGCAGCGTCCTCCTTCAACTTTTTCTTCTTCTTCTTTTCTTTTTTCCTTTTCTCTTTCTTTTCCTTCTTTTTGCGAGCCGCGGCCTCTACAAGTATAGACTCGTTCATAGCCCGCTTCAGCGCCTCGGTATCATCTCCGGACGTAGAAGTCTTTGCGCCGCCCCACTTTTCCAAAAATTTACGATCCGCTTCCTGCTCCCGCTTCATCTTTCCCGTCTGCAAACGACCCGCGCGCTTGCCGCATCGCCTCCCTTTGCACGCTCTAAATAGAGCAATATCCTCTTCTGTGTACGTCGACAAATCGCGAGAAAGAGATGCTCTCACAGCTTCATCCTCACTATCATCGTCGCTGTCGCTATCACTGTCGTCAGAGGACGAGGAGGACGATGATCCGTCGCCCGAACTCGACGATCCAGGCACGTTGATACTCTTTGCAGCATTTTTAAAAGCATCGTTCCACCACTGCGCTGCTGCTGCTTCAGCGTCCGAACGGCTCATTCCAATTCCAGAACCATCCACCTTTTTCTTCACCAATATACGCTCGGAGCGCCCTTGAAGATTTTTGCCCAATCCATCGCCTTCCTTCCACCCAAACTTTTTCAGCTGGCGAAGCGCAAACTCCGATGGACCTTGGGCCACCGTTTCCACAAAACTACTCCCCATCTTTGCCAGCGTCTTTTTCTGAACGAGCGGGACGCTCGTTACCCGATCCGCCATCGTCATAACCACTTTTCGTAATTCCTACCTGCAAATTCAAATTCAAACAAAAAAAAAGACCGCAAGACCAGATTTTTTCAAACTCAAAATAAACACTATTTGCAGCCTATAGCAAAGCGCAGCGCGCGCGCGTGGTCGCATTCCTCAATCTTTTTCTACAGCAAAAAGCAAACCATATCACATTCAAATCATCGCAACATAGCAACAAATCGACACCATCCCTCTTCCCTCCACCCCACTACTACTCCCTTCCGCCAATGCGAGGGCAATATAATATATTAAATATATTTTTTAAAAATAAATTAAAAAATATTATTATTACGACACACGGCACGCGCTCCTCCTATGTCAAATATAATAAATAAACGCCAAATAACGCCATTTTGGACTTCAACATGAAGCGCATGGAATAATAAAAAGGCACATTTATTTATGCAATTTTATCAAAATCGATCTAAATAATTATCTAGAAGCAATGACCGTCATCTCGGCTTTTATATATTTCCTTTTTTTTTGCGCAATTTAGTGGTAATTCGTATTCAGTGATGAAGCAGCCCTTTTTGTTCTACGAAATCCGCAGCGCAGGTGCTGATAAAAGGTCTTCTGAAATGAGGGGTCATTTGGGCGATGCCATGCAACTTCGAGCTATCGTTGCCCAAATAACGAGTGCTGTTGAAGCAGGGATCCGGACGTTAGTCCTTGGTGCATTCGGATGCGGCGTTTTCAAGAACAACCCGACGGAGGTTGCTCATATGTACAGGTCCGTCCTCGATAAATACAAAGAGCATTTTGATTTGGTGTACTTTGCAATTTATGCTCCGGCAGGCAGCAACCCCTTACACGCCAAGAATGTGAAGGAATTTAAGGATGTGTTTGGCCAGCCAGACTTTTCGATGAAAACGATTCTTGGTGGGCCCTTTTTTGACACTGATAAGGCGGCTGGAGGGAAGCCTAATTATGATGACTTTGAATCACTCTTCAGACTGGGAATTTTCCAAGGATCGCCAGAAGCCGAACGTTTGCACCAAGAAATACAAGGACAACATGACACCAGAGAAATGGTAGAATTGTACCATCAAATTCGAGGTATGTTCCAAAGGGGAGGGCGAGCTCAACAAGCCAGAGCTGTTACGATTTAACAAGAGCTAAACACTAAACGCTCTCAACGACAACTGTATGTTTCTGTAATCAAAATAAATAAAATATGCTACTCAAAAACTAATACGCCTTTACTTGCCACACCTGCAGTGCGACACACTTTTAAAGAGGACACGAAATACCTCCTCTGCAGCTTCTTCAAGCACTTTTCTTGCATCCTTCGTGCAACTAAAAGCCGTATCTGCAATGCCGCACACAACGCCAGATGAATGTGAAGCGTCAACGTAAACCAAAAGAGGATGCAATGAAGCGTTTGCGCGCTTTGCGAACGCGCGCTGCACGGATTCGTCGTATATGCCAAATTGGCGTCGCAGCTCTTCTCGCGTGAACGCATACTCCAGCTCACCAGTAAGTTTGAACCACACTAAACTCTTTTTTTTCTCGACAAACTCAAAGCGGCTATCCGCGATCATCCACATCCACGGAACTTCTACCGATGGCGCATCGCACATGCGAATCAAATCTTCGACACTCGTGATGCATTCGTCCAGCGCCCCTATCATGCCATCTACGGCTGCATGCTCGCCAATAATTACAAGATACGATGTAGGAAGTGCAACTGACGTCTCGCACACGTCCATGCGCCGCCGGCCGCTCATTTGCACTTCATACGCCCCAGAACCATGCACGCACCCTTTGTCGAGTCGTATCATCCCCTTGACCCTGCGAACGCCGTCAGAGTGCAATGAGAATGCCGTCTGAATCCTGGAAGGGTCAACGCGGCTGCTTCCACTGCGCCAAACCGTTGAAGAAAGCCGAGAAATGTGGCGGTCGCCCTCATAGATTGTACGTTTATGATCATGCCCAGATACGTATCCCCGATTTCGATCTTCGCCATCGGAAAATTTCATGGGGTGCAATTCATGGCGCACATTTGCAGATCTTTCTTGGCCGCGTTGCAATCGACCAAACGCTTCTCGCTCTGGTTTTACTTCGTCGACGGCTAGCACTTTGGTAATAGGTACGTTACTCGCGACAGCACAGTGGATTGAAGCGCCTTCGCCAGCGGCTGCAGCAATCGCACGCTCCATCTCATCGACGAGATCAGTGGAGTCTACAAGATCTACTTTGTTTAGAATGATGACGTCGGCAACCGCCAAATCGCGCGCGCTGCTAAGCTTTGACATATCCGAATCCGCATTTACGACTACGACAAAGCTCTCGAGGCGCAGCGGCATTGCATCCAGCGCGGGAAGTATGCTGCTAGCCTCCGTCACCCCGCTCGTTTCCACGACGATGTAGTCGACGCGCCCATTTCCAGTTGCATCGTTTAAGAGCGCCCACAATGACTCCTCGAGGCCTGTAGATAAAGAGCAGCACACGCAACCGTTGGAAAGCTCGACGAGATCAGCAGATGCAGCTGTTGCCTCCACGGTATCTTGCACCTTTATGTAGTCTACGTTGAGCGTCGCGTAGTCATTCACGACGAGTCCAAGCTTGAGACCCTGTATGCCACCTACAATGCGCTCCATAAGCGTCGTTTTCCCCGCGCCGAGACTTCCTGACACGATCGTTATAGGTATCTCTTTCAAATTGCGCACTGCGGATCGATGCGTCGCCGCAGCTGCGGCCGCCTCCCTTCGCTGCACCATACCCAGACGCTGTTCACTTAAAGAAGTTGACGCTACTTCCCCATCGCCACCACTATCCTCTTCTTCGTCGTACGTTGGCCACGCGATATCCATTACATCCGATTTTTCGCCGCCGCCGCCGCGATCATTTTTTGATCCCCGTGCGCCCATAAATAAAAACTATCAAATCTGTATTATTATTACTGCGCAAAAATTTATTATTGCCACTCACGGGGGGAAATGCTGCAAAGATGAGGCACACACACAG
>JACLAC010014527.1_pt1 | contig 12705 bp, 9 predicted proteins | sample 8027881 | NCBI WGS metagenome assembly JACLAC01 (sample SAMN15725517, study PRJNA655200) | protist metagenome | isolation source: fluorescence activated cell sorting (FACS) single amplified genomes of... | place: Spain: Blaines Bay Microbial Observatory, Mediterranean Sea | collected 2016-01-19 | reverse complement strand
AATGCTTTGATTTCGTCGTGCAACGTGATGGCGACCAAATTAAGAAACGGACTGTTCATGTCGGAGGGCATGGGAATGGACGAGTATTCCTTTTCCCATTTCCCATTACAAATATGGTAAGCCGATTGTATCGATCCAAATCTCTAATGGAGGACTGTATCAATGAATTGTACCACATTTGGTATTCGTCGCAATGCCCTGCTGTTGTGTCGTACGTAGTGACATCATAGTGAGCCCTCTCATGAACAGACATTTCCATCATAGCAACCGTCAGCGCATAACTATCCAAATCATCGTATACATAGTGCGTCCTACCCGTAGTTAATCGTATCCAAAAAGACATATGCAATAGGTTTCCATTGAAATCTTCTGTTTTTGTAAATTTCCCCATTACATTTTCTTGGTGTAGGTTCCTCAAGACACCAATGGAATAGGTTTGATGAATAGAATGAACTCCACACATTTCAATCATACTGGCATACAACGAAAGGTATTTTTGTTCTCGTATGGTTATCTGTGAATCACAATCACCTACCCCGTAGCATTCGATGTTAATGGTGTGTATTTCTTTTATTTTATCTAAATTTAGGTTGTACACGTCAATGGGAGTATCACTATAATAGTTTCGTCCGTAACATTACCATTGTACGGGTTTTTGAGATTAGTATGAATAGTATATTTGTCCACGATGGATGGGTTGATTGTCATTAATTTGGCCCCTGCTACTGCATGCGCGATTATGAAGAGCAATCCGAAATATCTCATTATGTACAATATTTTTAAATATTTATATTCAATAGTTTATATTTGAAATGAACATCCAAAGAATATATGGTATGAAGAATAAGACTCCTTTCTGCCATTTCCCAAAAGGTAAACACACGATGGCTGAAATTAAACTCCAGGTGTACCAGAAGAAGAAGATAAAGACATATTATGGAAAAAATTTAAAGGCAAATGGTGCCACGTGGGTCTTTTCAATAGGAGACATATCATGTAAGATATACAAGCACAAAAACGGCAAATACAGAGTAAATGACGAAGACAATCATATATTCAAACACTGCCAACTAGCGGGGGCGTTTTATGTACAGTATTTTAAATCATTGAACGAGGATTTTGACAGCTTCGTAGACCGCGAGCATTCCCGATTAAGAGATGCGAGTGCCCCTCCTTACAGAGCATTCGACAACTATGTGCTATCGCTAATGAATGAATCTAGCTTTGTTTCGGATAGGACTGGACAATGTGCTCGTAATCGAGAATATATATGTGCCTTGTTGAACGAAGAATATGCATTGAGGGATTATGAGGTTGTTGCTAGAAATAATATTATCGAAGGGCATTGCAATTCATGGAAGAATCGATTTGGTGAAAAATACTCCCGGCACATAAAAAGGTTAAAGTTTCTAAAGTTAAATTAGATCGTAAACTAAATAGAAATAAAAAAAAAGACTGAATGGATATAATTATTAAGTTAGTTATATACAAGTACGCCAGCTGGCTTGCTTGCAGTCATAACGAGGAATTACGCCTACCAATTGAAATCCTAACAGGAACACACCAAAGAGCTTTGGTAGGATTCTTGCCCACCGTTCGATACGCTCAAAGCGATGGTCATAATAGATTGCTATCAAAAATAGTACGAAATATATTATCCTAAGTACAATTCCAGCTACGGATAGTTTTCCATCGTAGTTGCCTCGTATCGCCATCAAAATTCCGATTATCGGCGAAATTACGACATTTAAAAAAATAATAACCCTTGGTATGTTCTTGTTATTTTGTATCACGACATCGACTTGTTCCTGTTCGCTCGACATTTTGTACACCAGACGTCGTATTTTAGAAGAAGGGTGTACTATAGGCACAGTATGGCTCATGTTGGTCATACCAGTTTCGAAATTCGGTACGGTAGATTCCATTTAACAAATAAAATAGTATTAATATGCATATGTATCAAAAAAGCTTCTTTTAAATACAAACATACTAAGTCTTTTAAAAACGAGGTACGCGTTTGATCATGGTGGAAGAAGAGCCCCCCCTGGGGCTCTTGTCGGAGGCGGACGATTTCAAATGGCCCGCGGAGGAAGCCCTCACGTTGGAGATGTCCGACACGGCTGTAAAGATCCTCGAAGACGACCCGTATACAGTTTCTGTCCGCGCGTGGAAGACGCACTACTTGTATTTTGTCTTTAAAGGTACGTACAAGAAAAAACACGAACGAGCGGATAGTCTGAAGCAGACGCTCATTAATCTTGGACTTGGGAACAAAGAGGACGTCATAAAGAAGGGGTTTCTTTTCAACAGGAAAGTGCTAAACCAGTGGGAGGAAGAGGCGTTGGTCGATGGCTTCAAGGGGTCCTACTTTTTCTTTTTCGCAAAGTATTTTTTCCTACAAGAGTTAATCCGTGACCAGGACATATCGATTCTACAATGGCAGAACGAGTACCGTGGGAACTTCCACCAACCAGAAAGCAAAACAGCCGATATGAAAGTAACGAAACACTCGTACACGCTTTTCGGCACCACATTCCGCTTCAAAGGCAGCGAAACCGTAAAGACCGCCCTCTTCGAAACTATAAACTCTTTTCTAGACGACAAAGAAGACGGAGGACTCTATACGCACGGCTGGAATGAGGCGAAATGTGTATATCTGCCAGACGGGATGAATGTCATGATAATATCGACGTCAAACAGGTTTTTGGGGACAGTTCGTGTTACAGAAAAATCGATAGAAAACGGTTACAAAAAAAAGCAAAAAAATATCGAAACAAGATACAGAATATAGAAAGCATGTTAAGATACGATGAATGATTATGAAATACGAATTTAGATACAGTATTTAGTGGCGTTTGGCCCATTGGATACACCAACTAATTTATCCAAAAATTGACCATAACGCGCCATATAGGCTGGGCAGTAATGGTGGCCATCCTTGAAGGCTGGATGACCATCTGGGTCAATGACGGGGCACAATCCATTTTTGCACAAAGTATCAGTTGGATCCACTAAAATTGCACCTGCCTCAACAGCACTGTCATATAGTGGTTTTAAAATATATGCCTCTTGCTCATTATATGTAGCAATTGCTTGTGGGCGGTAATCACCAACTAGTACACCCGCCACGATCATATTAGCTGGATTCCAGTGGCCTTTTTCGACAAGTTGACTTCTACGGCTTGCCGGATAATGCTGAATGACGTAAACTTTTTTTTTCATGTTCACCACTTCTCGGATTGCATCTTTCCACTTTTCAAGAATTTTAACGGTGTTGGGCGATAAATTATTTAAATCCTGCCTTGACCTTGGCCATATTTTTCCGCCATTACTCTTAAATGATGCTTTAATGAGCTCGCTTTCCCAATAACTCTTGAGAACGACAGTGTCCACATTGGGCAATGCCTTTATCATTGACCATTGGTGTGCTCGTACACTTGCTTTGCACAACTTAAGTTTCGGTTTATTATCAGCCCCGACATAAAAGTCCTGTACAGTGCCAGGGAGTACAGGACAGCCTTCATTTGTGACATATGCTACAGAATTCATCTTATGTCCATAACCAGAATTATACAGGAAACGGAAACGAGAGTAAAGCGCATTAGCATGACTGTCACCCAATACCAGAGTGGTATTCTTTGATTGTTTGTTTAGGATATACCTAGGCGCGTCCCCTGGAGGTGGAGCCCAGGCTCTAGAAGCTTTCGAAACAAGTGCCAAGGTCACTTTTTTTATACAATCTGCCAGAATATTACCATTGTCCGAGGAGAGAGTTTGATTATCTGCACCGCGTCTATTGCCTTCAATGATTGAAACTCTGTGGGATAATGTGGAAAAAGCACTATCGGCTTGTTTTGCTGCGTTAATGCGAGACTCAACGAGGCTGTCAACATTGCCATTAAATATGAACAAACCGTACAAAAATAGTATCAACACGGTACTAAACAGAAGTAGCTTTATAAATGGATTCTTGCTTTTGCGAAACGGTTTTTCCACAGTACGGTGTATACCCATGCTTATGATTATAGTCACACAAATTACACCACATGTGTACCATGATTTGAGACCTGGTTTCACAAGAGGTGACAAAGCATCACTATACACCTTTGCTGGCCAGTGTAGAACATATAGCGGAAAAGATATATTAGCAATGGTATGCAATACTCTTGAGCTTGTGACTTGTCCTATGAAAGTGGAATCGCCTGCAGCAATAAGCAGCGCTGTGCCAATGCAGGGAAGAACCGCCAACCAACCAGGATATGGAAAACTTTTATCTACCAGCGTAAGCGTCAATAAAATACTAGAAACGCCCACGATTGCCATCACTTCTCGCGTGCACCGGCTGTATTTTATATTATAATCAGTTGATGGCGACAACAGTGCAACAGAAGCCCCTATAATTAATTCCCAAAAACGGGCAAACGGGAAATAATAAGCCATGTCTTGAGTACCGACACTGACAATATCATATGCCAAACTCATATTTAATATCCAGCATCCAAATATAAGGGTAACAAGCCACCATGTTTGGACATTGCCTTCACCATCCACTAAACATAACAAAGCACGCGGCCACAATAGGTAGAATTGTTCATGTACTCCCAGATACCACATATGAAGCAGCGGATTTGAGGCACTACTCTTGTCCCAGTAACCGCCAGAGCTTTTTGTTAGCAAATGTAGGTTAGCGGAGAACGTCGCGCTTGCTGCTGTCATTCCGCCCAAATCCCGAAAATCATCTTGTGTTTTCAAGCAGTAACCTCCGAATAGCGTCAGTATTAAACATACTGCCACTGTTGGCGCCAGACGCATAAAACGTGCCCAGTAGTACTCTAGAAACCTGAAACTGTCGGTATGTAAATGTTTGTGCAGCGTACTGGTGCCAAAATAACCCGAGAGCACAAAGAAAATCTCCACTCCAACATAGCCACCTGGCATACTGGACGGGAAAAAGTGGAATGCCATGATAGATATGATAGCAATTGCCCTTAGCCCTTCAAGATCTGCTCGAAAGGACTTTGCAAGGTTATTTTTGCACCGAACTGCCTCACTGATATTCGGCTGCTGGTTTTCTAAGTCTTGTGCTATTCTTTCGGCGCGTATTTTCATTGGAGTGTTAAACTTCTTTCTTGCCAATTCTGGGTTTCTTTCACCGTAAAGTTCTTCCAGTAACTCAGTCTCTCACTATCTTGGGAATTATTTTGTTGGGTCTATGACCAGCTTTTTGATTTGTTCTTTTATCATACGAATATGTCCAATAAGTAGAGACAAACTTAATATTGTCGAACACAGAACGGAACTCAATTGTACAGGTTTGCCTTTTCCCCAAAACAAAATTGTTAGTTGTTTGGCAGGCAGAAGAAGGTACGTTGTAGTAGGTGGAGCCAGGCGCGGTGTTTATAAATTGTGTTAGTTAGTCATGATGATGTGGCAGGGGTTGGCGGGCAGTTGTTATTTTTATATTAATATTAAGAACTCTCCACGTCCAGCTTAAAGTTCCTCCAACAAGCAAAAAATATAAATTGGCAAAAAATGTACAAAATTAGTACAGGTGAATACCATGGAAAACTACTTTTTTTTTTCGTGCTCCCTAAATTTGTACTTATATAAAAAGTTGTAGTGGTTGGGGTTATACCCCTATCAAAATCCGAATCCTAGGAAACCACGCACTTTCTAGTTAGTTGGTGCTCTGTGCCTGGACATTTGCGCCTAGTGAAAAAGTACAGGCAATAGCAGACCACCACTTCACCGATTTTCGGATCTAATTAGGTAATATAGAAATATTAGACAACAACTACTATATAATAATAACAACCAATTTTTATTTAATAAATGAGTTGATTGTTGATTGTTGGACTGGTTGAATTGGCAAAGACTTCATCTCCAGGGTGGTAAACAACGTCAAGGTTTCAGTTCGAACCAGATAAACAATAAACGCCGCTTTCACACGGAATATAAATTCGAATTCGACATCCCAGCCCACGAGGTACCAAATGGGAATACTAACTGTTGGCCAAGAGTTTACACAATAATTCGGTGCTAGTTTCCATATTATGAGATGTTCAACAAAGCATGAATCAAAGGAAAAAGGAAAAACGTAATTCAAATAGAAAAACTCTGGTAGAGCCAGCAAATTGTGGGACCAAATGTCATCACTGCTCAGGCAATGTTAAATTCTTTATTGTACTTCTTGTTGTAAGTATTTTTACCACTGCACATGTCATATACCGTGCACGGCATTCTTCTCAAAAAATGTCTGCATTTGCTGGGGGCTTTCGTCCTTGCAACTTGCACACCAAGACAAACTGGGAACTTGATGAGATAATTAGCCAGGTGAGACAGGTAAAAAAGAACCGGCTAGGCATGGTTGATATATTGCTCGCAACAGAAGGCAATTTGAAAACAGAGGCTGCTGTATTGAATGAGAGCAAACAAACATATTTTCGTAGCGTGGGAAAAAAAGTAAAGCCTGTGAACGGTTCCCGTTTGGATAAAAAAAAAACGCTGCATGTGCACAGTTTTCCAGGTGGCATTGGGCAAACGTGTGTTCCTAGTGCATTAAAGCAGCAGAATAGAGCATTTCAAGTGAACCCTTCTAGCTGTGCTATACATAAATATGGCGCAACGTTTAAAGATGGGTGCCGGGACAATTGCTGCATAGAATGTGCTGTGCAAATTCCAAATATGTTAACAAGCCCGCAAGCCTGCATATTTGAACAAAAATTAAAGGGGAATACGAAAGAAATGAAAGTGGTCACCATTGGGAACAGTGTGGCACGGTATAATGGTTATCGGACTATACGACAGTTTTTAGAAACAATGCAACAGATGCACCCAAAAATCAAATGGGAAACAGATTTAAAGGTTGGGGTTAATGGTGGCCGTTCTCAGGAAGGGATGTACAGTGATTTGTCAACCAAACATTCAAGTCACTTTCACAATGCAGATGTTATAATTATCCAATATTCTATATTTGCAAGTTGCAGGAATTGCATCTATGCTGAAGAGTTGCTACGAACTTTCCTGGAACTTGAGTCAAAACCCCTTGTCATCTTAGTAGAGCATGTTGCATATGGTGGTTTATACAATCGAAACTACGCTGGTAAAAATGGATCGTACGCAGCACGCAAAGATGTTTGGGAAAGGATAAAGCAAGATGAGAGGGGGCTTGCTTTACACTACAACTTGCCCTTTGTGTCTATGAGTGCAGCCTTGAACACTATACTTTTAGGATTGGATGCGAAGAAAGAGTTGTATCGCTCAGAGCTGATGGAAAAATATGATGGTAAAGGGCAGTGCTTAAGGAAAGGAGACATTAACAATTTAGAATCCCCAGATTTGGATTTGTCCTGGAAAAAATATTACAGTGATAACCTGCATTTTTCTGCTCTGGGCAATGCTATTGCGGGCTGTTTGTTAGCAGATGTTGCCAACTCCATTGCAAGCGCAACTTCCGAAACATGCAGTGCTGTAGTAACTGCATACAAACTCCCTCCCCCCTTTCTAGAGGATACAAAACAGAGGATGTCAGAAAATCATGTTTTTGAATTTATCAACTCGACAGCCCAACGTACACTGTTCCCTCTAGCCTTATCCAAATTTCTGGGAAAACGCATTGCTTTGGGTGCCAAAGGGGGGAATTCTTACCTTAAAGGGTTCCGATTCAAACAGGGCGGGAAAGGGGGAGCGAAAATATGGTTGAATGCCATGGCACAGGGGGCAATATTGAGGTTTACTACTCCTAAACCTTGTACCCAGATTCGTGTCGAATATTACAAGCACCATGAGCTGGGAATGGGAATGGCTGAAGTAAAAGTTGATGGGAAAGTTGTTTTTGTTTTAGATGCATGCTGCAAGAAAACCTGCATAAACAACGGTGATGGTATTAAGCGTGGGTTCTACTATGTAACAACTGTTGCTGAAAATCTAGAGCGGAAGATCCATAATGTAGAAATCAAAACAATAAAAAGGACATCAAATGTATGTGAAACGCCTGGAAATCAGTTTGATATAGTTAGCATCATGGGAAATACTAAATTTGGGGAGAAATCATTGGACAAAACAAAAATCAGACCCAACACAGACTGGTGAAGTAAGGTTAAACTTGCGTTCAAAAATTAAAGTGTTGTGGGAAAATATTAAGTAATATATAATTCTTACGTATACCGAAGTATAATTTCTTACTCGTATATTTACTATGTTCAGAGCACCTAAGAAAGTTAAGCTTACGAAAAAGAATATATTAATCTCCCCTGTTTTCCTACCCCCGCCCTATCACGCCTAACTCCGCCTAACGCCGCGGCTATAAATCATATACGTACTTGTAAAAAATTGGTAATTTACTGTGAAAATTTTAAACTATTGGAGCATTGGAGCTCAACATCACGAGTCCACAATATCATGTGGTTTAATCGGGTGTTCGAAGAAAACATAAAACAAAAAGATATGCTCTCGTGGTCTTACGGCTACCGTACCGTAAAAGAAGCCCACCATATCATGTGTGATTTAATCAGTTTAAAACTTTTTTCGAGCACACAATGAAGATAGGGCTTCACCTGAGGGGTAGTCTGTATCCACACCGTGAAACATTTCTCTTCCGCATGCAATCTGCCCTTGCTTTACATGCACATATACGGCACCCAATACCCTGCCCAAAAATCCCAGCTTCTTCAAACTGTTCCTGCAATTTCTTCTCTGGTGCATCTGGTGACTTCTTTCGATACCTGAAAAAAGTGCTAATGTATTCTTTGGGGTTGTTTTGATACCAAATCAACTTTTTGGCCAAGTCTTGAGGTGTTTTGTATACTGTGGCATCAATAAATGACTGTTCACCAGGTTGCATGCTGTAGATAGTGTCAGGCCCAACTACAACAGGGACAGAGTTTCCTAAGTATGGATAATACAATTTCTCATCCACATTGACATTATCCAGTGCATTGTGTAAAGCAAAAACAAACATGTAATTTGAAAACCCTTTATAGTTGTCTTCGTAATCTCTTCGACTGCCAAAGCCGGCAGCCTCGGCCGCAATGTTATTGTTACATTTCCCAGGGCAGTCAATCTTCATATAGTTTGTCAGTGTCTTCACATATTTCATCCGTCCCCAAGATGGTCCCCATGATGACTCATCTGATTCATCGCAATTACGCGCAATCCAAACGGCCAGTTTTCTCTTCTTAACGTTTTCTATTGAAGGAATAGGCAGCCTATGCATGTTCTTATAGAAGTTGGCTGGTGTAGCCGTTATGGGTATGTTACTAAATGGCCCTAAATCCATGGTCAAGTCAAACTCGGCTACGTGCTCTCCATGGTGGTACAGCGATTCCCTGGAGAAGTATACCGTTTTCTGCTTTGCATTCAGTTTTTCCATTGGCTTTTTCGTTGAGATTAAAAAATCTGCCTCACTTGGCAATTGTGTCACAATACATTTAGTTTCGCAGTTTTTCATATTTTCATACCGTGGGCTAGTGTAGGCATCTCTTTCCCAGTATATTTTGACAGGCTTCCCCTCTCTTGCTACTGTTTTAGACAGTCCCGAAAGTTGAAATGTCGGTGGGATTCTGATCCCCATCTTTAACGTTTGAAAGTATCTGCTACTGAATTCAATATCGGTCCCATTTCCAGTTTTGTCCTCGTCAGGGATAAACCTGCATGTCCTAGATTTGATCGATGGGTACTCCTCATTTGGTTTTGCTGAAACTTCCCGCCCGAAGGCAATAGTTTGCTCTAGTAGCACTTGTTTTACTTTCTTAGAAGTGACCTGCTTTTTGGAAGGGGGCACGACGGACTTTGGTGAATATGCTGACACGTTCTCGGCCCCCCTTGACCCTTGAGCTGTTAGGGTAAAGTTAAAAAATAAAGATTGCATTTCAGAGTTACCAACATCTATACTCCAACCGTACCAAAATACAAGAAAGAGAACGGCACAACCCAGCACGCAGAACCTTCCCTGTAACGGTTTTGGGGGCAGAGTCCTATTGTCTATATTTTTATTGAGCATGGTATCCATTCCCTTCAGTTCGAAAACTTCCAATAATTGGCATTCTGTCTTTTTAGTATTATGCGCGATAAGAAAAGTGTAAAGTTTAACCGCGAAGTCAGGTTAGAATTTACTATAAAAGAGCCTTTTGATAATCTATTCGAGGAAGCAAATGATACGAAAGTGTTGTAGAAAGAAATTGACAACCTAGAAAGAGTGTTACTTGTTGTCACATTATTCAAAGAAGCTGCTGCAGCACGCAAGTACTCTTTTTATGTGAGGGGGCGGTGGGAGTTTCTGTTATTGTTTTTTAAGCCTCCCGTTTGGCGAACAAAGAAAGAAGGTTTTTAAGGGCGTGGTATTCCTACTTTACTTTCTGTATTTTTATTAATTAAGACTGTTATACAACGCGCCTAACTCTTGCTGTGTTGATGTAATTTCTTTACTGCGGACATTTTTGCCCTAGTATTCATACATTATCGAAAAGCGGATGTTGTTGCCTCCCTGTGTCGTGGTACCAATGAAAAAGGGAGCCAAAGAAAATAAACACAAAAAATGCTATCAGTAGACTACTTCGCGATTGGAATCTTACCTTCTGCAATAAAGCCTTTGATAGGGAAAGTTTGCGTCTTAATACATCTACTTATTATATTTGGCTTAATGCAACTGCGTGCACTATTATTTAATGGAGCTTTTTTTCATTTGCAAAAAATTTCGAAACAAAAGCTCTTTATCCTCAGCGTCATATGTTCAATATGCGCCACCGCGTCCGTAAAACATTGATATAAGTATTGTTGGTAAAGATTTTGGAACATCCTGTTACTAACATCAGTCACTGTATGGCCCAGAGAAACTAAAAATTAGAGCTATTGTTTTGATATTACTTAGAAAATCTTGCCTTGTATGTCTATGCAAAAGTCTTCTCTAGCCGGATTTTTGGGAACGTGTAGTACCTTAGTAAGCACGATTGTTGTTTTCCCATTTGAAAGACTAACAGCAATAATTCAAACGAATGATTGTGATCTGTACGACTGTCTTGCGCTGTTAAGGCGTGGGGGATACTATACTGGAGTAGAAACGACGATCATCGCTCAACTCGTTACTGCTCAGGTTTTCTTCTTTTCCCATACTTACTTTAAATCAATAGTTCATCGCTTAACTAAGGAAAGCGTTTGGACAGACTTTGTCAACTCTGTTGCTGCTGCTTTCGTTACCGCTATTGCCACAAACCCCGTATGGTTAATTAATAGCCGCGTTATGTTGAAACAACGTGCATCCGGCAATATACTGCAAACTATACATATTGAAGCAGCAAATATAGTCCGAAAGGAAGGATATCTTGGACTTTTCCGAGGGGTGGTTTCTGCTATGGGTACAGTATTTGCGACCGGCCTTCAGTTTATGTTCTATGAATACTCTAGACGACTATTGTTGACAAGAATTTTAAGGAAGAAATCTAAATATAATGGGAATCATATTTATTTTTTGTACCTTGGCATGATGTCGAAAGTATTCGCGACAGTTCTTACATTTCCATTTGAAACTATAAACCGTCGCAGACAAAATGGCAGCGATGAACCTATTGCTGCATTCTCTGACTTGTACAATGGAATTTCTAGCAGGCTTGCTCAAATGAGTATACAAAACGGGATAAAACTTTACTTGTTTGAATATTTGAAGTCGTTGACAAGATTGAGCTAGGAAATATGTACCTTTATAACGGTAAAACATTTTAAGAAAAGGATTAAATTTATATACTTATTGCTAGGTTTAAATTTTGGATAAAATTTTAATATATTGACGGAGATCGGGAACAGGTATTTATCACAGTTGAAATCACCGGAACCACCAATAAGCCAAGCGGACAAGGACAAGACAAAGGTCGTGTCCCCCCACCGCCAAAGAGGCGGCCCTACCGTGACGCCCGTACGAAAACCAAAGCAAAGGCCGCCCAGTCATGCCCCCCAGGGTTATCAGGTAATGGATATCCCGAGAGACGGACATTGTCTATTCCTAGCATGCATTGAGGCAATGGCGCACAATCGCCTAACACTCCCGCCCACATGGTTGTCGACACCACGAAAAGACCAACACAGGAGGATGCGCACGGCTCTGCTCAATACATGCGAGAACGAATTTCACACTGACCCGAAATATTCAATCTTGCACGCTGGTCTCTTTGCAGACTCGTTACTAAATAAAGGACAAACTTTATTCCAAGACATGTGCGACAGAATCCAAGGGGGTGCGTACGGGAGACAGAGTGAACTCGCACTAATAGCTTGCAAATACAATTTGGAAATTATTATCTTCGAAAATGGCACCCAACAATGGGTACAAAGGCCAACAGGAACCCACCAACAAAAGCACGTTATCGCCCTCAGGTGGTGTCGTGAATCAATACATTACGACTGGCTGAAACGGATCAAACCAATTGAGGAAATGAATTCTACAGACAACTCCGATGAGCCTAAACGAGTGAATCACCTGCCGGAGTCTCTAAAACTTGGACCAACCTCCACGGACGCTGATAATCTATCCCCCCCAACATCGCAAGAGTCGAACAGATCCAGGCAACCAAAAAACAAATTTAGCCGCTGTTTGAACTCTAGTGATGATGTGGAAATGGATTCTACAGATACCTCCGCTGGGAATTGGGTCGATTTGTTGCGTACAGATCACCTTTAACAAGAAAAGAAATATTATCACTTGGTAGTAATTGTTCT
>JACLAC010012342.1_pt1 | contig 12705 bp, 15 predicted proteins | sample 8027881 | NCBI WGS metagenome assembly JACLAC01 (sample SAMN15725517, study PRJNA655200) | protist metagenome | isolation source: fluorescence activated cell sorting (FACS) single amplified genomes of... | place: Spain: Blaines Bay Microbial Observatory, Mediterranean Sea | collected 2016-01-19 | reverse complement strand
CGTCCACCCACCAGTCCACCCAAGCAATGAGTATTTCTGTCCTAATCTGACCCCCTGCATTACAAAATTAATTCTTCTCTAGCACCTCCCCAACTCGTCTAAGTAGCTCAATCAAAGCCTCCACGCGCTCCGAATCAACTGAGTAATCCTCTCCCAAATAGAGCCACCGATTGATCTCAATCATCAGTGATTGAACTCTCTCATCTTTGCGATAATGTTTCATCGGGACAATGGTTCCACTGAAAGGTTGATTGCGCACAGTCGAATAGCCGCAACTCTCTAATATCTTCTCAACCTTTGCTACTAGTTCTTCAGGGGTATGAAAGTCATCCGTGCCTAAACAAAAGTCTGGTCGAAAAGCAGTTTGGTTTAGTTCATAGGGTAGAGGAAGAGCTGGAAAGCTATGACCATCGATGATCAGACAATGGTCATTAGTCAAGAGTGACTCCTCCACTGCCTCTGTCAGTTTTTGGTGATGAGGAATGTAATATCGCTCCATTAATGCCTGACGCTTAGCTGGGCTTGGCTGCTCACGTAGCGGCTGACGCAAAGATCCTCTAGTGTAAGTTACACCCATCCCTACCTGGCTCATCGGCTCTTGAGAGTCTTCTGAGAAACGCTCTGGATCAACTACAAGCCTGCTAACAGGAAACACGATTGCCTTTGCCTCTGGGAAGGCCTGCTGGAAGATTGCATCTGTTGCGTGATCAGTAATACGGTTTACTTCTTCCAGAAGTTCCTGATCCGAGAAAAGGAAGTCTTGACGAAGATCTTCAGGAATAAAAGTGGAAGCGTGAGGAAGATGAAGGATCATCGAAACGGACATAGCCAAATGTAAATTTCAGGTTTTTTGAGTGACATACCAAAGATACCTAATATTAGTCTCCAAAATATTTTTTTAGCTAGTTGTGATACAATAATTTTTTTGAGTATCCTACAAAGCATAGCCTTTGTATTCCCAGGCCAAGACTATTGCTGCGTACTAAGGAGCTGCTGCTATGACAACTTACGCACACACCTTGACGCTGAACGATACTGAGTACATCACATTGGACAGAGTTCTACATCACATGGTCACAAGCTTTGATTATAAGTCCTTGGAAGAAAGCTCTATCTTGATGCCAATAGACTTAGACAATTGCCGGCATATCAAGGAAAAGCTGCTGGAGGCAGAAACCGAGCTGACCAGCACAAACTCTTTTGATGGTTGGCAGAAATAATATTTGATTTTAAGCAACGACTCCGATAACTTTTTGACTCAGCGCCGATTTGATCCGCTTGCGGGCGCATTACAAGTTCAGCTAAAAGGGAATCCGAATTCTTGAGGGCCTGCTTCGCTGAACCTAGTAGAGCGGGTCTTTTTGTTTGTACCACCGCCGATTTGAAGAGCAGCTTGCAGGGCGGTCAATAAATGCTGCTAAAGCGACAGCCGGTCTCCAAGCCTTGGACCCCGCTGTTTGTCTCTGTATCCTGAGCAACCCGTGGAGACCGTGCCTCCTGCTTGTGTCCTGTTTGGCATTCTTGCCAACTAATAAACCGGCAAAGCCTCGCTCTCGTGGTTGTTCTCCGAACTTTCTTTTTGGAGACAATCTTATGTACTCACCAGCCATTATCACCACTGAAAAAGCCTTCCAGCCATTCCCATCTGGTAGTGATCGCTTAAACCTTGTTCTCCCTCTGCACAGTTTTTGTGAAGGGAATCCTTTCCTTGTCGAAATATCGCCATGCTCGGGCTTAGGTCCAATAGACCTCAATACCTATGGGCAGGACTCCTCTCTACCATTGGATTCTAACCTCAGTCCCCAGACCGACCGTCACCCTCTGGTTTTCTGGAGCAGGCCTAACTCTTTAGAGAGGAGCTGAAGATGGATCTAAAAGCCTATGAGAAACGAAGAGTGCGGGAACTGTATCAGAGGATCACCCGAAACCTCAACAGCCGGCGACGCTATGCAGAAAGCAAGGGGCGCTGCTTTACTCCTGACCAAGAGTCTATTCGGAAACGTTTCTATTGCTATTATTTACTGGACACTCTGGACCGGTTCTATCTCAGGGATCTAGCTTTTCTCAGAGATCCAAACTGCTGGGACAAGCAAGAGGGTTTCTGTGACATCAGTTTCCCGGAATCTTCAGAACGTAGCGAGCTACTCGGCAGTTCATTTCCGGAGGAACTACTGCCTGATCAATTACCAGAGAGTGATCCTGATGAGCTAAATGAAGAGAGTGAGGATTGGTGGGAGTTCCTTCGGGAGAACGCCAACCATCTAGACAGCTTGGAGGGTACTGGCTTCACTGGATGGCAGGTGGATTTATATGAGTACAAAGGTACCTACTACGTCTTCCATGAGGCAGGTGTTGATGAGTACGACACCTATCGGGAAGCAAAAAAGCAGATTCGGTGGGCTTAGTGAAGTAAATTCGAGGGCAGAATTGTGCTCGGAGTTGAAATCCTTATATCAATGGGATTGAATTGGGGATGTTGAGACGCAAGCTCCTTCCATCTAAACAGATTGTATTTCAAGGTAATTAGGCATCAAAATTAAGTTTTGCTAAAAAACAGATTATGAACAATATTTTTCAGTAAATTCAACATCGGAATCACACAAAAAATATAAAATTGATTCAATAAATCCTACTATCATGGGTATCCAGGTCCAGCAAAATAGTAAGTAAACGACTCCCCAACCTGTTTTACCACAGTAAAATTTATGAACTCCAATCCCCCCAAGAAGTAACGCTAATAAACCCGCTGTAACATGATTTTTAATCCCACCTGAACCACTAATTTTTTGCCTAGCTCCACACTTTGGGCACGATACTGCTGAAATATGAATGCTAATACCGCATCCACGGCAATATGCAGCTTGTATAATGCCTCTAGAACCAGAGGTATCTGCGAGTAAGATTTGATTATTAGATTGTTCTTTTTGCAGCGCACCACAAGAAGGACAGCTACTGGCTGAATAATGTAAAACTTTTGAGCAGGAGTAACAAAATTTTTGATCACTTCTCCGTGGTTTTTGGCCAGTAGTTTCCGGAATATTTTTCATGTGATGTTTCTAAATTTAAAGCAACTCCTATCGGGATATACAAAAAGGTTTTGATTATCAAAAATTAAATCATGTAAAAAGTCTGGGAGAAATTTAAAAATAGTGTTTACAAAATTTCCTACAAAAAATTCTGCTAGACTACCAATCAATATGGTTCCGAGTATAGAATTTATTATTCCAATGAGAAGAGAGACATATACGATTTTTGCTTCATTAGCAGCGATTTTTTTCAACTTGATTAAGATAATGTTCGCCACTGATAATAACACCCCGACCCAGCAAGCAGGGGGTATTGGGACTAGAGATAACAAAAAAGCTACCGCAACTGCCCGATCAATTGATCGAAGCCATGAATAAAGAATATTACTAAACTCAAATAATGCAGTTTCTAGTGCACTAGGTTTGTTCATTTTATTACCAACTTAAACGACGATTATCTGCATCTCTAAAAGATCCAAAAAGAATTACAATAAAATCAATTAATGTCCAGATTCCTAACAATCCTAAAGTCAGAAGCTGGACAATACCAGAACCAACTCTACCAACATAAAAACGATGAACTCCTAAAATTCCTAAAAAAAAACATAGCAGTAATGCAACGAGGTTGTTTTTATTAGAAATTGGTAATCCCTCTGGCCTGTCACTACCCTGCACAGCCCCGCAATTTGGACAAGACGAGGAAGATGCATTTATTTGGGATGCACATCCTCTACAATAAACAAGACCCATAATATCCATCAAAACAAAGTATATTTTATTGGAGAACTGTGAATCATATCTTTGGGCTATACTCTCCCCAGAATTAAACTCAATTACTGTTGAGATCCACTTCATCTTGGGTGCCACCCAAGAGCACAACACTCTCGCTGTTCAGGACTACGGTAAAGAAGTCTTAAGGACTCAAATCCGCGACATCATCCTTAAGAATAACAATCCAATCGCCATTCTGCTGAGTCAGGTTGTCTGACAAGGGATAGCTGTCAGATCCGCTGTTGGCGTCTGCAGTCTGGCGGTAGTGGTATCACATTAACATCGAGATAGGTCCCCTTGTAGCATCCGAGCCGTTCTTTGGAATCGGCAAGGCGGGCCATCAATGACGCAGCTTGACTCTGCTGATCACAGGGAGCTTCGACGCAGGAGAGCAGCAGCGGAGCCAGCAGAGAGAGAAGGAAAATGAATTTAAGGCGCGAGAAGAAATGAGGCTTGATTAACATTAGAACCCGCGCAGGCAGTCGCATCAACTTGTCAACAAACTGACAATCTGCCAAAAATGTAAACCCTTGCATTGACAGCAAAGGGGCTGGGGGCAACCGCCACCCGGGGGAGTAGATTAGCTAAAAATGTTGAACTAAAATAATTGCTTACTGTTCAATCTAGGAAATTGCAACACTTTTTTGCAGGTAGATGATATTTTTGTTGTAACTTGATGTTAAAAAGCAATTGAGCCCAATTTGGGGTGTAGGCTGGAACTGAAATCATAAGAAGTAAGTTTTCCAAGAAAACCCCCATGTAGAAATCCATAGCTAAGTTACATCTCAAAGCTCAGCAAAGCTTTCTCATACATGCCCTAGATTCTTTGAGTTGGTCATTCGCATTGGGAAAGAAAGAATCCTCAAAAATTGGTTTATGAAAAATGATATGAATAGCTCATTAGCAACACTTGTCAGCAACCTTAATTGCTAATCTAAATTAATTAGATTATCTTTACTGGATCCAAGTAATATTCCCATCCAATAAGGCCTTAGCCAGTCGTCACTATTCTTTCCTTCATCCACCGATCCAAATCCTCTCGGCGGTAGCGAATCGTTTTCATATTCAACTTCACATAGGGAGGACCCTGCCGATTGAACCTCCAACGTTGCAGGCTTTTCTTGCTAAGACTTAGATACTCTGCTGCATGAGTCTCGGATAAGTATCCATCTTTTGAATCGTTAGTCATATTTTCTCCCTAAACACCCAGCAATTAAATAGGTTATCGACTGATCAACACAAATTAGATCCATTTTCCCATCGCTTCAAAACCAAACATGGCCTTAGCTATCCAACACTGGTGTGGAAAGCTGAATTGATCCTTGCTTGATATAATTTAAATAAAAAAATTTTGGAGGTGTGTCGACTACCTCAAACTAATCTTACTACCTTCGACACGCGAAGGGGGGGGGGCACTAAGTCAATAAATTTTTCCAGATTTCTTGCTCCTGTAGGCCCCTTCTTCGCTGAAGAGAGGCCAAGTGTAAGGGGGAACCCCAAATGCTTAATTCGCTCTTTAATAACTTTTCGACTTAGTATTAACCAAGCTGCAGTTCTTTAGGCGGATCATCATAATACAGGCTTTCGTAGGGGGTCATGTGTACAGACGATTTCCCAGGCTTCATCAGCTTTGTGACCTTTAGCCACTAGTACATGAAGAAGTTGTTCTTGCTCTTCTGTGAGCTCGGTAACTATCTCCAAGGCATCACCCAGGCTGTGAGGAGGCCTAATTAATTCATATAGACGCTCCTGCTGTCGTTCGGACAATGGTTCATCTGTTAGATTTTCTAAAGTTTCTTCAAATAATCTTTTTGAAATCATAATCCATTTTAGATTTAGATATTTTTTGTTTAGCAATCCAATAGTCACCCTTAATCATAAGTAGGTATCTACGAAACGAACACCGGGATCGGTAGCTGAATTTTCGCAAACACCGCTACACAGCAGAAGATGCTAAAGCAATTGCCACGAAGCTCCCGAAGGAGCAGAAAAAGAAATATGTTATGTTCTATGGTGATGACTTTCAGTCTGCACCGCTTGGGATGTAGTTACCCAATCAGAAATATTGGATGTACATTTTAGAACAGTAAGAATTGGAAGCTAAACAAGTAGCTTCTAAAGAACCACAAAGGTTGACGGCCTTTGTGGTTTCATAATTTAGAATCTGTTGAAGCTAAGTTAAAATCTCTGATGAAAGGCCGCGCGCAGTGCCGGCGACACATGCCCAATATCGAAGAAAAACTGCGTGACCCAAGGATTACGACATAGAGATCAAGCGCCTTGAATTTTTTCGAGATTAGCTAACGCAAACCCATGACAATCCAACTAAAGTCAGTTCTGATGGAGGAGATTCAACAAATAATCACCCTTTTTTGCAGCGAGCAAATGCTGAGACTTATTGGTCAAAGCATCCAGCATGGCCTTGGTCGCAAGGTATGAAATGAAAGATGTCCCTTAGAGGGTTGCGTTGACATATGACTAATTTTCTTGATGTGCTAGTTAATTTTTGATCAAAAGCATGTGTGTGATTATCAAAAGATTACTGAGCAGTTGCTTGACCCAATGACTATTGATGTGATTACTAATCCATCACCCCAATCAGAGCACCTGGTCCCAACAGAAAAGAATCGACAAGAATGTATCTATCAAATAGAGAAGAAGCTAAAAAGTACTGACTATCCGGATCGTAAGCCTGAGTTACGTTCTTTTAACAAGTAAAAAAAGTAAGGGAAACTATCACGTCCTTCGTTTCGCGCGCGTTGCGTCAAGCAATACTGTTGGTGCAGTGAGTTTTCCTATGTTTTGCTAAGCACACCGATTTCCTTGAGTGCGCTCAGATGCTGCTTTGCCAAGTCTCTACGTTTAACTTCCAGTTCTCCCCGCCACTTTTCACTCAGTAGCTTTGGATTTAATCGACCAGCAACCCAGGTCCGAGCCCGGATCGCCACATCGGCTGCTCGAGCATCAATGAGTCCTGCTTCCACATCTGCAGCTAGTCGCTCAATTTGTTCAACATGCAAGAAACCACGTCCCTCAAGAGCTGCCAAATAGCTGATGCGTCGCTCTTCATTGGCATTAAGCCAAAGCCAAAGTGCCTGCTTAGATTTGCCGTAACTAGATGCGATTTGCGAAAGTGCTTCCCCACCCGCAAGGCGAACACAGACATCTTCCAGATCCCAAGATCTTGACAGCTTCTTAGGAACAAGCTCATTCATTGGGTTGCTTGTCACTAATGTTTTCCGATTCTGATTAAAATTCAGTAGCTTTATAGAAATATAATTGTTTATTCACAGCCTTTGATACTTACAAAGCTATGGGATATCATTGAGTCAATAAACTAGAGCCCAGTTGGGTGATCAACAAATCTTGATAAGAACTACTTCCTGGCTTGAACAATGTGATCACAATTCAATATCTCATAGTGTTTGGGATCTGAAAATAACTGTAACTTACACTAAACTAGACCATTGGTCCGACGATTCGATCCGATTAAATCTAAATCGGACATCGGCGGACTCTCCTAAGACAAGTACGATAGAATGTCCGATTCGATCCGATCCCCCCTTTAGGGGATCGGTCGATCGGATATCGTATTGTCAGGGTCATTAGCACCATTCCTTTCGAGCAATTCCACATAATCTGAGACAACTTTGAACTTCTGCTGAAAGCCTTGGCTATTTAAGAGTTCTTTCAACCGATTACTCGGCAATGCCAGTTTATCGCGAAACTCTTTTAATGGGATACGCTTACGCCCTTGATTCCATTCTCTTGAGAAGAGTTCTTCAAAACGCTTTTGATTGGCACCCCTGCGTAATGGCCTCTCCGTCGGCTCCGGCAATTCAACTTCGGCCAAGACACAACTAGTAATTGGCTCCCCATAGCGGTCCACTAATACTCGGCTATCTTTGTCGTGTAAGTTGATTCTGCTGAGCTCAAAAGCCTTCTGCTGAAAAAGCGCTGCATCTTTCTGCTTGGTGTTGGAGATAATCATTTCATCCGATTCAGCTCGATCGACACGAATTTCGGTATCAAGCGCTGCTCGCATTGCTGAAGATCCACGAGCTCCCTTAGTCGAATCCTTGCCACTATGGTGTATGAGAAGAATTGCCAACTTGAATTCTTGTTTGAGCTGATCCAATCCTGCGATAAACTGAGCGACATCTTTAGCAACATTCTCATCACCTCCATAGTGCCGACTGAGCGTATCGACAACGACTAGCTTGAGATCAATCTGAGACTGAGCCTTCTTGATTGCCTCTTTCACTAATGGCATTGAATCACGTGCGTCACTGAGGTCGACAGGTCCAGAAGAAACTTGAAGCATGCTCTTTATCTCAAGGGCGGTTTTCATTTCCCAAGCCCGAGCTCTTTTGCAAAGCCCTGAACGTCCCTCACCAGCCAAATAGAGGACTCCTCCGTGTTGGACATGATGGCCATACCACTCTAAGCCCGTTGCGATACAAGCTGATAGATCCAGTGCCAGAAAGCTCTTGCCACTACCTGATTCTCCATAGATCATCGAGAGCGAAGCAGCTTCCAAAACCCCTTGAATTAGCCAGTCTGGCTCTTCAAAGTTAAGTTCGTTAATAGGTGTGAAATAGAACTTAGGCTTCACTTCTGGCAGGCTAGGCACGTCAATCAATGAGTCTAACCATTGATCTAGACTGCCTTGCTGGAGGGCATCATTAGCATCTGTCTTCGGTTCTTTTGGCATCAATGCAGTGCAATCATAACCCTGAGTAATGAGATCCGATCGCAGCTTTGCAGCTTCGGTCTGCCCGTTTTGATTAGGATTCTCATTGGCATCGTGATCGCTGATGATACGAACTTCTGCTTTTGCTGGCAGGAATGCAGGAACATGCTTAAGATTCGATTTGCCGTTAGACAGAAGGAAGGTATAAGTCTGCTCATCTCGCAGGCTGAGCGCATTTTCTAAACCTTCGCATACAAAGAAGGTGGATTGTAAATCGCTTTGTGAGCCATTGGCCTTAATTGGAACTACTGAAATCAAGCCATCATTGCCAAGCATTTTCTTGCTCGTCTTATTGCCAGCTTCGTCAAGGAAAACACGCTGAATCTTTCGCACCTCCTTGGTGTCACTACTGCCAATAATCGGATAGATTAAACACCTGTTCAGTGCATCCCAACGCAACCAGCCAAGAGCCAGCAAGTCTTCATAGTTCTCTAGCGGAATTTTGCGAACATCCGACAGATAGCGTGTAATTGAAGCTCTTTCCGTTTCTGAAGCAATCTCTGCTTTCTCCCAGATTTGTTGGGCCTTATTCGAGTTGTCGGTGTTGTTGGATTCGATAGCACCCTTTGACTGCTGGTTGAATACAGGCATCCCAGATCGCCGACGCGCCTCGGCCAGAAGGGCTCGCTCTTTAGCAAGCATAAAGAGGCTTTTAGATTCGTCAGACTTGAAATCTTTGAATCCTCGTTGGCTCAAGCATTGGTTATTCTTGGCATTGCGGAAATTGCTGCCATGGCGCTTAAAGTCCTTGAAGTCTGAATGCTCCAACAATAATTGGAGCAAGACATCTTCAGGGATAAGCTCAATCATGTTTTTTCATTTGCAGATTTGAGCTGCGAATCCAGACTCTGTAGCTGTCTGTATTCTAAATCTTCGAGTCGTTCTTGGTTGCGGTGCTGGTCAACACGCCGAATGATGCGAACAAGCGCATCCATACGCTTTTTTGAGTTCATTTCCATATGATTCTCTGAATTTAATTAGAGAAACCAGTAGGTAGAAGCGGCTATTTGGCTAGTGAGCGCAGTAGGGCTACTTCCAAAAGATCAAAGATCTGATGAAAATAATTGAGGGCAGGGATGTTTTGAGGTATGCAATGATCCTCGATGCTAATTGCATCCCGGGCAACGCTTCAAAAGCTGGTTGTCTAAGATCTGAACCCCAGTTTCCCTCGCCGTCCAAAGTTCGGGAATGCTGGGGTTTTGTATTTTTAGTCTATGCTTGTAGAGCTTGGTTGGGTCTTGCTAACTCACGGATTAACAATTTTTCCAGAAACTCTGACTGCTCACCCTTGGGTGCTCTCTCCTCAAACTTCTCCAGTACCTCCAGCCTGATTGAGAAAGTTTTATTGATTTTGCGATTTCGATTTTTACTCACTAGCAAGCCTCCAATATGGCTCAAGATTAAATTCTCACTCGAATGTATGGTATACTGAATCAGTTTTATATCTTGTCTAGTAGAATTTGTGTTTGGGTACTTATGTAACTGATATTCAATATCTTTCTATGAGATATGAAGTAAGCTATTGATTCTATTTTTCTTTTTGAGAGCTTTGATTTTTCTTATTTTTTATCAGAGCTTTGCCAATACCTGTAAGGGCACTGTCCGGTCACTAGACCGTCTAGCGCTGTGACATTACTCATGTCTTGAGCGTGGTGATGCCATGGGCTGCGTTAGTACTTATGAAGAATAGTTCGGATTACGGCGGGGGATTAGTTTCGCATCACGAAGGTGGCGACATTATTGATGCGATTCACGGAGTATTGCGTCCAGCATAGATAAATCAGCAACTGTTGGCGCTACTTTGTCTGGATTGAGATAAGGGCATTGTCCAAAGATATAGCCGCATCGGCAAAGCCGCTCCAGCGCGTACGCTTCAGCGCTATGCTTTACAACCAGATATTGATACTCGAAGTACTCCTGAACGTACTGGCGAGTCAGCGTATCCAATCGTAGTGTTCCGGCAGCAAACTTAACTTTTTGAGCAGCATCTATCTCCGGTACAACAAAGCGATTGGCTACATAAACATTCATCTGATCACCACTCAGTCTTCCACTCGTATGCTGCCCCAGGCGCTTGACGAGGCCATACATCCTCTTATGCTGGTTCTTCTCGATATCCTTGCCAGACATTCCCGCATAGATCAGCTCAGCACCCCGCCATACCACATAGACACCAGCTTGCGGGTATCGCTGGATTCGGCCAGTCGCGAAACCAGTAGCGTTTTGAGAAGTAGCTTAGTAGTTTTTCAGCATGTTTGAGACTCACCATCACACTAATACATTCTGATTAGATTTAGCTAAGCAGCTTGACTTAAAATCAATGAACTGGGAGTAAGTCTTCAAAAGATTTTTCTCTAGTACTTATCAAATGTTAGGAATTCCCGTGAGAATAATTTTTCTTTTTAAACTACTTATGGCTTTTCCCTTTCTACTTCAGGCTCTAGATGTAGCAGGTTTGCCAAGGCTTCATTTGCTCTACAATGTCAATCCGCAAGAGCACAGTATGCTTCGTATAAGATGTAACACTCAACTAAATCAAACAGACTATTATCTAAAGGGGGGACCACTAAATTGCCAATTCACACAGACTATGGTCAGTAAAGAATCAAAAGAAAAATTGAAAGAAAAATTAGATGAGTTACCAAAAACTATAGATTCGGTAATGAAAAATGAGGATGAAATAAGATCTTTCACTGAAGTTTGTAGTGGGATCCGCGAGTACAAAATTGGACGAAAGCAAAAAAAGATATTCTTAGATTTTTGTAAAGAAATAAAATCTTCGTTAAAGACTGCAATAACAAATTTTTTGTATGATATGACTTATTTTGAGCATGAGTCATGTAGTATTTCCAATAACTATTTTGATTTGGATTTTGTTTATCAACCAATGCATAAGGCTTGGGAATCGACTAACAAACCATCTATCTGCAATATCACCAACATTGTCACCCTCACAAATGAAGAGCGATACCCCAACCTTTGGACTTTTACCCAAAATCGTATCGTCCACGAACAAAGTAATAATGATGAATTTTGCAAAAATTTAGAAAGTAGTAAGGTGGTTTTCTCATGGAAAGGAGATCGTTCAATGGAAATGAATTGTCGATCTGTTAGCCTTAGTCCATGAATTTATTTTGTGATCATAGGCAACTGTTAGTTACTGCAATTGCATTGCATCTCACTCTAGACTTAATCTCACTAACGACAAATACCAATAGGGCTAGGTCCGCTAGCTTTAGGGTTTAATAGAAATTGATCTAAGTCCAAAATCTGCAGACCTTAGCCCCGTCAGGCATTTTCAAAAAAATCCTGATCTAGTTCTTTAATTTCATAAACGTCTCTTGTTTGGACCCCAACACCAAATTGATACATAAGTGAAACCAGCTTGGCACCATCGATCAAAATGATTGTATGATGCGCCTCTTTAGCTTTAATGGTTGCAGACTCATCGAATGATGATGTCGTGACAAAAACCCCTTTAAGGGTATCCCCACTCATCGCTCCAATAAAATTGCGTATCTCCTTTTCTCGGACCTTGTTCTCCGAATAACGCTTAGCTTGAATGTATATTTTCTCCAAGCCTAGTTGATCTTGATTGATGACTCCATCAATTCCACCGTCATTTGTTTTTTTCGTTTCGACAAAGTCTCCATAACCCATTTTCTTGAGCAGTATGAGTATCACTTTTTCAAAATAGAATGGATCAATTGATTTCAGCCTCTCCAGTAATTCCCGCTTTATGTCTTCCTCAATAATACTGAACCCTTGATCAATCAAATCTTGTGGGGTGGAACTTTCAAATTGATCCTGATTGAGTTCTTGTTCTGCTTTGTTTTTATCTTTGCCTTTTTGGCAGAGTATATAGTCCGGATCGTTTTTTAGTTCCCGAAACGTCAACTCTTTCTTGGCTAGAGCATCCAACCCCTTTTGGGTTATTTTCACCATTGCCCGCTCCGGCTGGAATAGATACCCACCATCCTTCAGATACGATTTTGCCCAGGCAATTCTATTCAAAATCAGAATGGAGCCAGTTTTAGTTTTTTGCGTGAGTAATTCATCTGGCAAGTGTGAATAATGTTGGTCCCTAACCCGTTTTCTCATTTCATTGAAATTTATTATCTCACCAGACTTCAGGACATCTAGAATCGGGATAAA
>JACLAC010008608.1_pt1 | contig 12705 bp, 7 predicted proteins | sample 8027881 | NCBI WGS metagenome assembly JACLAC01 (sample SAMN15725517, study PRJNA655200) | protist metagenome | isolation source: fluorescence activated cell sorting (FACS) single amplified genomes of... | place: Spain: Blaines Bay Microbial Observatory, Mediterranean Sea | collected 2016-01-19 | reverse complement strand
TCCAAAAAATTGAGTATCCAGCCTGAACCGTTCGCGGGTTACGTCCAATGCAGAAAGATAAAGAGTTTCCAACTGGCTCTGATTCTGCGGCGAATGCAAATATGCCAATTGCACTGCAGAGTTGAGGTCAACAACGTAATCACCATCTGAATCCAATGTGCCAAAGTTCCCCAAGCTCGATGCCCATGCAGGATTTTCCAAACTTGAACGAACACCATAGTCGCTCCAGTGCTCCCAGCCCTTCATGCCGTCAACGCTGCGCATATACCGATGGGAACTGGGGTCATCCTCCGGACTCGGGGGACAGTTTTGATTGTAAGGATCGAAGTAACGGCTCTCCGGATTCATCCGAATGCCAAAACTTGCTGTATGCCACCGGGGATCCGCATTGCGTTCTGCGATCGACGAATACACTTCTTTGTCTGCCGAACGCTGGTACTGCTGGCGACTTTTTGCGCAACCAACAACGAGGATTCCGACAAAGAGCGGGATCGTGAAAATCATCACGTGCTTCCATCTCGCGGCCATGCGTGTCTACCCACTCCCTTCGGCTAACATCGGTTTATGTACGCTCATGCCTAACTACTCCCGGTTAGATCGACCTTACCGAAAACTTCCAGTTTTTTCGACAACCTCTGCAAGCACCAACTGTTGTTCAAATTCAACACGATCGTCGACTAACTGGTTACATCGACACGTTCCCCCTAGCACCGGCAATTTGCACCCACAGCCAAAACGCTAGCTGCCTAACCCCGCTCTTATTGATCGTTCATTCGGATCCTTTTTGCTAAATTCTTCCCATCGGTTGTTACAAAACTTATGCTCTGGAGGGTTCAAACCTCGGTGTTCATCCCAGCAATGCGTAAGGCAGGTGGTTTGCACAAACTTTCCTGCTGCCAGCAGCATTAAAAATGAACACGCGTCTCACACCACCACTGCAATGCTAGCTTTCGATATGGTTACATGAACCCTTTCGCTGTTATCCCCCAAATGCATTCAGGTGAAAGCGCGCTCGCTCAAAGCCACAAAATGAACGATGCCATCGGTTTTCGATGGCATCGAGGTGCTCCCATTCAGTTACGCCAGCCTTGGGGCACCCGCGAGTCCACGCTCAAATCGTGTTGATGCCAACGGTCGCATCCTGTCCACGCACCCTAATCTGACGATTTCCAACTGTTGTAAGTGCCAGCTGACAAGCGGGAAGCCACGTCGGAATTACCCGACGCGGAGGGAGTCATTGTGTGGTTTGCTTAGCCACGCCTGCCTGAACCGATGTTAGAATAGTGCCGAGAGGGTGGGATCAAAGCCGCGATGTGCGGTCTGCTCGTCGCGAAGTCAATCAATACAGTTTTTCCCTGCAAGTCTCTGTCCCGCGGCCATGAGATTCATCACTGCTGTTTGTCCATCGTGACTATCAATCACCGAACCATCTCGAGACCTATGCTGCAGCGACATCAGACACGGAACTCTCTGCTTTTTCTCGCAATTTGGTCCGTCGCGATCGCTTGTCAAGCAAATGAGTTACCGCACCGGCACTTGGCAACAGCTTATTGCGTTGACTGCCACGGTCGCAGTTCGCCTGAAGGCGGCCTGGACCTTGAAAGTTTGCTCGAGCAACCCATCGAGCGCCACAGTGACATTTGGGAGCGTGTAATTCGCAAAATAAGTACGCGACAAATGCCTCCCCTGACCTCGCAGCGGCCAACCCCAGCAGAATACGGTTCTGCCCTCGAGCACCTCACCGCTACTCTTGATACCACGGCTCTTGATGCGCCTAACCCTGGCAACGTGCCAGAGTTCAAGCGACTCAATCGGACCGAGTACCAGAACGCGATCCGCGATCTGCTCGCTCTCGAAATCGATGTAACCGAATACCTTCCTGCAGACGAATCGAGTGACGGATTCGATCACACACGCATGCGACATTTATCACCCACCTTGATAACACGTTACCTAAGTGCAGCACGGCGAATTTCACAAATGGCAGTCGGCTTGCCTCTGTCAGCGCCAGAAGGCCGTACTTATCGAATCAGACCCGACGTCACGCAGGAGAAACATATCCTCGGTCTGCCTCTGGGAACTCGTGGTGGTGGATCATTCCTGCACCAATTTCCCCAGACCGGAACGTTTGAAATACAAATAAGACTGACCCGTGATCGTAATGATGAAATTGAAGGCCTCAAAGGAAAGCATGAATTGGTCATCCTCATTGATAAAACGCCAACCGCTACCTTGGCAGTTGAGCCTCCCTCCGCTGGCACGCTGGCGGACTTTGATGACGCCACGCTTAAGAGCCGAATCCATGTCTCTGCGGGGCCGCACAAAATCGGCGCTACCTTCCTCCGAAAGACTGGATCTCTGGAGGAAAAAATACGCCAGCCCTTGAACGTGCATTTCAACTTGCACCGGCACCCGCGGCTAAGTCCTGCGATCTACGAGCTGTCGATCACTGGGCCCCATCCGGAATCTGCCATCCCTCCCGAGGCACGCCCTGAACATCAGACACCGAGTCAGAAACAGATTTTCGTTGCCCGTCCAAGTAAGAACTTGGCCGCCGAAACAGCAGCCACCCGTGTGCTGAGTCCATTGGCTCGACGGGCCTACCGGCGTGCGATTACCCACGAGGACCTAACGCGGTTACTTGATTTTTTCGAGTTGGGAAACGCGGAGAATGGCTATGAGGCTGGCATTCAGTCTGCGCTAGCAGCAATTTTGACGAGCCCTCACTTCCTCTTCAAAATGGAGCGACACTCCGCGACGGCACCCCCGCACACGGCATACCCCGTCAACGATTTTGAGCTCGCTTCACGCTTATCCTTCTTTCTTTGGAGCTCGTTACCAGATGAAGAGCTTCTTGAGCTTGCAGAAAGGGGCCAACTGCATCGCACTGAGGTGCTGTCCTCCCAAGTGGAACGCATGTTGTCAGATAGTCGAGCACGGAATTTGGCAACGAATTTTGCAAGTCAATGGCTTCAGCTCAGAAACCTCGACGCAATCACACCCGACTCACGTAAGTTTCCAGACTTTGATGAGAATCTACGCCAAGCCATGCGTCGCGAAACCGAACTGCACATGCAGGCACTGATCACTGAGAACGGCAGCGTCCTGAACCTGCTGCGAAGCAACCACACCTATTTAAACGAGAGACTCGCCAAGCACTACGGGATCCGGGGCGTCTCGGGCAGCCGTTATCGTCGTGTCCCCGTAGCATCCACAGACAGGCGAGGTGGAATCCTGCGACAAGCGAGTATTCTCACCGTTACATCCTTTGCAACCCACACCTCTCCCGTTGTTCGCGGAAACTGGGTTCTGGAAAATATTCTTGGGGCTCCTGCTCCACCACCACCAGAGGACGTCCCCGCCTTGGACGACCAACCCACCATCGGAGAGTTTTCCACAGTCCGCGAACGCCTGACGCAACACCGACGGGACCCTGACTGTGCCAGTTGCCACGACCTGATGGATCCCATTGGCTTTGCCCTAGAAAATTACGATGCGGTTGGACGTTGGCGCGAGCGCGAGCACGACGCGTCCATCGTGACGAGCGGCCAACTTCCAAACGGCACTCAGTTTGCAGGCATCGATGACCTTGAGGACGCACTTTTGGAGCAACCCGAGCTGTTTGTGACAGCCTTCGCCGAAAAACTGCTAACGTTCGCTCTTGGAAGGGGAATCGAATTGCATGATGGACCGGCAATACGCAAAATAGTGAAAGACGCAAAATCTAAGAATTTCCGCCTGTCCGAAATTGTTCAGGCAATTGTTCGCAGCGTCCCATTTCAGTTAAGGATGTCTCCATGAGCTTCATTGCAGGAAATTTCATTACGGGAAAATCCCTCTCGCGCCGAACGGCTCTGAGAACCGCTGGTGCCGCACTGGGCATTCCGTTACTTGATGCAATGTTGCCGGCAGGTCCAGCCGCCGCCAAATCAGCGGCGCAGCAATCAGTCCAACGGTTGCAGTATGTTTACATGCCCATGGGTTGCGATCATTCGCGTTGGACACCTCACGGCACCACGCTTCGCGAACTGCCAGTTATTCTCGAGCCACTGAAGCCAGTGCGTGACCATATCAATGTGCTCACCAACTTGGAGCTTGCGAAGGCTTACCCCGGCTCTCATGCCACCTCCAACTCTGCATTTCTAAGCTGCGCAACAGCGAAGCACACCGAGTCAACTAACTATTTCCTTGGAACCACCGCCGACCAAATTGCTGCGAAACAGATCGGCAATTCAACCAAGTTACCGTCACTGGAATTATCGATGGACCTGACCCAGATGGTCGGCCAATGCGACAACGGCTATGCCTGTGCCTACCAAAACAATCTGTCGTGGTCTTCCCCAACGACTCCCCTACCGTCGGAGGCTCATCCAAGAATTGTGTTCGAGGCAATGTTTGGACACGGTGGTACTGCGATCGAGCGGGCCAAGTCACGCAAGCAACAGTCCAGCCTGCTCGACTCAATGGCAGAGGAAATAGGGCATCTAAAGAATCAAGTTGGGCCCTCGGACAAGCGTATTTTGGACCAATACCTCGAAACGATCCGCAGCGTTGAAAACCGGGTGCAAAAGTCTCAGTCTGATCAGAACAACGGTGACAGCCGGGATTTTGAACGCCCCTTGGGCGTCCCTGCATCCTATGAAGAACATGCAAAGCTGTTGATTGATCTTCAAGTTCTCGCCATGCAGGCTGACATAACTCGAGTGATTACATTTCAACTCGCCCGAGAAACATCGAAGCGAAGTTATCCTGAAGTGGGCGTACCCGAATCACACCACCCTTTAAGTCACCACGGCAACAACCCGAACAAAATCGAGCGTCTCGCTAAAATCAATCGCTTTCATGTGTCCTTATTCGCCTACCTTCTGACAAGCCTCGCAGCCACCGAAGAACGCAGCAAATCTCTGTTGAACAATACAGTCTGCATGCTTGGCAGTGGCATGGGGAACCCAAATGTGCATGACCACACCAATCTGCCAACCATCATTGCCGGTGGCAATGCTGCAGGTTTCGCTGGAGGACAGCACATCATCTATCCCAAACACACGCCGCTTGCAAACATTCACCTGACGCTTCTACAGAGCATTGGCGTCAAGTTGGAATCATTTGCCGACTCCACAGGCCCATCGGCGGAACTGACAATTGCAGACCGACGGTAAAATGTCCAAACAACGTAAACAGCAACAAAAGATCCATATCTCAAGCAGCGCGACTATTTTGCTGGTGATGCTTTGGACATGTACACTGGGCGCAGCATGTAAACTGTGCGCACAAGGAGCAGCCACTGAACTTCTCGCAGACGCAGTCGAATGCCACAATTCAGAACGAATAGACGACCTGCTTCAATCCGGGGTGGACGTCAATGCGACTCAGCCGGACGGAATGTCGGCCCTGCATTGGGCCGTTTATCACAACCAGGCCAAACTCTCCAGCCAGCTCATTGCCGCAGGTGCGGAAGTAAGCTCGGAAACGAGATTCGGAATCACCCCTATCACAATCGCCTGCCAAAACGGATCCGAAGCCATTGTGCGTCTGCTACTGGATCAGGGTGCTGACCCCAACACTACTCGCGATGGTAACGAAAGTGCGTTGGCAACGGCAGCGCGCGCTGGACACGTGGGCCCTGTCGAAGCACTGCTCGCAGCAAGTGCACTGATCGACCGCAAAGACAACAGGGGGCAGACAGCTCTGATGTGGGCGGCGGCGGCCAACAATGCCAACGTTGTAAAAGTTCTGCTGAGCCACCGTGCAGATCGTACGATCACGCTGCCATCCGGATTCACAGCCCTGGCATTTGCGATCCGTAATGGACACATCGATGTGGCTAAGCTTTTGCTCGACGATGACACCGATATCAATCGAACAATTCGAACACAAAACCCAGGTCAACGAAAAACCGCGACCGGCCTATCACTATTGATGCTTGCCATTGAAAATGCTCATTACGAGCTCGCCCTCATGCTGCTACAAGCGGGCGCTAACCCCAATGACGACCGCAGTGGTTTTGCACCCCTTCATGCACTGTCATGGGTGCGCAAACCTGAAATTGGCGATAACCAACGTGGGAACCCTCCGCCCCGCGGCTCGGGAAAAATCACCAGCTTGGAATTCGCCAAAGCGTTGGTGACGCACGGAGCAGACGTAAACCATGCCAAACAAAATAATAGTGGAGGTCGTTTACGCATATCCGTCAAAGGTGCAACTCCTTTCCTATGTGCGGCATCTACTGCTGATGTGGCGTACATGAAGGTGTTGCTCGCACTGGGAGCGGACCCCACTGCTAAAACTTCAAAAAACCAGAACGCACTTTTAATGGCTGCGGGAATCGATGAAGGCCCAAACGCTGACGGTCCGGGAACTGCAGAAGAACACCTTGCCGCGGTGATTTACCTACTCGACCTCAACGTCCACGATGTTGATGAACTTGATTCAAACAACCAAAGCGCGATGCATGCTGCGGCTTACAAGTCACTACCCAAAGTGATCCGACTCTTGGATTCAAAAGGCGCAAATATCAACATTTGGAACTGCAAGAACAAACAAGGAAGAACACCATTGGATATCGCAAGGGGTAATCGCCCAGGCAATTTCAAACCTAACTTCGCAACCGAGCACGCGATCATTGAGGTCATGCAGAATCATCAGGTCGAAATACCGAGTCCGCTGACCACTAACGACTCAAATCAGCAGAACTGGAATCCCCACTAAAAATCACGATGCTCGCGAAGTTCACGACCGGACCCACTTTTTTCGCTCTTCCACCGCGACTCTTCCTTGCATGAGTCCAATCGACCGAATGCCACCTGGGTTCATTAGCCGTTTCAGATCTCTCTTTTCTTACCGGCACGTTCACCTCCTAACAAGAACCCGCGAACTCCCAGTCCCAGCTCTCTACGTCACGTGAAGCACCATTCCACTAGCAACCTGTCCTTTGGTGCCGACGTTGCAATTCAGTCGCTATCAAGGGGGAATAATCCTCTATTCTCCAAGCGATCCATCACTTGATCAAAATCCTGTTTGAGTCGCTCACTAGGAATCTGTCCGCTATCCGGGCCTGTCCATTCAGCAAGATTGCTAAGGTGGATGAATGATCCCGGCGCGATGCCTGGGCCCAAATCCTCCGTAAAACGTTCCAACCTAGCCTCATTCACCTGCTGATCTGTACCTGCAGTGCGATTCCATGTTCGTGCGTGATATTCCAAAAGTGCCTCGTATATTTTTGCATCACCTCCGAAACTAATCAGATACCAGTGCAACGTCTTCCACTCCTGAGAAACTGGATGCGCTGCCCCCACACCTGACTCAGTCGCGGGAGTCCTGCGGACCAAATCCACCCGCTCACCGTTGGCGGTCCGACCACTAAATAAGAAAGTCGTGTTTACCTGTGCTGGAATACCAAACATCTGAAAGTTTTGTTTCAGCATGGCAACGTTCCCAAGTCGGTAAAAAAGGTCGGGCTTACGTTCAAGCCAAGTAGAACCGGGACCCCCATACAAACCGGCGAAATTCCAAATGAGCACATAAGCCAGCAGAACTGCGGGCAATGCGCCAGTAAGCAAAAAATGCCCCCTAGACCTCAATCGACCAATATCCGAGTCAAGTTCAACTGGTTCTTTCGGGCAAGAATGCCCCCGCAATGTCGCCCACCGCAACTGATTCCAAAACAAAGGAGGCAGAAAAAGCAACCAAGCAACCATCGAAACATACGTAAACTTGCCGACATCCATTGTCAGTTCTATTCCAAGATGAAACGCGCAGAAGAAAGCAACCCCGGCTAACCTCACATGCGCAGTTCGAAACGGGAGAAACATCAGGAACGGAACAAACAACTCAATGAATAAAGTAGCACGAGTCAGGATCGATGTGAGCATTGGAGATTGCACCAACCATCCGCTCAAAGGGCGTGCGTAACAGTCCTGCCGGAGAATGTAATCCATGGCAACCCCGTTTAACCAAGGTTCATTCCATTTGGCCAAACCAGCAGTGACATACATAACACAAATCTGCAGCAGCAGACACGCAGTCCCAACTGAACCGATCAGACCTGGAACAGGCCCGCCGCTATCCGTTGAAGATGCGTTCTTCCTGTCCCGCCATTCGTCAATTGACCAGGCTCTGGCCAAAGGCGTAAACAAGGACCAAAACACCAACATACGGAGCAGAGTATCGCCCCCAATGATGTACATCGGATTCCTAACATGAATTGAGGCGAGTAACAGCCAACAACACAATGTAGCAATGCGAGTGAAGCACCCAACACCCAGCAACAACGCCGAGCAAGCCTGCAAAAAAAAGATTAGCTGCTGGAAACCAACACTGCCCGATAAATAATTGAGAGAGTATGCGTCTGGCGAAACATATTTTGCCAAATCACAGCTCATGTACCCTGCGTCTGAGTAGAACGACTCAGCAGCAAAGTACCTGACCAATGCATCAACGAACAACAAAGACCCTATGCCAATCCGAAATGCCGCGAGCGAGCGTATGTCGCAACCAAACATCAACTGCATGCGACCTTGCATTTTGAACCTACGTAACGTGGTGCTGTCGATTTTACTGATCTGGTGGCAACATACACAAACACGGCAACCCAGGACAACGTTGTTCCATGAACCGGGCGAAGCGACAACCGATCGCAGATTTAGGCCTCCCGAGACGTAGTGTCATGCGGACCGGTACCGGTGCACCTTCGCACTCAACTGGGAACACCCCGCATTCGCCGTGCACAAGGCAGCAAATAGTACCGGCGTCACAAACAGATACCCCCACACGAAACGGCGATGAATTCTTACAGGCCATTACTCGCACAAGATAAAGTTAAGTCCCCGCACCGTTCCCAACAAAGGAGTGAGTAGTCTGAAACTGCCACGCCCAAAAGAACAACGTCGCATACATCCAGCAAGTGACCCCACTCGTGTTAGCACCCCCGCCCATTCCACGCGTGAGGAACGCAAACAACCCTGGTAATAACGCGTGAGCCTTCTAGAACACCGCCGTCACTGCTAACCCCGTCCACCTGCCAACCAGATTGCCACAACGACACTTCCGGCATTGAATGAGCAATACCGATGACTCCCGGTGCGCCCTGCCTCCCCCAATTCGAGCTAGTACTTAATCTCAAACCCACAAAATGGGGGTTTGCCGCATTGACGTGCCACGGAATCACTCGATGCAGCCACAAAAGGCTCAAAGTTTGCCGAGCTAGAACACGTACCCCAGCGTTCTTGCGGAATTCTTTACAACGCTTGTCAAAACCCAATACTAGATTTGGAAAAGTTGATTTCATCGGCTAACCTAGAGTGGCAGTCACGACCTAAACAAAGCGAATTAAATCATGCGAACACTTCACCTTTTACTCGCTGTTTTTTGTAGCCTCGGATGTCTGGATACTCTTCAAGCTGACTTTGACGCAATCGAGCTACAGTCGAGTATCCAACAGACGATTAACTCCGTTCAACCTGCGGTGGTTGCGATTCGGGGTTCACGAAGCGCGTTCAGCGGCGTCATCGTTAGCTCGGATGGCCACGTTCTATCTGCCGGACACGCAGTCAAACCCGGCAGTCGTTACCAAGTGATCCTTCCGGATGGTCGCCGTTTCCGAGCCCGAGGAAAAGGATCTAATGCAGAGGCTGATTGTGCATTGGTGCAGATCACGGAGAAAGTCACCGACCTACCATTCGTTCAGATCGGTGAGTCATCAAACCTCGTACCAAACCAACCGTGCCTTGGGATCAGTTTTCCCGGTGGGCAGGGCACTCGTGAACAACCTGCAGTCCGCTTCGGAAGAATTGTACGCCGAGCACGTCCGGGAGGGATGGTGCAGTCAACGGCTTTGATGGAGCCTGGGGATTCGGGCGGAGCATTGTTTGACCTAAACGGTCGGGTAATTGGCATCCACTCACGAATCGGTACCTCTATGACACAAAATTTTGAAGTGCCAATCGATACCTACAAAAAATTCTGGACTGAATTAAATGCTGAGCGTACGTTCTCGAGTAGCTCGAGACTTATTTTGGGCATTGAGGCGAGGCAACGCGAGGATGCCAGCGGCATCACTGTTGAGAGAATAGTGGAGGATAGCGTCGCTGAAAGAAGCGGCCTTCAAGTCAACGACATCATCACCCTCATCAATGGCGATAACACAGGGTCGCTAACCGCCCTACGTGCAGCACTGGCCAAAGCCGCCAAGAGCCGTCTCGATAAATTCCCCATCAAGGTAAAGCGAGGAGAGGAGACCGTCTCACTCGAAGCAGACTTCACCAATCAACTGCCGCCCCCAGACGTGGAACTGCCCAAGTACAAAGAGAAAACCTTCCCTGCCCCCGAGGCGATCAAGCAATTGGCAAATCTGCCGAAACAATTTTCCATTTTAGAAAACAAATTGGACGATACGTGTGTCTTGATCACCAGCAATTTTGGCACGGAGCAGGATGCCACATCCGTTGACATTGCCGGAACTCTGATTGAAAATTCCGACTTGATAGTCAGCAAGAACTCAATGGTTGGATTGACCCCTGCTGGGAAATTCGACGGCAAATATATCGATTTGGAGATCGTCCAACGGAACACTGAGAACGACCTTGTACTGCTTCGCGCCCCGACTCAACATACCAACGGCGTCTCATTAGCGTTAAGTGACGAAACGCTTATGCCAGCAGGCGTTTTCATCATTGCCCCCGACGCGACAGGCCCCGGCCAAGTGAGCATCATTAGCGCCAAATCGTTTCGTTCCCAGAAGCAAATGAGCAGGGGCTTTCTTGGGGTTGTACCCTCTACCTTTGGTGAACGGGAAGGCGCAGTGCTGAATGAGGTTCGTCTCGACGGTGCTGCAAAGAAAGCAGGACTGAAAGTCGGAGATATCGTCACGCAGATGAATGACACCCCCATCAAAACCGATACCGACATGCGAGCTTTCCTAACAAAGCTGGACCCTAAAGTCACCATCATCGCTAAGGTTCTCCGAGAGGGAGAGGAAATCGAGAAAGCAATCACACTTGGCGCATTCCCATCTATGTCGAACCATGCAGCCAACCGCATGGACAAGAGCGGCCGAAGGGATGGTTTCTCAACTGTAATCCTGCACGATGCAAACCTAAAACCAGAAAAATGCGGAGGACCGGTATTCGATCTCTCTGGCAATTTCATCGGAATGAATATCGCTAGAAACAGTCGCGTTCGAAGTTACGCGCTTCCGGGTTTAGTCATCAAAAAATTCATTGATGCACAAAAGAACTGATTCCGACTTTCATCGCCGATGAACACACTAGATTCTCAACGTTTGCGCCACAGGCGGCGTCACAAACTCCGGTACTAAGGCCTTCAGCCTTACAGCGGAGTTAAAAGACGACAGCGTTCAACGCCAAGCCCTAGCTAAGAAGCGGCATTCTGGGGGGAACACACGGCTGAACCACAACAAAACAGTAAAGTCCAGTCACCCCATCTGGTTCGCATCCGCTGCAGGCATGCTGCTCCAGCACTCAGTGCAGCAGCGTCGTTCACTGCTGCCCCCGCTGCTCCTCGACCGTACGCGTCATATCGATTACGAGCCCACCGGTGTGTTCCGTTGACTTCATTTCAAACAGCATGATTAAACACTCATCCTGAGCAACTGGATGATGCGGGGTTCCCTTAGGAACAACGAACATTTCCCCGCACTTCAAATGCACAGTACGATCATTCAGCTCAATGCTCATCTCTCCCTCAAGCACCATGAACATCTCATCTTCATGCTCGTGTGCATGCCAAGGAAATTCTCCGAAGATCTTCGCCACCTTCACAAACGAGTCGTTAAGCTCAGCAAGTATCCTTGGCGACCAGTATTCACTAAGACTCGCGGCAACTTCTCGAGGGTCCATTACACAACTCATTACTAGCTCATTTATCCCGTTAAAAAAATAGACGCAGCGTTCACACAAACGCGTCCAGCTTTCTCAGTTTGCTGCGTGAGAGAAAGGCCCCACACGAGCAACGCCTTTCTCTACAGAGACACGTGAGAGCCAATTTGCCACTGCACTCATGCGCTAACGCGGACCACCTCACGAACGAATCTAAGTCGCGGAGCAAACAGACCGCAACCCTAGAGCCTCAGCAGCGTTGAACACAACGCTCCGATGCGTCTAGTTGCCGATGTCAAACGCAAGCAGCTCATCTTCTTGCTGCGTTCCCCTGAAAGCCTTGACCCTATGTATCCCTGTAGTTTTAGAAAGCATGCACAGGTGAAATCCGGTCTGGTAACAGGCGGCAGCGAGCATCGCAAGAGCAAGATCGAAGACATCATTTCGATAATAACAAAAATGCCCTGATTCGTTGGCGACTAGAAAAATTAGATGCCTTTGCCTGTACTCGTCGATTAGTCGCAGTCCAATGAGTCCGTCTGAGATGTTTTCCGACTTCACGTCAACGCCATCAAGGCTCCGTGCCAAAGACTTAATCTTGTTAGTGGCTTCCATTAACGGCGGCTGCAAATCAGCGCTAAGAGCCTCATCGATTCCTTCTCCCAATACATCCTGGTCTATAAAAACTCCGCACAGTCCCTCGTGCGCTGTGACGTACTGGGAAGGCTGAAGCGTGCTCGAGACAAAAACTTCAACATGACCATCATCAAGTTGATTCACCGCCATCAACTTCCGTCCGTCATCGCCGTGGCATGTCAAACACAAGTCCGCTCCTGCTGATCCGGCCCTGTCCCAATGCCCAATACCTGAA
>JACLAC010001312.1_pt1 | contig 12707 bp, 18 predicted proteins | sample 8027881 | NCBI WGS metagenome assembly JACLAC01 (sample SAMN15725517, study PRJNA655200) | protist metagenome | isolation source: fluorescence activated cell sorting (FACS) single amplified genomes of... | place: Spain: Blaines Bay Microbial Observatory, Mediterranean Sea | collected 2016-01-19 | reverse complement strand
GGAGGTTCGGAGTCAAAAATGAGCGAGTATTTTCCTCCTTCCCAATGACATGCCCCGAGTCTGTGTCAGGCAATCCTACAACTGTTGCAAACACAACTTTATCATTTGGCAGTTTTATGCGCAAGCGAGCTGCTCAGCTAAAGCTGCGGTTGTTGTGCAGCAGGTGCCGAACCGTCCTGTGCTCAACAGCCACGCATGGAGGATCAAGAGCCCCGCGGCTCCGCTGAGACTGTGCCTGTGCCGAACCGCCAGGATAACTCTTGGGTGCCACATCCTCGATTAGCAGAGCTCGTGCCATGGGCGGATGTATTTCGGATTAGCGAGAAGATCACTGATACAACCGCGGACGGTCGCGTGTATAAAGCTCAGGCAAAGGAGACACGCGAATCGTGTGTTTTGAAAGTTGTGTACAAGGCGGCAGACAAGGAAACGCTATATCGTGAGCTGGACGTTCTGAACAATGTTAAGCACCCGAACGTTTTGCTGCTGCTGAGAGCGTGTTCGGTGCCAAAGGATAATGTTGAGTTTGTCATGGCTTTTCCAGAGGCAGACACGGATCGTCGTTGCATGCTTGCTCGGCGCGAAGGGCACCGCGCCGGAGTTTCATTGGTGCAAAATCCTCGCGGCGCAAATCGCGCAGGGTTTGGATGCGTTGCATACGAAACAGGTTCTCCATCGTGACTTGAAGCCAGCCAATATACTTAGATGTTTGGACGATGACCCGATGCGTATCGCCATCGCTGATTTGACCAGAGCCAAGCGCGTACCGAACCGTCGCGCGAAGAAGAAACTGTGCAATAACGAAGGTTTGGGGCCACACACACCAATGCTTGGCACTGCAATATATACTGCGCCTGAGCTATTGATCGAGCCTGGGGTCTTGCTGTGTGAACTTGAATATGGGCGTAGTGCCGATGTATGGTCGTTCGGTTGCATAATTTTTGAAATGTTAACAGGCCGTCATCTGGTCTTCGGAAATGTGATCATTACTCGGTGGCGTCGGCAGTTCTGGCTCGTATAGGTTCGCCTCCGAAGACTAGCGAGCTGCAGTCATGGTTGTTGACTTGCAAGCCGATGGATGGCGTGAGGACTATGGCCCAGATGTTGTCGCCGCCTGACGCAGACGTTTTAGCTGGTGTATTGCGTTGGGATCCCAAAAGAACGTCGAGCAGCAAGTGCTATTCCCAGGAACGGATGGTTTGCTGTCCGTAAGCGTGCGACAGACGATGATGCGCCCGACATGAATGTCAAGCGCTTCTGCCTCGACGCGTCGGCCAGTGTCGCGTCGCCTGGCGAGCATGCCTTGCCAGCCTCTGCCAATGCTGAATCGCTTGGCGAAGTGAGACGCACGATGGTACCGCCGACACCTCTTGCTCTTTTCCGATCGAGGAAAGTGTGTGCATGCGGCCGACGATGCACGGGCAAGGGGCATTCGCGTAATTCGTCGCAGAAGTGTGCCTCCCATGACTTGGTCGAGGGTTCCGATCCATGCTCTATCTGCAGTTGCACATTGAGGCCGTATTGCGTGAAGCCTCGACACAATTCGATTCGTTGTCATTTCCGCCAAGCCGTGTTCCAAGCGCTGTCCTGGCCTTTGCAGGCGACGCACCTGCTGGGTGACCAAGGATCATAGAATTACATAGCTCATCGACAAGCGAATTCAATTCATAGTTCAACCATGATACCATTAATACATGGCAATATCAAACGCAAGCGCGAACACACACTAAGAAACTGAACACGAGTATACGAACAACCCAACCTATCATTTTTATTATAGAAAACAATTACTATAATGTTGTGGCTTATCGCCATTATGCATTCATTTTTGTTGACAGCTAGTCTATCTGGATTTTTTAAAATATTTACACTTTGTTCTGTGTGTAGGTAGTTTGGTTTTGCGGTTTGTCATATTGTTCGTGCGGAGATTATCGTCTTCCTGGCGACATCGAGGATTTCTTGGTCAAGGCGCCAGCGTTGATACAAGATGTCACGTGCTTGGTTCTGCGCGGGATGTTAACGGAAAGTGCCTTTACCGATATAGTATTTCGTGATATGTCCAGTTGCCGATCCGCCTGGGGAAATGCAAAGTTCTTGCGGTCTCGTGTGGTTCAGGCTGTCCGTGAGGCCCGAAACGATTAAAAACATGCATTTCACGCAGGTCAGTCAGTTGTCTCGCCAGGGTGTTGGGCGTTTCACTGGTTCGTGCAGGGCTAGTACGGTTCTTGGCATTTGTGAGTCTGACGAAACGTATACAGAAGCACGCGACACTAGCGCCAATGCCGAGCCGCTTGGACGTGTCAAGGATGAGCAGGATCAGTTTTGGATGTGCTCAGATCGGGGCCTTGCGCTCCAAGAAAGTGAGGCGGCTCCTGCCTGAGGATGACGGTACATTCGCAGAGTTGTGCGAGGACTGCGCGCGCGCCCCGTGTTTGTGGGAGGAGGCGATCGCAGCAACCGACGTGTCGAGTGTCGTTCATAAAATACAGGATTGTATGGAGATCGCCAAAATAGGTGTTCGGTTCCATGGGGCGCTTATAAAAAAATAGGTGAAACGCTTATGCTTCTTGCTTTCTAGCAAGAAAGCTATTCTTGCTGTGCATGTTCATGGGGCAAGCTCCAGCCGAATTGGCATCAGCAGCCGTTGGGCTGCTTCCATAATGTGTTTCCAGATGCGAAGCAGTTCATGGAGGAGCTGCCACGATATTGGACGGCAGGGGACGCGAGTTGGTTTTGTGCTCGACGACCTGCTCGATTTCCTTTCCGTATGATGTGGGCTTGCTTGCTCAGCGATGTTAAATATCAATACCGCGAGCAGGCTTTGGAAGGTCTGCGCTCTGGTGAGTATGCAAACGCCGCAGAAGATCTACGCCACAACACTCGCGTCGCGCATCATCCAGTCGTTGTTGTGCGACATATGCTGAACGAGTGGTAGCCTGTCGACAAGCAGAGCCCGATGCCGAAACGCTCGGGGCATTAGAGCAACGACGCTAGCAATCTTTGCATACGATGTAAACACATGGCAAACTGTGTGGACGCGACCCTCTTCGCAGCGCTGCTTGTGAGCGCCGAGTGAGCGTGTCCGATACAAGCTGAGCTTCATGCAGGAAAAACCATTTCGTGTCGTGACACGAGCATATTGTTCGCAGCGCTGCCCGATTCCGAATCGCTCGGGCTCGAGCCCGATGCTGAATCGTTCGGGGTGTATCAAACGAATAGGTGGTCATTGCCCAGCTGCTGAGCTGTGCCGCTGTGCTTCGCAGTTGCATCGTTTGCATCGTAGTTGCATCGTGCTTGCATCGCAGGTGCATCGTGTTTGCATCGAAGTTGCATCGTGTCGCCTCGCAGTTTCATCGTTTCGTTTTGTGTTTGCAACGTGCTGGTTCGCATTCGCATCGTACTTGCATCGTATTTGCGTCGTAGTTGCATCGTACTTGCATCGTAGTTGCATCGTGCTGCTTCGCATTTGCATCGTTTTGCCTTGTAGTTGCATTGGCGTTGCACCGTATTTGCTGCAGCCATATTTGCTCTTCTTTTCGCCGCGCAGCCGACCGCAGCCGCACACGCGCCCAGATCCTCGCAATGTCGAAGCAGCCGCAAACGACCCCAGCGAGTGCCGATCCGCCTCGCGACGACTCGAGCCAGCTGTACACTTCTGCACCGCCAACGCCACCTGCGCCAACTGCCGCACAGTCGCAGGGCCCGCCACCGCCACCTGGCACGAGTTGTTTTATCCGCTTCGGTCGAGTGCCGCTCAAGCTGGGTCGAGTGCCGATCCGCCTCGAGCCCCGCTACTTACGCTAGCCATGCGGTTCGCACCTGTGTCGAACAAAAAGACGGCTCATCCGTTCTTGAAGGACGCTCGCCAGGCGATGTTCGGCCCGCCAATGGTCGAGCACAGAGACATCTCGGAGCAGCCGTGGTGGAAGGGCTACGTCTTGAACAGGCCCGACCGTGCACAGATCGTCGGCGACGGGATCATCCGCGCACAATGGCGTTTTCTCGCGGCGAAGGACCCGAACGCTGCGAATAGCAGGCACGACTTGGATCGCAACGTCGCAACGAACAGGTTTGACCTCATCCTCGAGCGCGTGGACGACGTCTACATACGGCTGCATCCAGCGTCGGCAAGCCACGGCACGCCAGTGGTCGGCAAGTTGAACGACTGGATTTTGTCAAGCACGCAGGGCGACATCGAGCAGCTCGCTAGCTCTTCCAGTGCCAAACCGCCTGGGGCAACCTTCGACGCGGGCGCCATCGGGAAGCAAGACTACCTCAGTTCTGGAGAGGCTTTCGTATGGTTGAGTGGCTTGACACCCCCGCCCATCAGCGATGACGAGTACTCGCTGTGTGCGGACATCACAGACGCAAGTGCGTTCCGCTGGCACCACTTTTTGGCAGGGCGTCCATGGGGGAAAGCGCTGGTCAATACGGTGACGGTCTGCTCGACGGTGTACATAACGAAAGAGCAGAAGCATGGCGTTCTCCTGCAGACGAACGACGGGAAGCAGCACCTCGTGCACGTGACCATGGACCGCGCCTGGTTGAAGACGCTCTGAGCGCATGGTTGTTGAGCCCTTGCCAAACCGCAGGGCGTAGCACGAAGCAGTGGCACAGTGGGGTATCATGCGACCAACCGTGTCTCATCCTCATCATCACCCTCTTTGCATTAGATTTGCATCCTATTTGCATTCTGTTTGCACCCCATTTGCATCCTATTTGCATCAGATTTGCATCAGATTTGCATCGTATTTGCATCCTACTTGCATCGCACTTTTCATCTTATTTGCATCCTATTTGCATTCTATTTGCATTCTATTTGCATCCTATTTGCATCCTATTTGCATCGTATTTGTGTCCTATTTGCATCGTATTTGCATCCTATTTGCATCGTATTTGCATCCTAGATGCATCCTAACTGCATCCTATTTGCATCCGATTTGCATCCTGTTTGCATCCAAGTTGCATCCACTTTGCATCCTGCTTGCATCATGTTTGCATCCTGTGTGCATCGTGCTTGCATCGTGTTTGCATCCTAGTTGCATCGTAATTGCGTCCGATGTGCATCATGTTTGCATCGTAGTTGTGTCCGCGCTGCATCTTATGTGCATCCTATTTGCATCCTATTTGCATCCTACTTACATCCTATGTTCATCCTCTTTGCATCCTATTCGCATCCTATTTGCATCCGTGTGGACTGTGGGCGTTGGGTGGTCTTAGAAGCATTTGCAGGACACCGACGTTGGGGTGTCTGCGGAACATATCCCCAAAAGACAATTCGACATGAGCCTTGCCCTGTGCCACATCGCCAGGGGAGTCAACTCAACTTTGCTTCTATCATTGTCTCCACATATCCATCATATTCTGCCTGTGCTTAGTCTGGCCTGTGCTGCATCGCCCGGGCACCTGAAATGGCCTGCGCTGAATCGCCAGGGATCGTTTTACATGTCAGTGCACATGCAAAGCATACTGCATGTAGCACTTTTTTCAAGAGCAGAGTACGCTCGTGGAAACGCGTTTCCAAGAGTGTAAGCTTGTTTGCTACGGGGTAACGCGATTACGCTCACACATGAATTCAATACGAGAACGTAATCGTATGTTGATGTACACCTACTTTCCATACCGATTACACTCTTGGAAACGCGTTTCCAAACGTGTAGTCTTGCTTGCCACGGGGTAGCGCGATTACGCTTTTCAGCAAGCAGCGTGTCGGTGTACACCTACTTTCCATACCGATTACACTCTTGGAAACGCGTTTCAAAGAGTGTAATATTGTTTGCCACGGGGTAGCGCGATTGCGCTTCTCAGCAAGCAGCGTGCCGATGTGCACCTACTTTCCATATCGATTACACTCTTGGAAACGCGTTTCCAAGAGTGCAATACTGCTTGCCACGGGGTAGCGCGATTACGCTTTTTCAGCAAGCAGCGTGCCAATGTACACCTACTTTCCATACCGAGTACACTCTTGGAAACACGTTTCCAAGAGTGTAATCTTGTTTGCCACGGGGTAGCAAGCAGCTTGTCTTCTCCTTGCCTTCTCGTGTTTTATATTGTCTTCTCATTGCATATTCGGCAGATGCAATCATCACTCTCTGCGCATCCAGGACTCAAGCCAGTGGTCAGGTGCTGTGCTGTCATTTGGCCATTCTCAAGATGTCAGGCAAGCGCGCTCATGCTGCTGAGTCTGCGACGCCAGTGAAGGCCCCGAGGGTGTCGGTCACTGCCGAACCGCGTGACGAGACGCCGAAACCTGCTCTTCCGAAGTTTGAGATGGAATATTTGAATCGCCTGACCAGCGAGGAGCCATGCGGGAGCCCCTTTCCAACGATGTTAAATATCATCGTTCCTTTTTGTCGAGAACTATTTGGTTGATAAAATCAAAACTGGTGCATGGGAAGAGAACTTGCCAGGAGCGGCGGCTGTGTTTCGTAATGGCGGTGGGACATTATCTACCATGAAACCGTTGAATATTAAGTCGTTGACGCAGGTAAAGGAAGGAATGTTGACGACGTACAAGCCCGCATACGACACAGAGACGGCCTTTAATGCATTGGAAACGACGGGTATGTTCGAAGGATCTATTTCGTTGCTCGCGTTGGATCCCGAACCGGTCCAAGGAAGCGATGCTGCTGCTATCGCAGGGTCATCCGCTGTGTCATGGAAAGCAACCGAGAGGTTGGCCGTTTTGTTCGATGTTGTGCAGGCATGTGTGGGCGTTGATGGCGAAAAGGCTCAAGCCGATTCGGCGGACGGTTTTCCCTGTCACGATTCCTGTGACGTTGAAAAGCGCAGGGGGTTTGTCGACGGCTCGGAAGCCGATTCTGACTGGACATGAATGGGTGTTGCCGTGGTATTTCAAATGCTTTACGCATATCAGAATGGGCAATACGAGCGACGTCTTGCGTCTTCTGCAATGTGCGTTGACGCCGACGATTCACATTCGTACAGGCTTGTCTACGTCCCAGCAAGCCGCGTGGTCCATACAAATGAGCACGCACAAGGTGGCGGAAACCGAACGCATCGACAGCTTCGTAATTTGGTCACAGAAGGCTTGGGTGGCCATTGGCATGACCAAGAGCCCGCCCACCAACCTCAACCAGACAGCAACACTGAAAGCGATGTCGAACATGCATTTTACGTTCGGTCATATGGCGTTGAACAAAGCGATGGTCGCGGCCGCGGAGAAGGTCATGGATCCGACCAAGGTCAATGCCAAATCGCTTGACGTCATCAACTTGATCGAAGTGCAGCATGGTCGCGACGTTTTCTCTACTGGCTACACAAAGTTGAAGAAGCTCGCCGATTTATGCGGCAAGGCGGCTGCCATGAACAATGAGTCTTCTGGCGATTACGTCCACTATTGTCTGGATTATTTGCTCGTTGCGGGTGAGCCGAATTACATCAGTTTGACCAAGCTCACAGCAGATACGCTTGACATCGGGAAAGACGGGAAGACGAACCGTTATGTCCTGCGCTGTCTTTCGCAGCGCGAGCTTGTCCATAGTGTGATCAAAGGATGGGTTAGTGACCTGCCCAATGGCGAGGATTTTGCAAGCATGAAAGCCGAGATGTTGACAGTCATATCGACTTTCGAGACGCACCTGAAGGTCTATCGTAAGTTTAATCAAGCGGATAAGAAAACGTAAGGACGCAACAAGTGCCACGCCGCCTGGCGAGTCAATGGACGTTGACAAAGAGGGTGATGGGACTGCCTTCGATGTGTATAGCAACAGCTTGGGCAACAATATTTCATCAATGTGTGCAGAAACATGTTACGATATCATGAGTGGCCAACTGGATGCACAGATCGGCAAGATGCTGGCCGCTCGTGTGGAGTCGAGTCCCTTAGGCTCATTACCGTGGACGCACGCAGACAATAAGATGGATGGTTTGCGAGAGCTCGAGCGTAGTCGATGTTTGCACAAAAAAGTTGCGTCGGTACCGCGCCGTCCGACCATGGCCCACCCGCTGCAGGAAAGCGGGAATTGCAGCGAATGAACAGTGAAGCCAAGGATGAAGACGAGAGAACTGTGCAGGAGAAGGAGCGAGCACAGACCTGGGCACGAGCGCAATCAGAAAGACGCAAGTGTGTCAAGGCCGTCTTCTTTGCGCCAGGCAAACTGGAGAAGACCATCGAGACTCACATGGCTAAGGCGGAGACATTGGCAGCTGGGAGCGAGCATCGCATGGTGCACTTCGCAGCTGATTCCTGGTGGGCGGTTGAGAGGCAGCCGTGGCTGGCATCATCTTGTTCAGCCGACGAGATCAAGCCGCTCGTGGAGACAATGCTGGCAAAGAAGCAGGCGACGGACGTGATCTTGGTGCATGATGGCCGATCCCGAACCGTTCGGCGGATGTTGGAGGATGTCTTCCACGACAAGGCGAAGGATTTCGCCGACTTGTGGATCACGTACAATCCTGGTGCGTGCAAAGGCCGCAAGACATTTTTGGGTGCAGACAATCGGGCGACGATGTTCTGCGATCTTCCGACTTCGCGAACGTTGTGGGCCGTCGAGGAAATCAGCGATTTCACAGGTGCGGGAGCGGTGGACACGCACGCGAACACTATGACAGGTGTCAAACCTTTGACATGGTGGAACATGCCTTTGATCAGCGCGTCAGATAAGGCCAGGGTGCTTTGCCATACTGCGTCCTGTCCTCCGAAGACGTTGTACGACGCGACCATGGGGCAGCCCTTATTGTGGAACGAGCGCAACTCGTTGGCCTATTACACAGCGCGGATCAAGCGGTTCAAAGTGAAAAAAAAAGGTACTTTGCTGTTCGGCTGGCGGGGGCGAACTCGCGCGCGCATGCCTTGAGCAAGGCATTGCGTGCACAATGGTGTGCCGCAACCATGCGCACTGCTCCTGGATCCAACAGGTGTTGGACCGTGCGGCGTTGGTGGCCATCACGACCAAGAATACAACGTTGTACGATGCGGAGATGAAGGACAGCATCGAGCGACTGTACCAGGACGTGATCGACTGCTTGCATGCCCAGGATCAGGCCGATAAAACAATGCCGACGTGTGAGACGATGACTGAGGCGGAATCGTGCGATGACCGCTGCCGCATCGCGCGGGAAGGGGTATTTTGACGCCAGGGAACGTGAGCAATTCCATAACCGATTCGGCCCGCAAAACGAGAAAACAGTAGTATCACTTGTTCTAGCACACCGAGTACATACGTTGTTGAAATTCTTTACGCTTCGCGGATCCCCGCCAGCCCATCCCAACACTTTTTTCCGCCGAACACAGAACACCACCTGGTTACTGCCCCGTTTAGGCACAAACGGTCCTCGTGAACTAGCCGTTATCGACCAATCACGGCCGCGCGGTGCGAGCTGTTACCTTTTCTTCGACGAAATATAGCCGATCGAGAGCCGTCCGTAAACACGGTGGTTTGGAACATTTTACAGGTGTTGCATTTATTAGCGCCCCCCGAAACATTGATTTCCCATGCGTTTTTTTGAAGGATGTTGGCTTCTCGGCAGACGCATCAACGACCCGCGGAACGCTCACTCCAGGCCCACGGGGGAACAAAAAGGGTTTGATAAATGAGAATAAGGGGATGACATATCCTGGACCACTCACGCGCAAAAAGGGCTGGCACATACATACATTATTTTTGTATCGCCATAATTCTAGTTCAAATGCGCATAATGCTACCACCGCGCGCAAGCCATGGCGTCGTCGCCCGCTCTCGTTCTCCGAGAAGAAGGGCGGTGTCTTCGAATCTAGCGAGAGCTAGTTTGCCATCCCAGCGCGAAATGAGCCATGTTTCGATATTGCCAGTCAGGCGCGCGCTCCAGGTTACTGCATACAGCGCACATGCTCTTGCCGAACCGCAGGGCGTCTTGCAACCACAGGCAGAGGCTCCGCCGAGTCGAGGCTTCGGCGTTGCGAGGGGCAGGCCATGTCGAATAATGGAAACTACATCGTCTGATGTTGGACTTGCTACCGAGCGCGTCGAGGAGCATTTGCGTAGACATGACGGCGGGCTGCCTTCTTGTGCAAGATGCAAGTTCTTTGTGCATGGCGATGATTGGGTGCGTGCGTATGGCCAAGAACGAGATCCGCGAAGTTCTACGCTAGCAGCTCTTACTTGGTTACAGGCGAGACCTGTACGTTATGGCGGGATGTGGGCTCTGGGCTGTTTCTTCTGTTCAGCAGATTGCTCCCATTCTAGTCAATATGTGCCAAACCGCCAGAAAGTCGGCAAGCGACGGCCCAGTCCGCGATCTCGGACCAACATGGGGCCCGACACGAGGTGGCATCGTGCTTTTTTTGCAATCGTCTCACATACGTCAGCACGCAGCGACTCAGGAACATCAATTATCTGTCGCTGCGTATTTTGCTCCAGACCTACCTCGCCACACTTTCTTTCAGCAGAATTTTAAAGACGACGACCTGCTCCACGGAGCCGTTCCTCAGTTGGATGATTGGCTTCGGATTTGGAGAATGTGCAGAAATCCGCAATCGTGGAGCCACGCAGAACAATCCTTTGAAACGGCGCATTACATCAATGCGATACGTGCGTTCTCTGTGCAGATCAACGGCGCGCAGCACATGGTACTACTCCTGAGAGAACTGGTTCGCGAACAGGAAGCGGACAATTCGTCAAGGCTGCAATCATATTTCCTATAGCTGGGACGATAGAGATGGCTACATGTTCTTGCGTTTTCGATGTGACGTGCCACCAAGCTATTCTATCCACTGCCGAACCGCGTGGGGGTACAGTCGAGCGCAGGATATCAGTGAGGAGAAAGCATTGCAGCTTTGCCGTTGTTCAGGCGTCGCGAACCAACATACTGTCCTCAGCAAGAGAGGCAACCAAAACAGGTCATCGAAGGCAAGCGCTTGCTGAACATCAGACGCCGCACAGCACACATTTTGGAGAACAAGAGAATACACATATATAGAGTACATCCGTTGGCCAAGGCCAGGGCCAGGGCCAAGGCCAAGGGCAAAGCCAAGGCCAAGGCTAAGGCCAAAGCGCCACCAACACTCTCTGCCGAACCGCGAGAGGTGGATGCGAAAGTTACGTCAATGCTACCGTCTCGGTGCCAGGCAGTGATCGTAATTGACGACGACGACGAAGGCAAGCCCTCACCTTTCCCGACCTACACGAACGTTGTTCCTTCGACTCTCACTAACGCGCGCCAGGTGGTCGTATCACAATTCGAGGATCTAGACAAGGCCTATGGCGACGATCTGTCCACGAATTTGCTTGCTGCTTGGGCTGCTAGTATGAAGCAAGGCCTCTCTGCAACATAAAGGCATGCTGGCGATACGGTATCTACTTTCCAGCCCGCAATGAACGGCCCAGCTAATTTCGCGTTCTCAGAAAAGGTTCGCTAAGACACATCCTAACCTGAGCGCCTTTATTTGCGATGGTGGGAAATGGAAGAGTGTGACTTCAGCTACCAATAATACGCACGCCGTGGAAGTAAACACTTGCGACGATTATCGAGCGTTCCTATTAGCACAAAGACAGTTCGACGTGAGCTCAGTCTCTGGAGGAGCTGGTGCACTTCTTTTAACAGGGTAGGGTGCGCAGGATACCTTGGCCCTGTGCCACATCGCCAGGGGAGTCAACTCAACTGTGCGTCTATCATTGTCTCAATCGATCCATCATATTCTGCCTGTGCTTAGTCTGGCCTGTGCTGCATCGCCAGGGCACCGGCGATGGCCTGTGCTGAATCGCCAGGGATATTTCTACATGTTTGTTCTTCTCGCAGCCATGTTTGCTTTTCTTTTTCGTGGGCGCGCTCAGAGCCCCCTCCTCGAGGCCGCGATGCAGGACGTCGACCAGTGGGTGGAGATCGAGCAGGCGTGGTACTCGAGCCAGCGGTACCCTCCTGCACCGCCAGCCGCACAACTGCCGCACAGCCGCCTCGCGACGACTCGAGCCAGAACGCCACCTGCGCCAACTGCCGCACAGCCGCAGGGCCCGCCACCGCCACCTGCCACGAGTCGTTATCCGCTTCGGTCAAGTGCCGATCAAGCTGGGTCGAGTGCCGATCCGCCTCGAGCCGCTGCAGCGCCGATACTTACGCAATCCATGAGGCCATTTCCTGTGTCGAAAAGCGGGCCCATCAGTATTTGAAGTTCATTCGCGAGGAGATGTTCGGCCCGCCATGGGTCGAGTACATAGACGTGTCGGAGCAGGCGTGGTGGAAGGGCTACGCCTTGAGCAGGCCCGACCGTGCACATATCATCGGAGAAGGGGAGCATCAGCGCACAGGTGCGTTTTCTCGCGATGAGGGACCCGAACGCTGCGAATATCAGGCACGACGCGACGAACAGGTTTGACCTCATCCTCAAGCGCGTGGACGACGTCTGCATACGGCTGCATCCAGCGTCGGCAAACTACGGCACGCCAATGTACGGCAACTTGGACGACTGGATTTTGCCAAGCACGCAAGGCGACACCGAGCAGCTCGCTAGCTCTTCCAGTGCCAAACCGCCTGGAGCAACCTTCGACGCGGGCGCCATCGGGAAGCAGGACTACATCAGTTGTGGCACGGTCGGAGTGACTGCCTTTGTAGCCCTTGCCACACCGCAGGGCGTAGCACGCAACCAGTTCCAATGACCTGCGACCAACCGTGTCTCATCCTCATCATCATCCTCATCCATGTGCATCCTATGTGCATCCTATTTGCATTCCCCATTTGCACCCCATTTGCATCCTACTTGCATCTTCATC
>JACLAC010018741.1_pt1 | contig 12719 bp, 5 predicted proteins | sample 8027881 | NCBI WGS metagenome assembly JACLAC01 (sample SAMN15725517, study PRJNA655200) | protist metagenome | isolation source: fluorescence activated cell sorting (FACS) single amplified genomes of... | place: Spain: Blaines Bay Microbial Observatory, Mediterranean Sea | collected 2016-01-19 | reverse complement strand
GTATTGTAAGGGCCGCGCTTCTTCCGCCCCTTCGTGACGGCGCTCGACTTTTTCCCGGCGCCTCCTGCTGCGTGCACGGGCGGAGTTTCTCCCGCCGCCACCGCCGCCGCGGCTGCCGCCGCCCTCTTCGCCTTTGTCATGTACGGACCACGGCTGCCCTTCCCGGTCTTCGGCCTCTTGTTCGGACTGAGCCACACAGTTTCCGCTTTGCGCTTCTTCTTGCAAACGCAGTGCTCCCTCTTCGGCTTGCCGCACTTTCCGCACTGCGATACCTTTCGATCTTTCCTGTACGGGCCTCTCTTACCGGTCTTGGACTTCTTCGGCGAGACCAACTTGGCCACGGTCTTCGTGTTATCGACAAGGATGGTCATCGTCGTCTCACGTAGTCAAGGGCGCGCTTGTGGGAGAGCAGAGGAGAGAGAGATTATTATTAGATGCAGCTAATCGCTCGCTGGTCGCTGGTACGCTGGTACACGTACCATTGGTAGTAGAGAATGTCCAGGCAGCAGCTACTAGCGCGCGCAGAGCGATTAAAAAAATGCTTGAGGTTTTTGTATTTTTAAATACTCAGATTACTGCTAAATCTTTCTGATAAGAGATGACATATTAAATAGAAATGTGAAAAAAGGCATCTGACGACTGGATCTGACGAAATCTTCGAAATCCGCAACGGTACACATCATCCAATGCGATCCAACCGCCGCCGGCTGGACGCCGAGCTGGCCCGCCCGCTCTCGCGCGAATCCGAATCCGAGAGCAATCGGCGGCGTCGACAGCGCGAGCGAGAGCGGGAGCGAGATGATCGCGAGCAGCTGGCTCGCCTCCGCGAAAGCGTGTGGCAGCCGAGAAGTCATCGGCCGAAGAGCAATCGAGCGAAAAAATTGCCGGGGCTCGCGCAGCGCAGGCCTCAGCCGCCCAGCAAGCCCATTCCTGCCGGAAAGCTGCCGCGTCCGAGGCCGGGAGGGAGCGCGCGCGCTCATCGTGGCCCCGCTCCCAAGCCTGGCCCAGGCAGCAGCAGCAGCAGCAGCAGCAGGAGCTCCCTGGCAGCCGCCCCTGCAAACGCCGCGGCGCTTCCCTCCAACAGACGCCGGTCGGGCTCGCCCCCGCTGCCGAAAGGGAGGCCAGGCTCGCGTCCAGGCACAAGAGAAGGACACCAGAGGGGAAGAGGAGGCCGAGGAGGGCAAGGCGGCGGTGGCGGTGGCGGTGCCGGAAACCGTTCGCTTTCAACGCCATCTCCGCCTGCCGGCTCACCTCCGCCGAAACCTACAAAGCCCAGTGGCAGGCCCAGATCCCAGCAGCAGCAGCAGCTCCCGAGCACAAACACAAAATTGAATCGCCCGGACACTCGTCGTCCTCACCTCAGAGCGACGGTCAAAATGGCAAAGCCACCGACGAACTGGCCTCTTGGAAAGCCAGCGCCTTTGCCTGCGGGTCCCCCACCATCGCGAAAGAAGCGAAACGATGGCTTTCAGAGAGTTGCCGGCTTGGGCGAGTATGCAAACCAGTATGCAAACCAGCACAACAATGGCAGCCATTTCGACGATGGCCGCGTCAGTGTCAGCGCTAGTGGCAGTGCAAGCGCCAGGAACGGCAACATCCCGCCGTCAATGGCGCCCCTGTCAGCGCGCGGTGCGCGCGTGCCCCGGCCAGTGGCACCGCCGCCCTCAACGGCGCGAAACTCGGAGGCCGAGTTTGGATACGTGTCAAAGCATTGGGATGAGGAAGCACGGCGTCCCTTCTACTTCAACTCGCGCACAGGAGCGTCTACTTGGGAGCGCCCGCAGCAGCAGCAGCAGCAGCAGCAGCGTCAGCAGCTGCAGCCAGCGCCGCCCAAATCTAGGCCCCAGCGGCATCAGCAATACCAGCAGCAGCCAGCGCCACCAGTGAAACAACCGAGGCCTCCTCGCAGTCGCCCGAGGGCTCCTCGCAATCGTTCAAAGTCTGCCCACAAGAGCAGCAGCAGCAGAGCAGCGAGCCATCGGCAGGCCCCGTCGAGTCGGCAGCAGGGGAGAGCACCCATCTTTCGCGCGCGCTCTTGTCGAGTGTGCGCTTACTCGCCTCTGCAGCCAGACGCACTGTTCTGCACGTCGTGCGGGTCGTCGCAGACGATTGAGCAGGAGAGAAAAAGATCGTGCACGTGCTGCGGAAATACACTCCTCTCTGAGGATGCTCTCTTCTGCGACTTTTGCGGAACGCCGCTGACGTCCGAGGAGGAGGAGAGGGGCGGGGGTTCTCTGCCCCAACAAGTTGCTGCTCTGCACCGCAGGCACCGAGCCGCAGAAACCGTGCAGAGACTTCAGAGAGGAAAAAATGCTCGTCGCTTTGCTCAGCTGCAGCGCGAGGCCGTGGTCAGTCTGCAGAGCATTTTCCGCCGACACTTGACCTCGCCGAAGCATAGGCGCCGCCGCACAAGGAGAGAGAGACTGATGGCCAGTAAGAGCAACAGCAACAGGGGAGCTAGCGGCAGAGGCAGCAGCAGTAGTGTGATGCAGGACCGCATGGAGCAAGACAGAGCTGCGCTGATTCTGCAGGCTGCTCTTCGGGGCAGAAAAGATCGGCGGCGCCGCCACGAAATTGATTCTGCTGTGCTCAAGTTGCAAGCTAGCGCGCGCGGACACTCGACTCGAGCGCAGACACGGAAGTTAAGGCAGCGTGCGCGAGAGCGCGCCTTCAAGGCGCAGCTACGAAAGGAAAGATTAGAAAGCTTGCAACGGGAGCAGGATCAGCTCGAGATGAAGCGGCGGAACCGCAGCCACAGCCCGGACGACCACCAAAGGACGGCCGCTGCTTTTTTGTCGGCCTCGCTGCACATTCAGGATGATGAAGAGGACAGAGACAGAGGTGATGATGATGGGGATGGTGGGGATGATAGCACGTGCGAAGAAGAAGAAGAAGAAGAAGAAGAAGGAGGAGGAGGAGGAGGAGAAAAGGAAGACGGAGAAGCAGGGGAAAGGGACAGATTCATGGCAGGCAAGAGCGGTGGGGACGGGACGGTGACAGCCGAGTTTGAGAACAGCTTCGACGGCGAGGCGCCGCACGAATGGCACACAAATCCAATGTCGAGGCGCAGCGGAAGCAGAAGCGGAGGCAGTGCACGCGGAAGTAGGGGCAAGAGATTTTCCGACACTGCAGTGCAGCGGTGGCAGCGCATTAAGGCTTGGGTACAGCGTACTGCCGAGCGGCGGGTTCAGCAGCGGCGACTGCAGGAAAGGAAGAGAGGCAGAGAGACCGCCGCTGCGACAGCAGTTTCGGAAGCAGCAAGGCGCGCGAAAGAAGAAGAAGAAGATGAAGAAGAAGGAGAAGAAGAAAGAGGAAGAGGAAGAGGAGAGGAGAACGACTCAGACATTCCAGCAGCGCCCCCGCTTCTGCCCGGTGAGAGAACGAGGGAATCGTTTGAAGAACTTCGGCAGCGCGCAGCGAGTCCAATGCTGACTTCGTCATCGTCCTCCGACGACGAGTCGTCTAAAAGCCTAGACGGATTTGGCGGCATCGAGCAGGAGCGGGAGCAGGAGCGTGGCCATGGCCAGGACGTGCTGCCACCACCACACACCAATACCAACGAGGCGACTGCGATAACGCCGCGTTCTGCCGCAAAAACAAAGATGTCGCTCAAGCTGAAGCACGGGCTCATCAGCCAATCGTCTCCATCGAGGTCATCCGCATCTGACTTGCAGCTCGAAGACGTAGTGGCGGCAAAGAGCCAGGGTGAAGAGGAAGTAGAAGCACGCGTTGACAGAGACAGATTGGGAAGTCTCAAGCACGTCGAATCCAAGCTAAGCTTGCGCTCACCATCGAAGCGCCTCATCACGCCGTTAGCAGCTGGCCTGAATCGCTCGCCGTCTAAGCGCCTCATCAAACCCGAGTCGACACGCTCTGTCTCCTACTCGCCGACAAAGCGTGTGGTCACGCCATTCTCGTCGTCATCGGGGCCGATGACAGCGTCGCCATCGAAGAGGCGGATTACCATGTTTGGTGACACTCCTCAGTCCCCATCTGTCCGCGGGGCTGCCTCCAGAGCGGCAGCGCGCCAGAGCCCCGGCCTGACACGCGTCACGCAGTTCTTTGCGGAGCCGAGCCCAGCGAGGAAAGCGATGAGCAACAGCAGTGGCAGCAGCAAGAGCGGTAGCAACAGCAGCCGTAGTATTAGTAGCAGCAGCAGCAGCAGCAGCAGCAGCCGTAGTAGTAGCAACAGCAGCTCAGCCTCTGCACCTTTCATGACGCCCCGCAGCAGCTTGCGGGAACGCGCAAAAACTCTTTACCGCGCAGAGGAGCGTTCGACGTATTCGGGAACGGGCAGGCGCGGCCCGCGCTCCACCCGCAACTCCGTCTTCCTCGAGAAACAGCAGCAGCGGTTGGCAGGTGGAGGGGGTATGCCAGCACCTCTCGGCAGCCCCCGAGTCACATCCGCCGCGGTGGCCGCTGCAAAGCGCGTCGCGGCGCCGTCCCCGGGCAAGCGCTCCGCGAGCCCGTCTCCTCGGAGGTCGCCGGGTAAGCGTGCGGTGAGGCCCTCGCCTCGACGATCGCCCAGCAAGCGCAAGGTGAACACGAGTACCGCTGAGAAAACGGCGAGCACTAACACTACCACTACCGCTACCACCACCCCCAGCACTACTACTACTACTACTACCACTACAACTCCTATGAATACTACTGCTGCTACAACTAATACTAGATCTAGATCTAGTACTAGTAGCGGTAGTAGTGCGAAGAAAAGCTTCTACTTCTCGGCGGATCAGGACGATGAGGTGAAAGAGCGAGTGAAGCGCTGGCAAGATGATTCTTCGTTTGCCAATAACTCGCCTGCGAAGTGGCGGCAGCAGGCCCGGGCGCAGATCTTGGCCATGAATCACGGGAGGGATGAAGCGCAGGCACCGGCATCGCCAAAGCGGTCGCCAAAGCGGTCGCAATCGCCAAGGCGTTCACCGAATCTGCTCCCGCCGAAAACGCCAACTCAGCACTCTTTTCTCGAAGCGTACCGGAAAAAGGGTCTCCTGGCTTCGGCAGCGGCAGCTTCAGTAGGAGTGGGGATGACAGCAGCAGCGGCGGCAGCCGGGGACTACGATGAGGACGACTCTGATGGAAGCTACGAGTATGAGTACGTCTCGCCTAAGCAAGCTACCAAGTCGACATCGTTCACTTTCTCGCCCAAAGCGCTGAGATCCAGGCTGGCCGACACACGCAGCTCGATTGCACGGCGTCGCGCGCTGCCGACGCGCTACCAAAATATCCAGCGCGCGCAGCAGAAGACGGGGGCAAGTAATGAGACCAAGGAAGATGAGTGGTTCACCAGCTCGGAAGAGTCAGACGACACGTCGAGCAGCAGCGAGGACGATGACGAAGACGGCAGCACATCAGCCGAAGACGACTGACCATGTTAGACTTCACAAAATAAAGAAATACTCACCGTGCTAAGTACGAACTCGGAAAGCGGTAATTAATAATACTACGTAGCGACTCGAGAGAAGAAAAATAGTCCTGTAAACTTTTATAGGAGGAGGAGGAGGAGGAGGAGGAGAGTACAAGCGAGCGAGCGAGCGACCTCCTCCTCCCACCATGACATGACATCACTGCAGCCCGAAGCCAGTGGCCTCGTACTCCAACGCTTTCAGAAGCTGCTTCTTCAGCAGCGCCGCACTCCGGTAACCCGCAATCTCCAACTTGTTGAAGCACGTGTGCGCGCGAGGCAGCGCCGTCGCAGCGGAGCGCGACTCGCTGCTGCCGACGAGCTGGAGGGTGAACTTGTGCGCCTTCCCGTCCGTGGAGACGAGATGCTCGAAGCCGCCCACAGGCACGGTGCGGCTGCCGGTGATAAACTGGAGGAGCAGCGCCCGTTCCTCGTGAGCAAGCTCCTCGACCACGGACCAAAACCTCTTCACGAGCCGGTGCTCCTTCCGGAGGCCGCCCTCGTAGACCGTGTGCCGCTTCCAGTCGTCGAGACTAATGTGCGGCAGTCCGTTGAGCAACAGCCCGAGCTCGCGGTGGCTGAAGGCGGCGAGGAGCGCGTGGGGCACAACCTGGTAGAGGCCGCGCAGGAAATGCTCCGTTTGGGCGTGGCAGCGCCCGAGCATGGCGTGGTGCACCATCAGCTTAACGTACTCTCGCTTGTTGCCTTCCGTTACCGCCATGTCGCCGCCGCCCGGCAGCAGCTCCACCGTCGAGACCATCCCGAGCAGGTTCTGCGTCACGGTGAAGTCCAGGTCGGCGGACTCGGCGGTGCCCGGCACGTCGAGGATGGCGCGCAGGCTGCTGTGCAGCTCCGGATCGATGTCTCGCAGCGCGCTGAGGCCGATGGGCGCACCAGCGATGTGACTGAGCAGGTGGCGCCCGAGGTGCGGTCGCACGGTGACGCCTTCGAAGAGTGCTTTGCCCATAATGCGACCGGCAAAGCGGTACCAGCTGAGGTGCTCAGGTCCGCCGATGGCGATGGCCGATGCAGGGTTGACGTCGTAGGCGCCCGCGGACCGGCCGTCGCCCGCAATCCGCTGGAAGAGCGCAAAGGAGGGCCGAAACAGCTCCGAGGACAGCAGGTCGAACCACTCGCGGGCCACGCCGCCGGCGTCCACAGCAGGCTCGCCCACAAATTCGACCGTCATCTTTCGGCGCATGTCGGTCCGGCTCATCTGGGCGAAGCACGCCGCGCTGTCGTCGAGGACAGACTCGCGAGCGACGACGATTTTCTTGCCCCCCTGCGCGCGGAGGAGCTTCAGCTCGCGTCGGAACCACTTGAGGCGGAGCGCGAAGGGAAAGTGCCGTACCTTGAGCAGCTCCGCAAAGGTCCCGCTCGGGCCGGACCGCGTGGTACCGAGGATGCGCAGGCGGTGCGATGGGCCGGTGCGGCGCCAGATAATTCCAGAGGGAGAGGGGGCGGCGGTCACCGCCGGGGTTGGCGGAGATGCTCTTGCTCTTGTTCTTGCTCTTGCGCTTGCTGTTGTTGTGGCTGCGGGCGTGGCTGTGGCTGAGTGCGAGGCTGCGGGTGAGGGCGAGGGTGGTTCCGGCGCCGGTGGTCGCGGCGGTGGTGATGTCGACAATGAATTATTATTATTATTAGTAGTAGTAGAAGACATGGAGTCGCTGCAGTCTTCGTCTCCGTCGTCCCGAGATGCCGCCCGCGACCAACGCTGTCGGCGCACCGAATCGTCGTCGTCGTCGTCGTCGTCGTCGGAGTAGTAGTCGCTGTAGCTCGATGAGTACGAATACTCACTGTCGCATTCGCTGCTAGCCGAGCGAGTCCGAGCGCGAGCCCGAGTGCTCGTGCGAGTCCTGATGTTTGCGCGAGACCGAACAACGCGAGACCGCGCCCGCGCGCGAGTGCGCTGCGACCGAATCGGCAAGCGATCGGCAGAGGCCGAACCCGCCCGCGCCTCATCTTCGCCTTCCTTTCCCTCTCTCCGGTCGGACCTTTGCTGCACCCGTGTCGCATCTGCCTCATCGCAAGCGGCCGCGGCGAGACGCGCGACGGCACGGTCGCGTTCAGCGCGGGCGAGGATCAGAGTCATCGCCAGCGAATTCGTTTTGAGGAGAACCCTCACCCACCCTTCCTCGAGCGGGGCGGTCGTCTCGGGTTCAGTGGTGGCGAGGGCGCACCATTTGCAGCCCACTTCTTCCTCCTCTGCCTCGTCTTCGGCAACTTTGGAGTACTGCGCAGCATTCCGCTTTCGCGCTCGCGATCGCTTCGGCCTCTTCTGGTTCTGGTTCCGCTTTTGTTTTTGTTTTTGTTTTTGTTTTTGTTTCTGTTTCTGCTTTTTCTGCCTTTTCTGCTTCGGAGCGGCGGCGCCCTCTCCCGCAGCGTCGCCTTCTTCTTTCGCCTCCCAGTCGGCAGTGGTGAAAATAGCGTCTTCCCCGTCGTCATCATCGTCGACCTCAGCCAAAGCTTTCAGCTCGCGGCAGCGTTCCTTGAGGATCCAGTGGATGTAGCAATTATCGTTGCGGCACTGCTCCATCTGCCACTGCGGCTCCGCGTGAAGTGATCGTGATTTTGAGGGCCGGAAGGTCAGCGCGCCCTTTTTTCGCCTGTGCGTGCGGGAGAAGGACGGTGGCTTATACGGCGACGACGTGCGCCCGCCGCCGACAACGTCGTTGAGGAGGACCGTTCCTGCGCGGTTCGCGTCACCGTCGCAGTCGCCGCTGCCACCACCACCGCCGCTGTCCAAGTTGCTATTGCAATGACTACTGTTGTTGCTAGTGCTGCCGTCCTCGGATGAGTCGCGGATCGCAGTGCAGAGAGCGCAGGCAGAGCGCGCACGGTTGTTGCGTTCGCCGCACTTTGCGCATCGCCACTCGCCGGCCTCTTCTCGATCGTAATCACCAGCGTCGCCAAGCAATGCGTTCAGAAGTTCGTTCGACTCTGCACGCGCCTGTCGGCTTAATGTGGAGTTGTCGGCGGCCGCGGCGCTGCCCGCCGCCGCCTCAGCGGCCGCGTCGGCCTGTGCCTCCGCCCACCACGGGCAGATGCGGGGACAGATGCAGTAGACGCGAAAGGTGCGGGACTGGCAGAAGAGCGCACCGCAGCCGAGGCATGTGATGATGAGTGAGCAGAGCCCGATCCACGGAACCAGCCAGATGTACTGTTGGAAGCCTTGGCCGCCCGGGTCGGCGCACGCGGAGCAGGTATCATTTTTGGGAGCAGGGGAGGGGCCAGAGGCAGCGTCTAAATCGGCCCCGCCGCCGCGGAGGAGGAAAAAGCTCGGCCGATCTTCCTCTCCTCCCTCTTCTAATGACATCGGCGGGCCGTCCCTGTCCGCCAGACTCTTATCCCTCGGCTTGCTGTAGTTACAGTTCTTCTGATAGCTGAAAGAATCGCACATGCCGTCGCACGCGTGAGTGTCCCAGATCATCGCCGAATTGAGCTTGCAGCAGCTGTCGCACGCGACGCACCGGTGAAGGGTGGGGTTGCACCACGTCTCGACGCGGCCATCTGGGCCGGGCTCGTTGCCCTTGCAAGGGTCGGTCGGAGAGCACTTTTCTCCGATGGCGATGGGCGACGGCAGCGGCTGGACCTGGGGGCTGAAGACGAGCAAGAACGCTATCGCGACGAGGCCCAGGATGATGAAAGTGCCGATGCCGCGCGACATCTCTGAGATGCAAAGCCGGGTGGTGCGGCGGGATCGGGAACGAGGCATGGCGAGGGAATAATCAGTTGGTGTTCTGCCGCCGCCGGGCAACCAGTTCAAATAGGGGAACGGAGAACGGGGATGTGTCCAAAAATTTTTCTTGTTGTCGCTGCCGCCGGATACTAGCTACCATGGTACTACTACGAGCGTAGCTAGCTAGTAGTATAATGGGTAAGAGCGCCGATCACGTTTTTTGTTACAAAATGTAAGGGAGATCGAACGAAGGAATGGTCTCCTTTTCTGCTTTGTTGCTCGTCTTGCTTGGGCTTGGGCCGTCAAGGTGCAGTAGCGTGGGAGGACAGGCGAGAGGTACACTTCAGCAGCCCGTCGGTCTGGGATCAGCTTTGGTCCTCGACACCGGCGTGGCCGACGTCTCGCTGCGCCCTCCCATTTCTGCCAGAGAGCGCGCGGCCGCCGCCGAGAGGAATGCTCGAGACGAGGCGAACGAAAGATCGCGCCTGGCCGCGGGGCGGTTTCTCCGGGGCACGAGCGCCAAGTGGAGGGGAGAGGCTCGCGAGGCGCGCGAGAGCGCGGAGCGCGCGATCCGCGACTGGCCGAACCGCGAGGGAGGCGCGTTCATGGCGCGTTACAAGGGATGCCCGAAGAAAGGCAACTTCGCGTTCACGGGCCCCTTCGTGTCTTCCGTACGGTACCCGGCGAGGACGGGCGCTCACCCGCGCCCGGCACCCCTCTTACTCGGCGAGGTGTGCGAGGGCGGCACCGGCACCGGCGACGCCGAGGGCTGGAGAGAAGCGTGCACGGAGGGCGGCGGCGAGTGGATAGACGTCGACGTTGGCTGCGATGCAGGCCAGCCGTGCTACCCGTACATATGCCGCCCGCCAGCGTTGGAGATCGAGCCGCATGGCCCTACCCCGGACTTGCCGTGGGATCCCGTGGCAGCCAGGCGAGGGAAGGAGTTTCTTGACCCACCCTTCGTCGTTGGCCTGGGTCGTCCACTTGAGCCGCGGGGTGATGGGCCCAGGCGGCCTTTCGTCGCCACGAAGCTGACGGAGTTTACTCCGCGACCGCTGAGCGGCTGGCTTGGAGACAATCCAGCGCCCTCCTCCGCAGGCCAAGGGGGCGACCACCAGCCTCTGCCGCTACGCGCGTTTGGGAACATGCCGGCGGTGTGATCGGAGTGCCTTGAATATAGTAAACGATTGATCGCACGATGCAGCACTGCGTTGCTGGCTGAGGAATGAATTTAATAATTTCTGAATAAGTCACTTCACACTCACTCACGCACTCACTCACGCACTCACTCACTCACTCACGCACTCACTCACTCACTCACTCACTCAACTTCATTCAACTTCATTCAACTCCTTAACTCACTCACACGGAATAGGAAAAGCCGAACTTTTCGTCATCGACCAGCATCGTCTCTCTATATCGCTGGCCCTCTACTTCGGCAAGGATGGCACGGCCCAGCTCGTCGTTGGCGTCCACACCCTCTTCCGAGTTCGCTTCCACTGCAGATGATGACTCGGCAAAGTCGAGGAAGTTGAGCTCGTCTCTCGCCGACAGAGGCGTGGGCATGATGGACGGCTCGCTACTGGCGAAGCCCGTCGTCTGCAGGGGCGGCGGCCGGCTGGCGCTCCTGCCGCCGAGCCTGTCCCGCCGCTTTCGTCGCGCGGCTTCGCGCCGGAGGATGTCTGGGTCCGTCAAGTGGGATTCATGGATGAGTGCCTTTTTCAGTACAGGAATAAGCACAACAGTTAAAAAGTGAAAAAAAAGGTGCAAAAGTTGACTGACTGACCTGCGGCCTCTTCCTGAGTCTTCGAATCGATGCTGTTGCTGCCGTCGTCTTGAAATTGATCGAGCATCTCTTCCCAGGGCGGCAAATTGAACTCTCCGTCGTCGCCGCCGCCGCCGTCGTCCTCTTCATCACCACCATCACTGCCACCGCCACCGCCACCGCCACGAAACTCTTCTCTAAAAACCGTTTGTCCCGAGGACGGGAAATGATGCTGCACCCGGGACGAGCGCATCCCGGGCGTCGTCGTCTCGCTGAAGAGAACCTTTCGAATGCGGGGGGCATCAGCATGCCTGCACAGGATGTTGAGCGTGAAGCCAGGCCGGCCCTGCCTCACATGAATAGGACTCGTCCACGTGTCCAAGGCGGCGCCAGTGGAGAGCAGCAGCCCGGCAATGAAGTCCGTCACTTCCGCGTCCATGTTTTCAATGTTGCAGCTCAGCACGAGCAGGGACTCTTCCTCTGTTGTTAAGCCAGGCCGCGCTACGTAGCTGTCGTTGTAGACAACACCGCCGCCATCGCCGCCACCACCATCCTCGCCCTCTAATTCGCCCTGCAATTCGTCCGCGTCCTCCTGCAAAGCCGCCTGCTCCTGCTCTAACTCTTCCTGCCACGCATCCGTGCTGGCCAACACCTCGTCCACCCATCCGCCATTGCCATTGCCATTGCAATTACCATCACTGCCATCTGATGTGCTGTTATTGTGGGGCGACACTGGCGGTGACACTTCCACCCTCATGGTTGGTGCTGGGTAGTAGTATGAGTTGAGCATCCCACCGCCAGACAGGCCACGACCAGGGTCGTCGGAACCCGAGCCCGAGTCCGAGTAGCCTGGGTCAAAGTCTGGATTAGTCTGATGAAAAGCCGCAGCCTTGTCCTGCCACACCTGCGCATCTTTTTCGTATCGCCGGCTCACGTACTTGGCGTATACACTCCACGGCCCGTCGTTGCTTCGAGTGGGCTCGAGCGAAGACTCGCGCGCGTGCGGTGTCTCCCATGCTCTTCTTCTTCGGCCTCCTCGCCCGCCATATTCTTCTATTTCTTCTATTTCTTCTTCTTCATTTGCTACAACTTCCTCGCCACTATCCTCCTCATCTGGAAACCTCGAGAAGTTCTCGTCGCTTCCCTCGGCGCCATCGTACACGTCATGCTTATACCAGTATTCCCCCACATCATCGTCATCATCATCATCCTCTTCCTCGACGACGTAGGCCTCGTCAAATTGCCCGTCGTCGAGCACCTCCGAATCGTCCACGATGTCAAACGCTTCGTCGTGCATCATGCTGCGTTGCCGAAGAGAGGGAGACGCGGATCCGGCTCCCCACGTCGAGGCGTACATCGAGCCGCCGCCTCCTCTACTTCTACTATCTCTCATGCTGCTGCCGACGCCTCCCCACTGGTGGCGCGGGGAGGTGAAACCGGACGCGGCGACACGGTGCTCGTGCTCGCCGTACAGGGACATACCCCATGTTTCACTGTCTGCGCCATCGCTGGCGTCGTCGGAATCTGCTGCTTCTGCTGTTGTTGCTGCTGCTGCTGCATCGCCGCCGCCGTCGTCGCTTAGCACCGCGTACTCCTCATCATATCCTTCGTTGACGACATTGGGCTCGTCGACGATGTACTCCTCGTCGTACGCCTCATTGATGACCGCAGGATCTTCCACGACGTGCGCCTCGTCGAATTGAAGGTCAGCGTAGACGCTCTCGACCCAATTCTCCCGGCCAATTTCGGACGGCTTTGGAAGGGGCATTGGCGCGCTGGTGTGGAACTCGCGATATAAACAGGTGGCGGGAAAGAAGGAGTATAAAAGATACTAGGGACGGAAAATAAGATATAATGCAAAACAAATACGA
>JACLAC010014526.1_pt1 | contig 12719 bp, 2 predicted proteins | sample 8027881 | NCBI WGS metagenome assembly JACLAC01 (sample SAMN15725517, study PRJNA655200) | protist metagenome | isolation source: fluorescence activated cell sorting (FACS) single amplified genomes of... | place: Spain: Blaines Bay Microbial Observatory, Mediterranean Sea | collected 2016-01-19 | reverse complement strand
CATGCGTGCGACATGAATATGCTTAATACTTCTGGAGACGTCGAAAAACGCGTGGAAATAGATCACGCAGATGGTCTACTCAAATACCACGCGAATGATGGCGAGGAAGCGGTCGCAGTTTGGATGGCTGTAAGCAATTTTCCTAGTGTAAAGAATAGCATTTTTGAGGCATCACCATATTTGTACAGAGGAAAAGGATTTACGAAAATGATTTTTTCCGAAGCAAAAACCGAAATGCAGTACTTGAGTTCAAAGTTTCAAGAGCAATATAATGGTTGTCATCTTTTGAAGCCCACAGATAATTTGCACATTTTTCGGAGCTTTTTTCACGGTTTTATAAAACTTTGTCGTCTCCTGTCCTCTTCTTGCCCGTTCATACAACTGTCCGACCCTGGAGGCTATGGCGATGTAACGCTGGCCTATATTGCATGTTTTGCCGAGAAAGTGGATGTACGGGATTTTAATGTTGGTGGTACCGAGCATGAAATCGAACCGTTTTTTACGGAATTGTTCGCGGCGCTTCTTCTTCAAACGCATAAGAAATTTTGTCTAGTTTTACGCTTAGATGGAAGCAAAAAATCTTCTCGGGCTTTGGAAATATGCAAGCAGCTTGCTTCTGGTTACATACCAGGGTCCATATTTGAATCCGAGCACTGTTATCTGGACGTTTATCGTGCATTCTGCAAATATTGCCACGAAACCAATGCAAAGGTACACAATAATAGGGTTAGGGTACTGCAAGAACTGGCAAATATCTGTAAAATGAAATTGCAGATCATATTGTGCTGCCCCAGTAGTGTACTCAACAAAGGGGCGTCATTATTTCAACCGAAAGCAACGTTGTTTTGTATACCCGAATGGAAGAAATACGATTTCCAACATATTGCGCACTCAGTTCTGCGCGATGAAGGTATTGACCAGTGGTACTTTGACGGAAAAAGTTCGTTTGTATTGTCTGTCCAAGCATTTTTGCAGTCGCAGGAGAAATATTACCCATCTTATTCGGAGACTTCAGCAAAGGTGGCACAAAATGCCTTGCAGTTCTATTCCGACGGAAACAACGACAAGCTTGGTGATCCAACATTCGTGAAAGATGCCGTAGCGGCGTTTTTTGCGGACACGCACGTGACCCTGCTGGATATGAACAAGGACGCGGACGCGCTCGAAATCGTACAGCCAAGCGATATAATTGTGGCTGTGCAGCGGTTCGCAAGTGTGGTTAAAAGACGGGGCATGGAATTAAAGGAGCAGATCACGAAAAATGTGACAGCACACTGCAGGTTTCGTTTCATGTGTGAAGTTATTCCGTTCGTTCAAGAGGAACTGGATACTGCGGGAAAAGATTTACAAACCAAAACAGCAATATACGATGAAAGCAATCGCTACTTTGTGCAAGAGAGCAAGAAACTGGAAGAGATTATTCAAATCCTAAAAAACTCTTCCGAAATTGTAGAGGCGTCCCAGCAGGATGTATCACGAATAGAACATGAGCTGCATACCGCTTGGGAATCGGCCCAACCTATACAAATCGAGGCGCAGACACAATTAGACAGAATACCGAAGAAGGACGTCACAGAATTGAAGTCGTTTAAATCGCCCAGCCCTAGTGTACTCAACATAATGAAGGTTGTTCTTTTGCTATTCAATACTGTTCATATCGACTTGCACCCTTTGGCAAGGAGTCTCCCCGTCAACTTCGTACATGAGAAAGGAGAACCTGAACTCCTTTCCTGGAAAGTTGCCCAGAAAATTATGATTAATCTAACAATCTTCTTGAAAAACCTGAAGCGTTTTCCAACAATGATCGATGAGATGAGAGTACCGCTTGAAAACTTTGAGTCAATTCAAAAGTACCTTGCAATGAAAGATTTTGACGAAAAGCGAATAAGGAGACGGTCTAAGGCTGCCGCAGGAATCTACAGGTGGCTTCTGCTTATTTTAAAATATTGGGATGCGCACATGACGCACCAACCACTTCGAGAAAAATTGCAGCAGCGGAGAGAAGACCTTGAACGTGCCCTGCTCCAAGTAGAAACGTGCAAAGCTGAAATCGACAATGTTAGGAAATCTAAAGAAGATGCAAAACAGAAGTTTTTTGACGCCAACGAGGCAAAAATTGACGCTGAGCAGACTCTAGCAAACTTACAATTGAAAATGAATTTTATATTGGAAGGAAGAAAATGCCTGAATATAAAGAGCCCGGAATGGGAAAAATGTATTGAAATTTTTTGTGGTAGCGAATCCGTGCAGTTGTATGGGGACGTGGCACTGACCTCTGTACTATCGGTCTACCTTTCGCCTTGTGATAGTAAGAAGCGCGATTTCGTTCTTGAAAGTATTGTACTGCCTAATATAGAAACTCATGGTCTCGCTTCCGCTACCATGGCCAACGCTATCAACAACACCGTGCAAACTCACGGTGTGAAAGAGGAGTACCAATGCAATGCAACCGTGTTACCTTTGGATAATTTTCTGGTTGAGAACATTGCCATCTGTAAGCACGAAAGAACTCATAGTTCGCGAACACTTTGTTTTATAGACTACCAGACTATAGCAAACCAGTACTTGTCTATATTTAGGGAAGGCGAGCCTTGTGTTGTCACCATACATAACGACGACACCGACGCTGAGCCTCGGAATCTTGTCATACAGAGTATTTTAAATTGTGCAACTGCTGGGAAAAGGTTATTGGTCCATATAGAGAGCCGTGACTTACCACCTTTAGTGGTTAAACTCATGAAAACATTGGCAAAGAACGAGAGTACAATCATGTTCAGTAGCAGAAAGATTGCTGTACACCACGGTTTTCAGATGTCACTTGTCGTGTCAAACCGAAAGGTAAATTTTCCACCGAAGTTTAGACAGTTCGCCCTGGTAGTTCAGCTGCAGACATCAGAGAAAAGTTTATTATCTTTCTTTAAGCAAGTGATAGGTGAATACGATGATTCTAACCGTGAAAATGTGTGTCGAGATCTAGGGAGGAAGGTCGTGAAACTAGGCCGAGAAGTAAGCCGATTTAGCAGCAGTATAGACATTCGATTCACGCACGCCAGTGCAGCTTGGATGTCGGATACTGGGCTTCTAGAGGAACTGGAGGATTATTATCGCAACGAGCTCACGGATACGGAACGTTTGCATGGTCTTACTGCACAGCTAACGGAGCGAAAAACAGAGCGAGATAAATACGATGAAATAGCCAATCGAATGGTTGACTTGTTTTCTATTTACAACGCTGTATATAGTGCAAGCGGCCGGAAAAGAGTGTCACTATCAGCATTTTGCAGAGAAATGTTTGCAAGCGAACGCCCGATTGCAACAGGGTCATCGGTGAAAAAGAGCATTGTTTTAAAAAACCTTGTCGGCCACCTGACTCAACGTTTTGTAGAATCCATGGCCAGAGTCTTGAGAAAAGAGCAAATCTTGCCGTTCTTGCTTGCACTTCTGCTAAAATTAGAAACGCGCAGCGGTGAGTGCACCTCTGCACTGATTAATTATTTGAGTTCGACTCGGCTTGCAGGGAGCAACACGTTTGAGAAAAATGAATCTCCAACTGAGTGGCTCGATGCAGAGACGTGGGAAAAAATATCGTATCTTTCATCATTGAAGGAAGAGGACGGACTCACGTATGCATTAGGAGTGGGAAACTTGAAGGAGGCCATTCTGGAAAGTAGTGGTCCTTGGTACGAATGGTATGCTGGCAAGAAGCCTGAAATTTGCACTTTACCGAACGTGTGGAAAGGCTGCACTTGGGTCCAAAAATTATCTATTGTACAGTGCTTGAGACCAGATAGATACATTGATGGTTTGATTTCCTGTTTTCAAAGCAACCCTATAACAAGCGAATTTGTCGTAGATACTCGACTGAATTCATTATCAAAAACAACCGCTGCACTTTCACCGAAGAGCGAATCCGATGGCAATCCAAAACACTACAAATTTCTTCTTTGGCTACACTCTCATATAGTGCACCGTTCCTGGTACGGAAAGCCCGGGTGGAATGCAGCGTACGAGTTCACTGAAAGGTTTCTTCTCGAAGCGCAACAAGTGCTGGATAACTTTGGAAGGAGTTCTAGGGCCAGCGCGTTTCTAATACTGGACCATGTTTACGGCAGCGTGGTGGCCGACCGGCACGATAAGCACCTGCTCAGTGATATAGTCATGAGCGCCTTTGAAAGCTCCAGCACCGGTGGCGGTACAGAGATGCTATTCCAATTTGCCACGTTTGCAGAAATGGAGACGAACGAGGAGTGTTGCAACGAGTTCAATGTGAATTTCTCTACATTAATGTCGGGTATAGAACCACCTTTGGAACGAGAAATGGGGATCGAAGAAAGCACCAACAAGATTTCACAAATATTGGAGGCTTTGCCGCGGCCAGGACAATATCCTGATCTTGAATCGATTGAACTGAGGAACGATCGTTTTCGGCCGTACTTACTATCCTACATCCAAGAGCAAGAATCGTTTCGATTCATTTTGGGTAAGTTGTCACAAGATTTAGAAGCCCTTGAAAAAATCCTCCGAGGTACAATTAAAATGGAGCCTAGATTGAAATATTTTTCACGCAGCTTAGAAACCAACTGGGTTCCTGGCGAATGGTTACAAATGTTAAATTGTTATGCCAAGGGGGGGCTTTCAGTTTCCAGTTACATAGAGCACTTGCGGCATATCCACCGTTTTCACAGAGAATGGAGTAGCAATGTCATCAAAGGGGACCCAACGACACCAACAATCCCGCTCGACCTATTTTTTCGCAAAAGACTTTTCATTTCTTGTTTTAAAGTGGTGAGGGCCGGACTAGAAGATAAACCTCTACGAATGGTGGGGCTTGTCGCCGTGTGCCATAGCAAGGGTATTGTTAGCCAAAGCAATGTTGGGGGAAATAAAGATATCTTTCTGTCTGGGGGGAAATTGGAAGGAGCGTCATGGAATTTTCAAACGGCAGAACTGCAGCAAATCAATTCCCCCGGAATTCAGCAAGACTTCCCGATCATTCACTTATCGATTCAATTGCATTCCGAAGAAGAAACGGCGAAACCGCAAGGCGGTTATGAAAACGTTGTACTTTGCCCTGCATATGGATCACGCCACAGGAATTCATCACTATTTTACATGGAAATACGAACAACGAGGGATTTTCAGTACTGGGTTCGTCAAGGCGTAGCAATATGCTTCAGTGCATTTTGAGAGAAGTGTAGAGAAGAAACAGCAGGGTGCTGTTGTAAATGAGTTCTGGAGGGACAATATTTCACTTTCCAGGATTGAGAAGAGTGCAATAAAATATTTCAAAACTTATATTCGATCAATGTTGTTCATATTTTTAACCCCCCCTTTTTTACAATTTTATTAAAATCTAAATGTATCTTTAATTTTAGCAAACAACTGCAAGGGGGGGCAAGAGAGTGGCCTGCCACGGGTGCGGTACAAAACCACACCAGAGCAGAACAGAACAGAGGTTCGAAGGCTACAGGAGTGCAGCAACGATGGCACATGCAGCTATTGCTCCAATTGCGGCTGAATCGGCCTGTCGCTGGTTTTCAGACGATATGCCGTCGAACCAATTTACGGTCGCGTTGGCAGAGGGACTAGGCGCCAACGTCGTCGTGGTTGCGGAGGCAGGCGGTCCTGTCGTCGTGGTTGCGGCATCAGTGGTGGTTGTGATTGCGGCATCTGTAGTGGTGGTGGTTGCGGCATCAGTAGTCGTGGTGGCAGCATCAGTAGTCGTGGTGGTTGCAGCAGTAGTGGTGGTTGCGGCATCAGTAGTGGTGGTTGCGGCATCAGTAGTGGTGGTTGCGGCATCAGTAGTGGACGTCGTCGTGGCAGCAGCAGCCTTGGTAAGGGTTACTTTTTGGGCAACCCACATCTTGTCGATTGATCCTCCAGCACCGCACAAGCCATATACGTCCATTGTGGCGTCACCCGTCGCAGTCCAGGGCATGTCCTTGCTCGTTGCTTTTGCCGATCCACCAGAGTTGGCCTTTGTAGTTCCAGCTTTAATTTTAAGCCCAAGACCACCGGTATAATCCGTTTTCACAGTTAGTGTGTAGGTTTGACCTTGCACGTAGCCAGACCCTGGAACATTGTGCTCAATCTCACACTTGGTTGAAGTTGCACTCTCAATGTTACTTATACCCATATTCCCAAAGCTACTGCCCGTGGTGTATGTCGATATGTCGGTGCTCAGAGAGGTTGGCCAGGCCTGTGCTACGGCCAAGGTGGCTGCTAAAACAAAAGCGCCGAAAGTCTTCATTTCGTAATTCAGTTGGTTGTGAAAGAGGTATTTAGTTAATTTAAAATTGGCTCGGTTTTAATAAGTTTTCTATGAACGAACAAATGAATGTGTGTGTTTTTGTAGTCAGTCTCTATCTCATTAAACCAAGTGAAAGAAACAACTCGTTCAAAAAATCCAATAATAATAATAATTTAGAATAATAATCTGTATTATAATAATGCATAAATGACGATGCACGATGGATGAGATTGAACTGCTTTGCTTGTTGTTGACGTGAAGGACTGACTTCTTTTCTATAAATAAAGAAGAAGAAGAAGAAGAAAAGGAAAGAAACGATGAAAAATCGAAATCTATTAATTTTGATGCTGTGACATATATATCGGGAAGCTGATGTGCGGTGTAAAAAATAATAGAAGAAGAAAAAACGAAGATACATGTCCTTGAATGTATTTTAATATTAGGGATGAGAATTCCTTATTTTCACAATATCTTTCGTCGTTCCAATAAAATTAATCTCGCTCATCCATTTTCACGATAAAATATCTTTCGTTGTTCGAAATCATCTTCTTTTTCTTGTTGTTGTTGTTGTTGTTGACAAAAATCATTTCTTCTTCTTCATCTTTTTCTAAAAAACAAAACAAAAAATAAAAGTGGAAGAATAATATATAATAATAGCATTTACACAGCATCAAAATAAAAAATGAAAGGGGGGGGCTCCTGAGCTGAGATGGAGAGATGAGAGAGGATGGAACAACTGGGGGGATGGAGAGTTTTTTTATTCAATCTTCTTCTGCAAATTTTATATTTGATACGATTTGAAAATTCGATTGAAGCAGCCACCCTTGTATGTGGAGAAAAGCTGCGATTTTATTTATATCCTTGTAACAAATGAAAAAAGAGAGCAAGGTTGGGCGAAAGTAAGGGGCCTCGATCAATATATATGGGGACTGGAAATGACTTCGCCGACAAGTTCGTTCAAGAGACTTTCGCTGTTGGACGACCTCGTTGCGAGGGTCGTTGACGGCACGGCGGACACGTGTGCTATAAATGTTCCAAACGGTGTACGGGAAGTGGACCTCGTAATTTCGGGGGGGGGTCTTCGAGGCTACTTTGTCACCGGGGCTTCGGTTGTATTGCATAATATCTTAAAACGAGAAGACATAAAGGTGGCTCGATACGCAGGAGCTTCCTGCGGAGCGTGGTGTGCTGCTTTTATTGCAATGGGAATGTCAACCAGGACTTGGGTAGAAACGTTTTTGTTAACGCAAAAAGTGTGCTCTGAAAACCCAAAGAAAACAATCCATACGGCTTATAGAGATACAGTAATACCATGGCTTTATAGATCAAAAGGTATCCCCGACGATGCGTACAAACGGTGCTCCGGCAGATGTTTCATTTCGATCACTCGTCTAACGCCTCTGCCTGTGAACGAGATTGTTTCCGAGTTTAAAGACAACAATGACTTGCTAAATTGCCTAATGGGATCTTCGGCCATCCCGTACTTTACCGAGTCTTCTCTGACTGGTTTCTTTCGTGGGCGCAGGGTTTTGGATGGCGGAATTACAAATAATCTGCCGTTATTTTTTGACAATTCCGATAGGCACCAATTCGTAATCAGACTCTCGGACGTGCCGATTACGTGGACAAACATGATAACTCCATCAGAGCAATGCATTGAAACGATGGTTCTTCGGGGTGCTCTCCAAATTTCTGATTTTTTTCTGCGCCGAAAAGGCCATCGTCCAGATAGCGATTATGAACGCGACCAGAAAGCGTTTAAAAAAGGAATTTTCCACTGGTATTTGAACAAAAAGCAACCAGAACCAGAAGATGACGCAGAGATCTTGTACGAAGATCACGGTCTCTTGCTCTTAAGGAAACATCATGTAGTAAGGACGTTACTCTCAGTTTGTTGGATTTTTGTGTACCAGCTGTTTCACTTCATTTTTAGCTGTTGTTGTTGTAAAAACTCTTAGTCAGTCACGACTTGCGTCATAGGTTGCTGTCATCAATTTAGGCATTTCTTCGGACTATGAAATCTTACTCTTAGTACAAATTGTACATGCAACAATTTTCTTGTTTTGAAAGTTTACGTCCAGCATTTTAATATATTATTTATCATTATCATGAAAAGCAAGAAAATTGGCTGTTATTTAAGTCAATTAAAATTAACTAATGTACTGCGAACTGAACTCTAGATTTAGACATTCAAGGTTTACATTCCTTCATATATATATTATCATTTAAAGAAAGAAAATTGGCTGTTATTTAAGATATATTATCATTAGTAATTGATTTAAAATGTGAGTCTTTAAAGCATACTAAATAACAGCCAATTTTCTTGTTTAAAGCATATGATACTATCATATATATAATTTGTTTTTTTATCATTAAAAACGAAAAATTTGGCTGTTTGTTATTGAAAACGTATCATACGTAAAAAAATGATTTTGAATTTACCACGTTCATTTTCGCGGTACATGAGGAAGATAAAATTTAATTATTTAAATATAAAAGCCAATTTTTTGTATTTAATTACCACGTTTCGTCCGGGCCCCCCTTCTGCTCGTCCACACCTTTCCGTGCAGTGTCGACATGCCTCACTGGCTCAAGCAAGCCTTTGGCTTCTTCTCCTTCGGCGCCTTCTTCACCAGGAACCTCCTCGTTCTCGCCCTCAATATCTTCTTTCTCTTCTTGCAAATTAATTTCCCTTCGCAACTTAGTGTTGTGCTGACGGCTGGCATCAACGCAAAGGGCAGACGTGCACAACGAGCAAGACAACAACTCTCCCGTTGCCAGAGGCACCAACGGGTAGTCGTTGAATAGCTCTACGACCATTGAATTTGTGATATCGACTACGGACCAAAAATAGCGCATCCACAAGTGTGTTGGTTGCCCACGTAGGCCTGGCGTCCACGACACCTTTAATTTGCCTCGCCAATTACTGGGAAGTGAAGAGGCAATGTGGAGGGCCAACACGCGAGGACCAAAAGGGGTAATTCCCAGGGCGCGCATATTCTCATCGTCCTCAAATATACATTTGAGAGGTTCCGACTCGAATGCAAATTCATTTATAAACATGTTGTCGCAGGCTGGGAGGAGTGCCCTCGCTTTTGCTGGCCCTAAAATTAGTCGTTTGCTCTCAGTATTCTCACCATCGGACAGAAACCGAACGACATTGCCAGCGGCCGTGGGACAAATCCTCAAGCCTTGCATTACTGCGAACGGGTTTCCTTCTCTGCCCTGTTCTCCGAAAGCCCCGTCGTTGTAGGCTTCCTCGGGATCCACTAGATCTGCGATACAGTATTCCAGCATTGAGATGCAAGTAGGAATTAATTCTGTACAACTGCTTTCCCAATTTCGTTTTCGTATAAATTGGCGCAATTCTGGGGGACCCATACGGGTTATATAAACTCCACCTGCAGAGAGGTCATCTGCTACTTCTGGAGGGACGTCAAAAATTTCCATCTGCTTAGCAACACAGTCTTGCACCAACGGGGGCATGTTTTTTCCTGGAAAGCACCCTTTGCTTAATTTAGTAAAACTATTCGATATGCTGCTGAAGAAGTACGGACGATCGGCCAGTTGTTTCTGCAATGTTGGAGACACAAAAGGGACAATGTCTTCATTAACATGACACATCATCGGCCAAGCTACCTTGTACAAACTTCTTGGGTCGGCATACGTAGTATACTTCTGAACAAGCGTTTTTAAGAGGCTCACGTACCGGTCACCGGTGATCTCTTCGAACAAGCTAGAGTTCCATTGCTTGTAAGCCCCAGTAGACAGGGGTTTGCCCGTGGGATGCAATTTAAAGTTTCCCATTATATGGCACGGTAGCCCCGTGCCAACAGGCAATGGTGCTGGTCTCATGAGGCGACCAACTGTTCGGTCATTCCCAGGCGGGGAAATATCATTCCGGTGCGTGTGGGCAGCAATCCCAATGATTGGTATGACGTCCTGCACTTTCGTTCTCTCCGGGTTGGCGGTCAGCATAGACAATGACATGTCTCGGGTGTTTCCCGGGCCTAGCACAAGCTGCACCTCGTACGTATCTTTGTGAGTATCCCCGCCCGCTTTGACAATCATGTCCACAGCAAACTTCATCTTTTGAACCCTCCACCCTGTAAAAAATCTCGTAAAATTTTGCTGATGCCAATCGTCATTGAGGCTTAGCTTCTGCCTATTGGGGCGGACAGCCTCGGGATCTTTCACTTTGACTCCGCACAACAGTTTTAGTTTTTCAGCACTCGTTTGTAATATTTCTACCGCTTCTACATGCGCAGTAAATAAACAGGCAACAGGTGTCAATTTCACAAACGCCTCTGTTAAAAATTGGACGTCATTGTGCAATGGAATATGTTCGCTTACGTTGCTGGATTCGCTCCGAAACGGGGCCCGGATTATGGTGCCGTTAAACTTGCTCCTCAAGTCAAACTTTGAATCAAGAGAGAGGAAGGATTGAAATGCGTCTGGAAAACGATCGCCTAGATTAGTGTTATACCACTTGTAAGCCTTGACTCGACCGGCATTGGACGAAGGAGGTTCATTTGTCGCCGAACCGTCCTGCGAAGAATCGTCCGTAGCGCTCTCGTCGTCTGCGTACGTCGTACTCTTGGTGTACTCGCACGTTGGGTCAATAACATATAAGTAATCGCCAGAGAGAACTTCCAGGCAGTCGGATAAATGATACAACGAGTTTATTCCAATACGGCCACGTTCCGCGGCGGTGCGAACAGAGAGTGCATCCATGACCTGATTTGAATCGATAGTGACATTTTCTAGAACCGCACACAGTGCCTTCGACTTTTGCAGTGGCAACATATTCTGGTGCATTATCGATTGCGAGGGGTACTCCCTGTCGTCAAAACAGAATGAAACCGATAGTCCCCTGTTCTCCTCTGCAAACTCTAGTACGTCCGAAAAAATCCTTTGTCGCTCTGTGTAAGATCCCAGCAAGGAATTGATCAGAGTTGGATTTGGGCAACCAAACTCTTTCATGTCGTTTCGACCTTCTAATTCTATACTACGCAACGATCTCACTCCTATTTTTGACGCCACCGTATTCGATATGTTGCTGTGACAAAACTCATACACGCCGCCTACTTGAAGCCACTCTGCGTCATTAAACACCACGTGTTTTGAATCGCGTAAAATACTGTGCTCGTTGGGGACGTAGATTGGCCCAAAATCGCGAGCAGCAACTTCTCTAACCTGGGAGTCGCACTCCGCAAGCATTTGCAAAAGTGCGACGGCAAAATCAAAGTAGTCCTTCTCCAACGGTTCATCCGCGGATTTTGTGTTCTTTAACTTTTTAAGGGCAACCACAAAGTCTGAAGCTTCAAACTCTTCCCTAACGCCTAACGAGGACCACAAACGTTTGATATTTTCGTCCTCCCTAATAACTACAGGAACTTGGTAAAGAAAAGGCGCCGCATTTTGCGGACATCGAAAGGCAACCGAATCGGCGCTTAGAAATTTGTTTTCAATCCAGATCCATTTTTTTGACTTTAAAATTGCTTGAAGCTCCGCCAGTTCCTCCTCTGTAGAACTCTGCTCTGCAAGATTTGAGTACAAATCAATGATGTTGGCATTTATTTTTCTCTGCAGAGCAGGGGTCAGTTTCGTACTGCCCATATGAACGATCTGTTCAGCGACGATGGCCGTCGGCACCGCTCTTTCTTCAACACCTAAATTCAAAAGCAATTTCTTCTCCCTCACTGTATTCGTCACTAGAAACCGTGAGCTAAGCATGCTTTTGAACGCTAGTAAATCGTCCGACACTAAATAATGTTCCGAGGAAAGTGGTTTAAATTCCGCCGCTCCCCCAAAAACTTCATAGATTGGTAGCGCACGCATGACGCCGAGCATACTGATGAAATCACTGGATGCTCTTTCCTCTTCCGTCAAAGCTGCTTCTTTTTTTCTGCAGTGCTCCCAGTCGTACTTTCCAAGGAACTCACGAAGCTCTGTTCTTGATTCAGACTTTATTACAGCAAAGCGGTCGGATAGCATGGTCAAATCTCCTTCCACAGAATAATACAACACTCTAAGGCATCCTTCGACAGTGCCCGGCTGAACATACTCTTTTGGCGGTTTGCTCAAAATGCTGTTGTCAACGGTCCGCACACCAACGCGGGCGAATAGATTGCACAAGGACTTGCTCAACCCGTAGCCATTGATGACAGGCATCTTAGGGCGCAAGCTCATCAGAGTTCTCGCCCTCGGTTGTGCGGTTGGCAAAAGTGGCCACTCTCGCTCAACAGCATGAAATCCATTTTCCATTTTGTAAAACTTGTCGGACTCAGGTGTGCATTCTAATAGAAACCACCACAAGCGCCTGATCCAGGACTCGCTTGCACCAAGAGCATTGCCTTCTTTCATTTCCGCGGGCTCCCACAAAACCTCTCGTTTCCCACGCCAGTCCCCCGGCAACATAGTGGCCAACAGGGAAGCAAAGTACGTCGGCGTTAAATTGCGTATATGG
>JACLAC010011926.1_pt1 | contig 12719 bp, 20 predicted proteins | sample 8027881 | NCBI WGS metagenome assembly JACLAC01 (sample SAMN15725517, study PRJNA655200) | protist metagenome | isolation source: fluorescence activated cell sorting (FACS) single amplified genomes of... | place: Spain: Blaines Bay Microbial Observatory, Mediterranean Sea | collected 2016-01-19 | reverse complement strand
CGAGCTGCTGTGGGACGAGTGCGACAAAGAGAAGAAAAGTAATTATAAAATCTGGTACAACGGCGGGTTGGACGAGGTGGGCTCGCTGTTCACTAGTTGGGGTGGCAAGGACAAGGCGACCGACCGATAAAAAGAGCTTAAGTGCCCGAACATGTAGGAGTGGGACAAAAGTTGATATTGGTTTCACGGCAACCACATGGAGTACTTCTCATACATGCCGGATAAATAATAGGCACTTTGATGTTGATAAATACTATGACGCGCCGCCCGGCGGCGTGAACAGCCTCGCAGCGCGCGCCAAGCGCCGCGCGGAGCGCGAGGAGGGCGGCGGGGAAGAGCATGGGGACGAGGATAGTAAATACAAGAAGGTGCGAGTGCAACCCGACTGCAGCCTGGATAACCTGGAAGATACCGGGGGGAATAAAGAGGCCCGTCGCGACAGACCGCTTCGCCGCCAATGTGTGCCGCCCGAAGGCATCCTGCACCACACCACCACCGGCTCGAGCTTGAACTAATGAGGTCACTCACCACGGCAGTTTTTTCTACGGCGAATAAAACGAGCGCCTGCTGTTCAAAAAATGGGGCTCACCTAGTAGGTACGAGTGGAACAGTGGCGTAGTGGGCAGCAGCTGCGGGTCGCGTGGGCCGTGTATGGGCCCATGCGACACATTTAAGGAGTAGTAGTGGTAAATGCATGTGGTAGTAGTTAATGAACCGCAACCGCGGGAACGGCGGGACAACGTCGGTATCACTGTTTAGCGATAGTAGTGGCAACAGCGACACACACGGCGATCCGTGGAATACGGATACTGCTTGAAGCGATGGTGACCCTTCGCTATTGCGATAATAAGCTTACGAGTCACTTGCTCACCGACAAGGGAAATTTCATCTGCTCTCGTGTCAAGGAAACTCACCGCTGGGATAAAAATAATTGGATGGATCAGCCGTACACGGGTTAAGACGGCGTTGAAATGGAAGGCGAGTGAGGTATGGTGATCACGCAACCCAACGCCAACGGGTTTGGCGCGAAGGTACCGTTGCCGCGGTACGGCGCCTACCACCCGCTCGAGTGGCGCAGCGCGGCGAAGACGAATTGGCGCGAGGACACAGTAGAAAATAAAAACAAGCCGGCACAGTTTGAATACGCGCTCGGCAAAATCTGGAACTGATAGTGAGAGTAGGTTCGAGGTGCGGCCGTAAACGCACCGGGAGTGAAAGCGCGCGTGCTATATGTGACGCAGCGTGCTGTAGGTGTTCCACACCGTGGACGAGATGTCTGTTGTGAAGGATCTGTGTCGAGAATAGAAAGTGGGTGTAGTGTGGAGTCCTGGGACGAGGACTCCCGATGGAGAACTGTGGGACGACTACAACCTATCACAGCAGAAGATTAATGACGTGAATGGGAATAAAATAAATTCATACATTGTTATTGACGGTGTCGACTGTTCGTCAATAAATTGAGACGCCGACTGTTCAAACTATTCGTGGTGAGTGAATAAAGAAGACGCTTCGAACAACTGACGCGGTGCTCACGAAAGTAGTGACGAAAGAAAATGGGATACGGATGGAACCCGTGTTGACGGATGGAATTAATGACAAAACTTACAACACTCAGTTCGGAGCTGATAATTCTAGAAGATATTTCGAAAAAGATTTCAGGCAACGTGTCTGGATCGGTCTCAATCGGCAGTACTCCGTGATCGAACGGCCCAAGTGGTTTTGGAATGATGGGAGTGAACTCGCCTCAAACTGGGAGTGATTTCGAGGCGAGAAGTACGCGTTTGAGTGAATGGAACGGGAGTTTGCCTGGGACCAAAGGTTCTCCAAGGAGTCCGAGTGGGACGTCAAGCGGTGGTGGCACGAGTTTTCGGACCAGACGGAGTTCACCAACAAAGGCGCGTGATTCCTGGACTGCGGCATGGGGTCGGAGACGGAGATGGACTCCAGTGCAACTTCAACTTCAGACTTTTCCAGTGACGATGAGGACTTTGACTTTTCCAGTGACGATGAGGACACGATCGAGCCAACATACTAGGACAGCAGATAGACATTGGGCGTGGGGCTCCCTGATGGTGGACAGACCTAGTGACGCAGATCTCGAGCGTCATCTTTTTGTCTGCTAGTAAGCCTCGCAAGCCGTGATATACCCGTGATAAATTCAATGTTGGCACGGACTGACTGCGAGACGCTGGGTATATGCAGTTTTTCGCGCACCGCGAGGCACGATTGGAAGGCCATGAGAGGTAAAATTTGTCTTTGTCCCTGGACAAGTATAATAGTGAGGAAAAGCCCAAAGCCAAAAGACTGATTTCATTGGGAAACGCCGCTGCGACTGAGCCTTTCTGAAGAAAAAGCTATTCCGCCTATGAGGCCAGCGTCGGCGATGAAGATCGCTTGCAGTTCATGCAAGAGTCTCGTGCGCGTGTTGAGGCCGGCGAACACACGGCCACCAGCTGAGGGGCATCATCTACTAATGGCACGTAAGCAGCGCGCTACAAACCTCTAAGGCGAAACGACTTCTACTATGCTACGGAAGGCACAGACCGGGCATTCGTGGACGATATACGCAATACTACCGTCCTGGACACGTGTGTACAAAGTACCAATCCAAATTGCTCTGCGGTGAACGTGTATGCAAAGTATCAGGACGTAGAGCGACAAGCCGATCATAAAGCTTGGATATATTGAGGTAAACTAATGTGAGCAATATATCTGCGAGGATACGTAAATGTTTGCTTGATATTGTCGCCTGATAGATCCAAGCCTAAATAGTAATATGGATCGGGCGTTTTTTCGGTATGTAACGCGTTACATAACGGACGATTTATAAATGTGGATAGAGGCAATGCGTGATCACGAATTTTGGGACGAAAGTCGCATGTTTGTTCCACCGGTCCGTTTTGCGTGAGCATTCTACACGGATCATGTCAACGTAACTGATGTAACTGGTGTACCAAATCTAAATCAAGAAATGCTTAAGCTCACAGATAAAATGCCTGATATGTTGCAGTAATGAAAGTTACGAAGAAGTCCATTGAGCACACGCTATATGCGATAACACACGTCTCTGTAATACAGCGTTATCTACGAATTGCTCATCTACTTAAGGTTGAGGTAGCGATGGACGCCGTTATTCTCACTTTGATGTAGTGGTGGGAGTTGACACAACGCCCTGGTAAGGATATTAAGGAGTTTGACTCCCGTGGTACTCAAGCTACGTTATACGTGGAGCAGATGGTTAGACACGTCCTAGTGAGTAAGGACACGAAGGCAGGCTTCAATCGTAGGTTTCAACAGTACAAAAAATAAATGCTCACGAACTCGGTCATCTTTTCGGGGTATCGGATGCTTATAAATACCCACCTGAAATAAACAATAAGACGCACAAAGTCCACATGCCCTTCTCTGTGATGTCCATCTTTGGGGTGGGCAGTACCTAGCATTTTGGAGCTCTTGGTCAGGATCAGCTTTTCAATCTCGACCGAATCAACATTCGAGACCACTGGCGCATTTGATTGAAAGGCTGCGACTATTTACGGCAGGCGGGCTTTATATCCTATAAGGCATAGGGCACCGGTTACTGCAATTTGGAACAAATATCTGATTGGCCCTGAGTCACTCAAATGTCTGATAGCGTAAACGAGCGCTGAGACCGAATATAGTAGTGGCGACAACACTACAGCGGGCTGCGATGCCAGCAAGGGTCTCACGTAGTAGTTGAAGAAATAAGTATGGGTGCGTGTGCTGAGATAGTAGCAAACAGATGTTCCTCAACGAGTTAGAGGATGACAATGTGTTTGTGAGTTGTGAGACACTGCCAGCACCAGCACCTGCAGAAAATGAAAACTAGATAAGTGGAGTTTCTGCCTATTCATATTCTGCACTAGACACTGGTCTTGGCAACAGCGATAGCAACACGGACAGGTACACAAGTACAAGTTCATCATCATGTGGAAATTCCAGCGAATCTGGCGGTCATTGACACTGACACTCGGACGCAACCGACGACTGCGAGCTGGAGCGCTTACGCGACCTTTTCGACCACTAAAGCGAGGACGGTGGCAAGAGACTCGACGAGGAGTCGCGCTACGACTTCTAGTGACTGATTCGGCGGCAAGATCTAGTAAAAACGACGACGTGGATGATGATTGTAGTTTAGTAGACGGTGGGAAGGGCTGCGCGCGGCGCGGGCGGCGGCTTCTGGGCGCCCAGGGAAAACTGATCAAGGAAGCCGGGGGAGATCTTTGGACAGAGCTGCTGAACTACGAGCGGTGGCCGAAACTAGTCAAATGATTTCTCTGGAAGTTCCGTTACTGGTTCCTGGGGCTGTAGCTTCTCCTGCAGTAGCTGCTGTGCTGCTGCTGCGTGGGCGGAGGCGGCTTCCTGCTCTGGCGCTACCGAGCGCGGATGTTGTAGTGAGCGACGACTAGATTGAGACTAGTGAGCAGTAGTGAATCCGCGCTGGCGCAGTCGCGCTAGTACCTGATAGTGAGGCTTCGATGTGGGACCAGGTGTGGTCGGAGTGGTACTCGGGATAGGTAACGGATCGGGACTGGTAGGACAGGGACGCGGACGTGCTGGATGGGTGAGCACAGGGACAGGGAGATGCTGACGGTGGCGCCCCAGGATACTATGGGCAGCAAGACGGAGGCTAAAGCTGGTTTGGGTGGGGAGGTTCGGACAGGAACTCCAACCAATACTAGGAGTCGAATCAAAAATACGGTGCAGAACGTAATGCTCGGGACGGCAAGTCCGAGTTAGTCCTGGAGGAAGGCACCCACAACGCTACTACGCCGGCGGATATGGATATGCTTATGCATACAAAGGTTAATACGGATGGGCAGGAACAGAGGCCCAGAATGCAAACTCCTGGAATGACTATAAAACTTGTTTGCGACACATTCGCCGAAACAGAAACAGAAGATACTGCCTATTAAAATTCGATACTACTACTACAAGTACTTCTTGATCTTTATTTTACCTTAAGTTTCTGGACGGATCTTTTCTCTTTCTGTTTGAGTTTTCCTGGACACTATACCCTTTCTGTTTCTCCTGACGTTGTCTTGTACTTGTAATGTAACGTGTTCTATTTCTTGGCATTATCATTATTTCCTATTCACTTTATTTGTTTCACGCATACCAAATGATACCCACTTGACATCCATGACCCAGTGGACCATAGTTTATGTGGAATTCTGGTGATCGTAGCTTAATTTTTAGTCTTAAAATTTATCGAGTAGGAATAAAATTTGAAAAGTGTTTAACTTTAAACAAGCTGTAGTTGTCGATAATTTAAGTCTCACGCGTTCGACGAGTGGTGCGTCATTTCTCAACTATTTAAGAATTCTATGAACTGTACGAATATCGTATAATATCGAATATTTTTTACTGTCTACGTACGAGTTATCACACAATTTATAATGGGCGTCAATATGCGAATGTTATTTGCGTTAGCGCTGTCCGCTTGCAGCGGATCTCTGGTGTTGTTCTTCGTGGACGGTGTGAATCCTATTCCTAAGCCTAATTTCGTTACTAACAGTAACAGAAAGACTGCTGGCCGAGCCCGCACTGCTCCAGCTCTACGCGCAACTTTACTTGGCGCTCTTGTCGTGGGCACGGGTGCGTCAAGTCCGATGTCTGCAGGTGCAGTGTCTTCGAAGACTAAGCCCCGTCTCGGCAACAACGTCAACAATAACAAGGGTGTAGTCGATAGCGATAGGGCCAGCGGCACTAGAAACGGACTCAGTCAAGGCCTGGAGAAGCTGGCGCAGAACTTCGCCAACACGCCTATGGGTCCCAGTAGTGCACTGCAGCGATTGGTCCTCCGTGACGGCGCAATCCTTGACCACGCGCGGGGGCTGACTGTGGACGCGGAGATGGCGGCGGTATCCATAGCAGAGGAGAAAAACAAGGAAAACGGAAGGACATCTCTTTCATCTCTTTCTTCAGCTTAAGCGAGCGGTAATAGTGGTGACAGTGGTGATATGCCCCGGGAATGGGACATAACCGTCGAGTATCGGCTTGGAGACAGGCGGGAGCAGGACGTAGAGCAGGTCGTGCACCTGAGTAGCTTAACTGACTTCGCAGAACTGGAAGGTTATTTGTCCGCAGATGACTTGGCGCTCGTCGATCCGCCACCGTCGCCAGCTAGTGTCCTCGAGTGGCCTGAAGATGACGATAACGATGCAGACGGATTGCGATGAAGTCTTCGGTTTAGACGGCTTCGCGGGGGGGAGATAGTCAACAAGGAAGAGATCGCAGCGTAAGTGTTTGGTGTGTGAGCCCCAGTCTTTTGGATGAGCGCCTGCGCTTACTCGATGTTTACTGGGGACTTTAGCGGCATCGACCTGGTGCTACAGTTTTGAGCAGCGTTCTGCTGGTAGGTCAATGCGTGACTGTCTTTTCCGGAGATTGAACGTAGACCGCCGCCCCCGCTCACAGACGAGGAGGCACAGTCTGAGTTTGCTAAGCTATCGATCAACGCGCGTATAAGCGAGCTCCGGGGCGGCGGCGGCGCTAACTCATACTCACAGTCACATCACGCATGATATGTTGAATCCGGAGGCGTATGAAGAGACAAGCCTGCGAAGAGACTGATGCCGCGGATCTTCCAGCCGGCAGCGCTGACGGCGGGCGGCAAGGCGGTGGTTTTTGTGGCTGCGCTCGTGGTGACGATCGGGTGGATCGGTGCACTCGGGCTCATTGGCTTGGTGTGCCTGGCGGGGTTGCCAGGCGCCGTCGAGCTCTACGTGGTTCTTCTGAGTGTGCGGGAGATTGTGTATAGGCTGGCGACGCTTTTATACGCTCGGGTGCCGGTCAGCGACAGCGACGCGTTCTTACTCTGGACCATGAAGCGGTGAGGATCTTGAGGTAAGACGAGCGACCACGTCAGAGAGCCTGAACAACAAGAACATGGTAAGGCAAGCAGGCGCAACATCCAGCGGAATTGGAACGTCGAGTCGTAGGGCAACAGTGCCGAAACCGAATCGCAAGAAAATGATAAGGATTGAGACGGTGATCAACTGATTAGACATGAGTACATTCGTCGAAATCACCACGAAAGTCCTTGGCCTGACGAGGCTTTTGCTAAGGGGCAGTACAGAGGCTGGCGCGAGGCTGCTGTGGCGAGCGCGTACGCGAAGCTTCGTGGTGGTGGTGATGGTGATGCGCGCGTTGCATCCCCTGCTCCGTCGGGTGCACGGAAGCTTATGCTTAAGCTGAAAAAAGTCACGCTTAAAAGTGAAGAAGTACCACGAGACCTAGCGAGATCCGATGTTGAAGAAGGTAAGAGCACAAAGAGCAAATCCATAGCCAAAGACAAAGCAAATGGCAGTGAGACTGTGGAGGCTAAAAACCAGACTAACGCCAATAAAGAGGATGATAAAGATGATGGTTGTGGGTCAGCACTGACTGCAGCATGACACCTGCATATGATGCAGTCGCTCAATCTGCTGAACCTTTGCTCTAATTCCAATTCCAAGAATTCGCAGAAAGCCCCCACGCGCGATCCCATCGTTGCTGGAGCAGACGCCGCCGCGTTCTGGGCGAGCCCGCGTGGTGACGGGGCTATTTTCGTTGACGGTGATGAACACGAACAATTACAAGCCCATGAAGGCGACAAAGTGATGGATGGAGCACACCAAGGAAAATTCCCCAACTACAACATCCTGGAAGCGCAAGAGAGCACGACGGACTCCAACGATCACGAACTGTTCTGAGACACGGTAGTAAGCGATAAAAAGATGCAAGAGCTTCTGCACAAGTGGCGCAGACTTCGGGGTGGCTTTGATATCGATTCTTTCGGAAGCGGTGGGCGAAACGGTGATGGAGGTGATATCGGCGCTTTGTGTGAAAAGCTGCAGGCCGTTGCAGCCGGTCTGGTGCCCATCTTGGTCAAGTTATTTAAGTCGAATTTAGTGCAGACAGGCGCGGGGCTGCTGGGGCTGGTTGTGGGCTGGCTCATTCTGCAGTGACGGGTGCTGCGGCTGCAGATTACAGAGTCAGATTCAGATGCGGAGGCTGGTCGTGTACCTGCGAACCTGATCATGGAGGACGAGGACGATGAAGAGGAAGATTATTATTTACCGACTGTCCGCGAACGGCTGCTGGCATGACGTCTCTCCACCGGCGTAGAGGAGATTTAGCGCAAGCTCTGAGATATACAGCTGGAGTACGGCGTTGGGTTTGCCGGGTCTATTCTGCCATTCTTGAAGGGCACGGCGCTTCGCGACTTTGTTACTCTTACTTCAACTTATGCACAAGAAAAGTTTCAGTTTGAGGATGCATCGAGTATATTTCCTCCAATTGCCAATTCCGCACAGGTGGAAACTGAGGCTGAGCTGAAGAAACTTAGATCAAGCAAGGTCGTTAAGAACGGTCGTTGGTGAAAGCTACCAAAAGATGCTCTATCTAGGTTATCTTCACTTCTTGATCTCGATGGCATCGATAGTGCAAGCGCGGGTCCTACTCCTACACAACTCGAAAACGAGCTCAACGTGTACCTCGACGAAGCAACTGGCGACCTGAAGGAAGCAGTCATTGTGCTGAACGTGGGAAATAGTGAAATGGACACGATCCGTGTGTCCATGAAGCCGAAGGTGCTGGGAAGTGCGCACGTATCGTCTAGCAACCCAGGTGGGAAAGTGCTGGAAAGTGCTGGGTGGGAGCTGGAAAGTGCTGGGTGGGAGCAGGTATCGTCTAGCAACCCAGGTGGGACTGGTACTAAGAAGTCAGGTGATAGTGGTAGAGGTAGGTATGCCAAGCCGACGACGTACTCGAGGGACTCGAAGTCAAGGGCGACGGCGAGGAGATATCCCGACAAATCAAAGTCAAAGATCGACAGCAAATCAAAGATCGCCGTGATGAGCCATTTGATGAGCTTGCCCAGTGATGTGCTGAGTACAATCTTCGAAACCACTCTCTTCCAAAGCGGCATGGAGTCCGATGTCGACAAGCTGATTGAGGCGTAAGGCACTGACGAAGACTTGCAGCTCGTCCTGCAACGACTGAGGGAGATCGAGGTTTTTTTGAAAAGTCAGCTGAAGGACAAGGCCGCAGCTATGAAAAAGCTGAAGAAGGTTCGTGGCGGTGCAGGTGCAAGTGACTCCCGGGATGATGCGTTCGGTGACTTCCGGGATGATACGCTCGACAAGTGGAGTCGGCGGCGGCCGAGCAGTGGCTCAAGTGCCAGTGTTCCGGGGAGCTCATCGTTACCTTCGAGCAGCGGAGTACCTAGTGGTAGGCACACGAGTGTTTCGAATACGCCCAGTGCACAACCACAACCAGGTAGCTCTTCACACTCAACCTCAACTGCCTTGGAGCGTGGTGATTCCGTTCTTGGTGGTCCCCGGTTGGTATTCGACTCGCCTGATGCTGGTGCTGGTGCAGATGCCCCAAGCGGAGGCGAGAAAATGCATCCCGCCGCGCAGGCTGCTACGCACGCCAGTGTATACCTGCTAGCCGCAGAGATCGCTTTGTTGCGCGGCGTTGGCCTATGCCATCCCCGTAGCCGGTGGGCGATGCAAGGCACTGTAAAAGCGAGTGCATGAGCGGCTCAGTCCATGTAGCGGTGTCCGCATCAAGATGCGTTCGTTTCCATTATGCTTGGCGCTTCGTTAGTGTCTTCGCTTAGTGTCTTCAGGCCGGCCGGTCGCTTACTTATTACTCTCTGTGCAGTTTTGTACCGCACAGTACGCCACATGAGTCGTTTAGTATATTCGAAGCTGCTGCGGGGTGGACACTGACTGGGAGCGCAGGACTCAAGTGTGCAAGCGGAGGTGGCTACGACTGAGGCCGCTGAAGCTGGTGCTGGGGTATTATATTCGAGTCGCAGCACAACATCCAATGTTGATTTGCTAGCAGCGGCCTCTGAACTCGAAAAAGGACACGAGCTAAATGTAAAAGATAAGGGAGATACTGCAAACATAGATGCACGTGCTGCTGTCGCTACTACTTGAGAGCAGCAAGCTATCGTTTACAGCCGTCTACATGGTGGTAAACGCATTTGACGCAAAGTAAAAGGCGCTGCTGCAACGAGCTTTTTGTGAAGCCATGATAGTAATCAAGTTCATCAAGCTCATGATAGTACGCCTCTATTTCATGACCTAGACCTCGACCTCGACGATGGAGACGGTGTCTGAACGCATCAATTGCGTGAAAATTTGGAACGATTGCTGCGCGACGTGCGAGTCGAATCAGCCTATGTGGATGCATTAGCTGGAAACAGTGATAGCGTTGTACCACAGCTACTTAAAGACGCCGACTTCGCTCGCCTGCTGGAAGAGCGTGAACAACGCATGCTAGAAGATCATGAAAATCAGCATATGCATACGTCGAAGGTCCGCATGCCTCGTGGCGTCTTTGGTCCTCTGTTCGACGACGTTTACGATGCGACAGATGCGGAAGTGTATGGTTGGCTCTTCGACAGTGATCCGTTATTTCGGGTGATGGTGGCTCGCGAATACGCCCTGCACTTGCTTAGCGAAACACTGTAGGAGTACGCCAAATCGATGGAACTGCTGCGCGCAAAGGTAACGGACAGCGGAAACGATGGGGACTTCACTTCTGGTGCTGAAGGTGATAGGGACTCAGACTCTGATCCATATTTGAAAAATTTCAGCCTAAAAAGTTTGGAGCAGTTAGTGGCTCACAGCCGTTTACGTGGTGGTTTACGCAAAGTAGGAGGTGGTGCTTCAACGAGTTTTTTCTGAAGCGGCCTAAGTGTTGGACTCGAGGATGCGACCTTCGCTCGCATGCTGGAAGCGACAGAGGCGGAAATTAATAGCTGGCTCTTCGACAGTGATCTATTGTTTTGGGTGATGGTTGCGCGCGAGTACGCGCTGCAGTCGCTCAGCGAAGCACAGAAGGAATCCGCCGAATCGATGGAGAAGCTGCGCGCAAAACTAACGGATAGCGGGAACGATTAGGACTTCGCTTCTGTTGAAGGTTAAAGGGACTCAGACTCTACTGATCCAGATTTGCAAAATTTCAGCCTGTAGAGTTTGGGCACGAGAAGGGGTGGAGCAGGTGCAGGTGCGGAAGAAAAGAGCGGAGTTGAAGGGAAGACGTCTATCGGTCACATCTTCGTTGCGGAACAAGATATTTTTTAAATTTAAAGTTTGAAAAAAGTTCTTAGATCAAGTCGTGCTCGTGTAATATAAGACGAGGACGAGGGCGTGGGCGATATATTATTCTATATATTATTTATATTGCTAACGTAACGTGACTTCTAAATTTTATACGTGGCTGTACGCAGTACTTGTACTAAAACATCAAGATAATGGTTGGGTTTTGAGGAACGTTTGACTTGAATTTTATCACACGAACTTTGTGTCGAGGCGGAGGCGGCCTATCATCTTTTGCAGAATACAGATGCGGAGTGATACTTGAGTTTGAAACTGTACGAAGATCATCATACTATACCTATAGGAAAATAAAAAAAAATCATACTATAGGAAACGCAAACGAAAATGTAAGTATACGGATTGAGGTAAACGAGCGAATTACAAAACATGTATGTGAACGAGTACGAGTATTTATTGTAAGCTTTCGTGTCTGAATTAGTCAAAGCTGTCAATTTGAATGAAGAACTGAAGAACCATTTAATTGATCATGCATATTTTCGATATACTATTCATGTTAATGCACTTGGACTTGCACCACCAGTTATATAGGATTTAGAATGCACGCTAAACTCATTTGTAGGCTAGACAATTCGTTCTTATTTGCGCTTGTGCTAGCGCGTTTGTCACTTCTAGTAAGCGTACTTTTTCTACTGAATACATTTATAGCACTTGTAAATGTAATTTGATATGACGGTGAGACTTGAGAGAGTATAGAAGTGCGCGTCTAAGATTTTTTATTTTTTGGAAGATCTCTTTTCAATATAATTATAACTATCCAAGATGACTGCCGCCAAAGGTGAGACCGCTTTTAATCAACATCAAGAAAGTAGCACTCCATTAAAGTTCGGCGCTCCCGACTACGCCTTTGTGCGCTTTATGGCCGAGTCTTTCTACGATGCGCTGCAGAGCGAAAACAACGCTTGAAACCCAATCGACATGAAGCTGGCTTGTCAGCAGCACGAACTGAGCGGACGGCAGCTGGCCATGCTGCTGTATTCTGATTCAAATCCAAAAGTCGTATTCGACGTAGCCTAATGACAACGCTTGTCCAGACTGCTGCTTCATTGAAGATCCTTGAATCGTGATCAGCCACGACCTCGTTATTACTACCTGCCCTGGCGCTGTCACGCGGCGAGGCGAGGTGTGAGGCGTCAAGGCTGCATTGGAAAAACATGGACGTGGAACAATCGAAGTCGTGTCGATGCCGATACTTGGAGCGGAAATCACGGACGTGAATGCCGGTGGTGGCCACTGCGCGCTGGACGGTGGGGACGTGCTGCGTGTGGGCCGCACATTCTACGTTGGTTTGTCGTCGCGTAGCACCCCTGCGGGGGTTGAGTTCTTGGATAAAGCCGCACAAACGCGGGGCTGCAGAGCAAAGTGAGTGCAAGTGAAGGCCGGACTGCACTTGAAGAGTGCAGCTACTGTGCTGGGTGTCGATCCGACGTAGATCGATACGATTCTTCTTCTGGCCGACGTCGACAAGTTGGATCTTGCTGTGTTCGAATCCGACTCCGATAAGGATAGCGATAACACAAAAATCAAGATCATCCCCGTGCCGGCCGACGAGCCAGCGGGTGCCAATGTTCTCGCCGG
>JACLAC010008883.1_pt1 | contig 12725 bp, 12 predicted proteins | sample 8027881 | NCBI WGS metagenome assembly JACLAC01 (sample SAMN15725517, study PRJNA655200) | protist metagenome | isolation source: fluorescence activated cell sorting (FACS) single amplified genomes of... | place: Spain: Blaines Bay Microbial Observatory, Mediterranean Sea | collected 2016-01-19 | reverse complement strand
GGACGACCAAAACAACAACAACGACAACAAAAAAAACAACAAGATGGACAGCACAAACAACCATTTGGACAACGCTTCCTCCAGCTCCTCCAAAGTATGGGAGATAAGGGAAGTATGGGAAAAGAGACACTAAACACAAAAAACCTTTTGTTTAGAAAATCAAAGTATGGATACTTAAAGTTTAAGTTAAAGGATCCTCATCACTTAAATCTCATATTTTGGATAACAAGTTTAAGAAGTTTTAAACCCCTCCGACCAAAAAAAGCTATACCACCCCCCTTATATTTCCATATGAGATTTAAGCTGAAGAAAAAATTGGTGGCGGGTCCCTTTAATTGATAACAAAATTTCGGCCGGTGATCCTTTTTATACATTTAAATGTACCCTGTGTAGAATAAATTGTCTGGGGAATTTCACCGTTGATAACACCAAAAATAAGTTCTCTTCATGTGAAGTCAGAGAATTATTCTGGGTGTAAAGAAGTTTGAAAGTGACTATTTCCTTATCCCCTCTCTCTCTAGAATTATGAGTTATGGTCAATAAGTTGAAAGGCATCTGTGGACATGATTGTATCTTCAAAATCCAACAAAAACAAACCCATAGACTCAAATGTCGCAAATGGTATGAGTTGAACATCTGAGTAGCAGATCTCACATTTAATGTGACAAAAAGTTGGCCCATAGATTGGACACTGTCCATTGCACAATGTGTACTTTGTTCAGTACGATGTCCCTGTATCTTTTCTAGCCCCATGTTTTCAATGCAAATTCTGTAGTGGATACAGGGTCATATTTTGGGAGAAATCACGGATCTAGAGTTTGAAAATCACTAAAACTTAAAAAAGTGTATTTTCCGCGCACTCAAACAAGCTGGGACAAATATATGTTCAATAGGGTAGTATTTTTTAAATTTTAAGATAGGTCTGCGCTTGTTCGGTTGCGCGGAAAAATATACTGAACAAAGTACACATTGTGCATTGGAATGCAATGTCACAAATGTCACAGATGGCAGGGTGGGTGTAAGCCAGGGACGAAGATGGCCTGGTGAAAGTAAAAGTATGTCGGCAAAATAAGAGAGCATATATACATATATATACAGGGTATACATACAATGTATACTATACATATATGTCCAGCACATGATCATCATCAGCATATTTGTCCAGCATCGGTGATCATCACCAGTTCTGGATCAAACGATGCTCACGCCAGACATTCTGACGGAAGCGCTGCTACATATTGCGACTTTAGGTGGATCCAAAAGTGATTTATTGTCGCTTGGTTTCTAAGATTTTTGCCAACATTGTACAAAGCTGCTGAGATCTCAATTCTCAAAAACATGTTATAATCAATAATGAGCAGGAGTTTGGAATTTGAGGATAAAAATCAGCATTGACTTCCTTGCCCGGCATTATTTATAATCCTTGGGGATTCATCCGTGTGGCACCTCCCAATCGGGCCCGAGTGGCTTCGAATGGATTGATGTTTTGTTTGGGGAGGCACGGTCACTTTAGATCAGGGCCTGATCAGCGGGAGCTTCCTAGTTGCATCGGGGTCCGGAACTGGTTGACGAGGTGGTGGACGAAGAGGAGGTGGACCTGGAGGTGGAGCACGAGGTGGACAAAGAGGTGGTCACTTCAGATCTGATCAGGCATCCAGGGAGCTTCCTAGTTGCGCCTTGCATGGGGGTCCGGAACTGGCCTAGGCTCAGTTGAGGCTGACTCGCAAAATTTTTGCCAACAATGCAAAATGACTCGCAAAACTGTCGAGCACAATGCAGCAAACTACTGCATGCTCCCGACCCCGTTCAGCTAATCAGGTCCACAGATGCCCTCGTGCACTTTTCGCTCGTTGAGAAAAATTGCTGCGAAAATTTGTTATGGCAGCTGTTGGCGAAACAGTGCCACTGAACAAAAAGGTGTGTTTGAGGAGAAAAAATCGCAAAAGTAGTTTTTTGTTTCCAAAATTATCTCTCAATGACATTTGAGAGAGCTAAGGGAGGTTGTTGGTGTTGAGACCATCTACATATTTATAGAGCAACGGGTGTTAGCGCGGAGAGGGCGGGGGTCACTATATTAATACAACACAACTGGTGGGCAAAAAAATTACAGCCGGAAAAAATTGTGGCCTACAAAACATTTGTATATTAACAGATCCAGGGAGTTTTCGGCAACCAACCCTTTTATAATCTTTGGTTGAACATCAGGATCTGGAGTGTGGTGGAGGAGGGCCGGTGGTCAGAGGTGTGACATGCTGGTCGAGATTTACAATCGGACGACAAACGACAAAAATCCGTCTCCGATCTGTCGGCCTCTCCACTTTTAGGAGACGGGCGCGTTGGACAGAAAACGGGACATATGGCCGGCTGCCACCCCCTCTGAGGGCCGCCACCACCAAGCCGGGACCCCAATAATGTTTGGAGGCCATCTCTCCCCCTGCAAAGGCCACTCTGGAGAGGAGATGTCACATTAGCCAGGATCAGGCTCGGCCACCGATTCTTGGGTCCAACGCTGGATGGCTTCGGATGATCCCGGCACAATACGCTTGATCAGGTGGGGACGGCCTGGGAATTCCTATGGGAGGCATTCACAAACATAAATATAAATTGCCCCGAGTCAGGCGCAGGGCAAGGGCACAAAAATACCGGATCATTGTTGTCAAGAATGCAGCTAATGCCAGATATGCGTCAACCTTTTCTGATATCAAAGGAGATTCATTAGCCTTGAGGAAATCCATTTTCCTTCATTCTTCATTCTTCATGATGAAACTTACCAAATAAAGTTGGAATCTTTCGAAACCAAAAATCGGGTCGGATTTAGCATCAAGACTCCTATTGCAGACACTGATACCCCTTTCCAAGCTCAGATCTTATTTTCTAGAAACTGATACTCTAGGATTGAATACAGTAAGAGCTGATACATCATCATCATCATCTCCATATCACCGAAGGAGGGCTTTTGGTGGAGATGGGGCGGCTCTGACCCAAAGTTTTGCTGGGCGCCAAAACTCTACAAAACTCCTCCTCCACCACCTGGTATTGTGCAAATACTTGGTATTGTGGAACAGCAAATACTTGAGCCTGGTATTGTACAAATACTTGAGCCTGACCAGCAACATGCAAGTACTGGCAATGGGCCGAGTGGATCTCATGGGTTCCGTAGGAGCGGGTAAAGCGGACTAAACTACTCTGACCCCCCATTGCGCTGAGTGCTGGCGGAACTCTGTTGTGCATCTCTGGATCCTTTGTTTCTCTACATTCGTCTGCTTTCCGTGAGGCCAAAAATACACTAAAGTCTGTAGAAATCGTACCATGACATGGTAAATAAATGATCAATGAAGGTAGTCTGCACAGATGCTCAAAGACGCACACAATTTTTCACAATCAGTCCAAAGCACACAATTTGCTGAAGCTGTTGGAAAGAGTCCAAAGCAAGTCATGTTCTTATTTGGTTCTTTATAGCATAGCATCATGACAGGATATGAAGACAACACTTATCTAGGCTGTTCTTGCTAGCAGTCTAAACCGTATTATGGGCAGACAGCATGGGCTTGTTTCCTGCTATCAGGAAATGATGAGGAAGGAATTTTGCTCTCTAGTCAATTCTGCACAATTTTCCAAATACAAATGGCTAGGAATCTAATTGACTCAAAAGCAGCGATGTTCATTTGCAAACATGCATTGAAATCTTTGAGAGACCCAGACAGATATTGTTCAGTCCAGCCTTTCACAAGGATCTCAAATTTTCATATTTTACATCTACCATCCAAGTTCCAAAATACCCCTTTTTCAGATTTGTTGAACAAAACAGGTTGCTGTTCAATTGCCAGAAGATGCCTCGATGCATATCTTTGCATCGCCCTTTTGCACCGTTGGGGCTCTTGGGGGGTCGTTGGTTTATACTGTTCAGTGCTATTCAGAGAAGCACTATCGCTTAATGTGGCGATGAACATTTAGAAAAAAAATAGTTAAAAAAAAAGAATGTGGAGATATTGTTTTAAATTTCGTGGAATCGTTCAGTGAAATGCAATTGGAAAGAATGTACAAAGAGGATGTATACACAGTTCATGTCAGCGATGCTTTTTCAGCTGAGTGTACCAGGCCATTACAATACACAAATGCAAAAATACAAAGCACATCAAATGCAAATACAAATACACAGCATGTAAAGCGGAAATACAGTTCATGCCAGCAATTCATTTCAGCTGAGCGTGTCGGGCCAAAGAGGTGACTTCCAGATAGCCCTGTTCGATATATCGATATTGGATATCGATTGTCGATATATCGACACTTTCAAAAAATATCGATATCGATATCGATATCGATAAGGCATTTCTGAAAAATATCGGTATCGATATCGATATCGACAAGGAGATTTTGGAAAATATCGATATCGATATCGATATTGACAAGGACATTTTAGAAAATATCGTTATCGATATCGATATCGACAAGGACATTCTGGAAAATATCGATATCAATATCGATATTGACAAGGACATTTTGGAAAATATCGATATCGATATCGATATCGACAAGTCCATTTTAGAAAATATCGATATCGATATCGATGTTGACAAGTTCATTTTAGAAAATATCGATATGGATAAGGACATTTTGGGTAAAAAAATCTACCTTTTCAGCAGATTTGGCCCTTTTTTCATGCTTTTTTGATGAAATATCGATATCGATTGTCGATATATCGGCATTTTTTGAAATATCGATAAAATATCAACACTTATTATGAGAATATCGATATCGACAAAATATTGATTAGAATTTTTTGAAAATATCGATATCGATGAAAATATCGATAGGGAAATTTAGAAAATATCGATATCGATATCGATATCGACAAGGAAATTTTGGAAAATATCGATATCGATATCGATATTGACAAGGACATTTTAGAAAATATCGATATCGATATCGATATCGACAAGTACATTTTAGAAAATATCGATATCGTTATCGATATCGATAAGGAGATTTTGGAAAATATCGATATCGATATCGATATCGATATCGACAAGGAGATTTTGGAAAATATCGATATCGATAAAATATCGAATCGATTAGAATTTGGCATATCGAACAGGGCTACTTCCAGATGCAATTGCTGTCCATGGCACAAGTTTAATCTGATGCTAATATGATTTCCAATGCACCTTCTCCACCACCCTCACCATCACCAGTTCATCACCATCACCACCCTCACCAGTCATTATCACCAATGGTGATTCACCATCCAACCCAGCCAAAAGTTATCCGATGTTCATGGTGCAAGTTCAATCTGATGCTAATTTCATATACAAGCCACCAAACAGTGCTGCAATTGCATCTAGAAAGATTGCATTGAACATTTTACATATCTGGGATGTTTCAATGCTAAGAAAACTCTTCTTAACTTTCATTTGTTCAGCCTTATCATTAATATTCCCTGATGCCCCCAAGAGAACTGTGAAAGATGCCTATCCATGGTAGCACACATGCGCATATCAACCCAAGGGTCAAAGATAAGATCTCTTTATGATACAATGTAACCGTGGAATTTTGCTCGCAATTTTTATTCGCGGGAAAACTTTACTTTCTTCGGACAGTTGACAACGCGCCGAAAAAATCTCAGGTCACTGAATGTAAAATCATCGGAAGGGTCAGCGGCGATAAGAGCTGTTTATGGGACAGTGGTGTGACAGAATAACATAACTCCAATAGATATGTTTGAAATCTGCTTGAAATATTGTGCCGTGGAATGCGTAATATGCTTGAAATGCAACTCCAATAGTTGCGCCGTAAAATGATGTGCTTGAAATGCAACTCCAATAGTTGTGTCGTAAAATGATGTGCTTGAAATGCAGCACAGAAGGAAGTGTGTCGGCGTGTGCCGCCTGCGGAGCAACTGCTGGTCGGGAAAATGGGCTTCGCAAAAGGTTGATTTCGATGGAGACCATTGTTGGGTAGTAATGATTCATCATAAGGGGCATCTGTTTCAAAATATGCATTTGTATTTTGATCTAAAAGTTTATTGGGGGGTCTTTTAGTGGGTTCTCTGGTTTTCTGGTTCTCAGTTTCTAAGATTGGGTTCTATGATTCTTGACTTCTTGGGTTCTTTAGTAAAGAATCTTTACCCAAAGATAATGCCCAGAAGTGCACAAAGTTGTACATTCCTGGGTGACATCCAGCATTTGTGGCATTTGTGGCACAAGCGTTAGATGCCGTGGGTGATGTGAGACCCACCCACCGCTTCCAAGGAGACTTTTTGCTCGAACACACCTCTGCAACCGATTGTGGGTGCGTTCAGGTTCGCTTCGAAGGATTAATTCTGTCGGCCAGGAATTTGGGGTTTTAGGTGGGATTGCGCGCACCTCAGACATCTTTCTGGATATTCCAGCGGCTTTTCCAGCCCACTATTAGCAAACACCCTGATCTTTAACCATATCAAACCAAATTGCATAACTCCCCCCATCAGGGCGCCATGCTTCATATCAAAATTCTGAAAACTGAAACCCGCTGATATCATCTTAATCTGAATGTTCAAGACCACTTGTTTCAATCTGTGGCTGCATCCATGGTGGCCTCAACTTTCCCACCGTTTACCAGTCAACTGTGTGAACTGCATTCTGTCAATCCTAAATATCTCACCACCCATTTTGTCTTCTTGTTTTATCTGAAATATATGTTTCAATCTGTGGCCAAGATTTTCCCACCGATCAGCACTCAACTGTGTGAAAGGAATATCTGTCAATCCATATTACTTTACAATGCCCCCGCCTCTTAACACTCTTTCCACTCCACTACCACTCAGATTATTTCCTCACTTTTGCCAAATCTCTCTCTTAATTTCTCTTAATTTCTCATTCCCTTTTTATTGATCGCTTTAAACTCTGATTTCTATTTTCAAATCTGTTGGTAAGCATAATTTTAGTTGCCTGCATTGCATCAAGGACGAAAGGATAAAACATCATTTCAACCTTTTACAGTCTGGTGCATCTAGTCGTGCCAAAATTGGAGGAGCTTATTTCTCGGACGTTACTGGGTCTATTCAAGATCCGATTGCTGTTCCAGGACCGTGTGAGGTCACATAATTTTAGATTTTAATGGTAGTTTTCACCACCAGCAATTTTTCTTTTGCCCCACACAGTCACATTGCTCCCGCTGCTCCGTGGGCGTTTCAAATGCATTTATGCTTGAGCTGGACTCACTGATTTGTCAGACAAACAAATCCATGAGTCCTGCTTCTGCACAAATCTGTTTGAAATACTCACTGAGCAGCGGGTGCATTGTGGCTGTGTGGGGCAAAAGAAAAATTGCTGGTGGTGAAAACTGCCATTAAAATCTAAAATTGTGTGACCTCACACGGTCCTGGAACAGCAATCGGATCTTGAATAGACCCAGTAACGTCCGAGAAATAAGCTCCTCCAATTTTGGCACGATTAGATGCACCAGACTGTAGCAAATGCAAAGTCTTATAAAAGGAATCTGTTTTAAATTGACAAAAAAGATACAGGTATACCCAGAGTTGGAAAATGTCACGGATATGACGGATATATCCGTGTAAAAAAATTAGCCATTTGGGGTAAAAAGTTTGGGAGGCTAAAATAATTAGCAAAAACAAGCCATTTTTGGGAAGATGTGTGCAAAACATTTTAGATCAATGGACAAACTGCCATAAATTGATAGTTTATCCACATTTATTCATCACAAGAAACCCCATAAGTTCTGTTTTGTAGGTTTGAAGTGCGAAAAATGTCGCGATTTACGCGTTTTTTTTGGGGTAAAATCTGGTTTGTTGATATTGGTCCGTGTAAAAGATTTGACATTTTCCAACTCTGGGCATACCATAAAATTGAAAAGGTGCTGACTTACCAAAACATTTGAAATGAAAATCATATTCGGAGAGCAGAAATCATATTCTTATCCCTTATCTGGTGTCGTGCATCAATCGAAGGAACCAAAATGGAGGCTTGTGCAGAATCTGCAAATACTTTGAAAACAAATCGATGGAAAATTGCCGGGAGCGACTGATGACTGATCATTACCAAGCCTCTTCTGGATAGAAACACTTCTAACGTGACCATGATTCATCGTCACATGCCGGCCATTTGAAGACTGAGATGACACGATGCGATTGTTGTGAGACAGGACTGGCATCCTATATGTAGGTTGCCCCTGAGTCAGAGTTGGAACTGCTGCATACCTCTGTTCATATTTGTAAGGCATGTCTATTGATAACCTACGATGACCCTGGTTGCAGGTAGTCTCAAACAAATTTAATCTATTGGAATATTTTTTTGCATGCTGCATTTATAAGGGCTTGCAGAAGATCAAAGGCATACACGGTGTACACACATTGATGCAAGGCTAAAACTTCAAGAAGTTATTTCATGTTGGCATTTCATTTGTTCAGAGTATGAAGATGCAGCACACCTACAAACTCTTCTTTAGGATCATGCGTGTGCGATCAGGCTGAGATGTATTTTGAAGGTCACGCTGAAAAGTTGGGGCCTTTCTTTGAGCGAGGTATGTCTGTTGGCAGCGCGGGTGAATAGCAGCAGGGAGGTCAGATCAGATCTGCAGATCGGGGGAAACACGGAAGTGGGTGGGAAGCTGCAGCCGCACAATACGGGAAATGGCTTTTTTGCAAAAGATTTTTTTGCCTGCAGGAAGTTTGTAGATTATATGTTTTAACATAACCATACCTCTCATATATTTCATTCATTCACAACAGGATGCCACGTCATAGAGTTAAAATTAAAGCTCAACTTTTGACTAGATATTCCTCCTCAAATCCTCCGCCAGGGGCTCCAACTGTAGCTTTTCTCGACCCTGGTGACGGTGGCAGTGACCCTGCCGGGGTACTCGAGCACCAGGGGGGCGACCAAGGAGTTGAAGCCGGGGAGGGAGAGGACGGTCACCTTGGGTCCACTTCCGTCTCGCCAGGATTCACCCTCGTCACCCTCGTCAATGTGTCGCTTGTCGGACCTGTGGGGTTCGCAGCAGGGGTGGTCTGGACTGAGCAAACAGTCAAACTGTCGGCAGTCTTGCCACCCCTCGGCCTCCATCTCTGGGTCAACTTCAATGTCAACCTCCCTCCTCTCCTCACTGAACTGGTCAAGGTCGTTGGACGCAAAGACCTCTATGGGCTGAGCTGCCTCCTCAATATCTTGGTAGACCATGGCTGCCGGAGTCGATGTTGGAGCCTCCAAAGCCTCCTTCCTCGCCCTCTCTGCCTTGGCTTGGGCCCATGGGGGAATATATACAGGAGCAATAACCCTGGGGGTGACCACTGTTGGCAGTGACGTGGTGTAGGTGGCCAAAAAAGACTGGAGGGTCTCAGCGCCCTCCGAGATCCCCCCCGGTGGCAGTGTTGTTGTTAGCTCCTGTGGGCTATCGGTGCCCCCTGGGGCCTCCGTGTTGGGCTCATGCATAATCTCCAGTGGGGCCAAGGTGCCGCCTGATTCGAGCCCCGATTCGGTGTGCGTCTCCTCCTCTCCAGAGCCTTCAACAGGGCTCCCTGTAGTCGCTGATGTTCCCCCACTGCCTTCATCGTTCTCGGATCTTCCCTCATTCTCCTCCTCCTTCTGATCAGGCTTCCCGTCAACCAATTTGCTTAAATCTTCACCACGGAGACTGGTGCTCTCTTCGGCCATGTTGTACGCACCGTACATGCTGGTGGTTGCGGAAACCTCTTGATCCTCTTCAACCCCGGTTACCTCCTCATCCTGCTCTGTGGTTTCCTCCACAGTAGCATTCGTCTCGGTCTTCCTTGACTCGGGACTCATCGTTGTTGTCGGCAGGTCTTCGGTCACGTCCTTTCCTATCTCCTCGGCGGCAGCAGGCTGCCCATTGCTCACAGGTGGAGTAACGCCAAATGTTGACGACTCGGGGGTCGTTTCGGGCGTCTCGGGTGTCTCCGTCGTGGTTGTAACTTCCACCGCCTGTGGCTCTATCGCCTCTTCCTTGCGCACACAGCACTTGTGTTGCGGAGTTCGACCGCAGTTAACAATTCGACACAGAGCAGACTTGGAACGGTCAAAGCCAGTTGGTCGACGATTGAAAAAGGAGCTTTTTATCCTTCCCTTGATTCCGCCATCGATCGGTTTCTTCTTGATAGGGGTGGTTGTTGTTGTTGCAAATGAAGACTTTATGGGTTTTGGTCGCCTGGTTGGCTTTGTTCTGTAAGACTTCTTCCCAAATAAACTCCTGGTTTTGGATCGACTGGAGTACTTGCTCTTTGCCGGCTTGCTCGGCTTGGTCTTGACTTCTTTCTTGTCCTGGTCGACAACAGCTGGAGCCGTCTCACTCTCTGAATCACTCTCCGTTTCCTCGATGGGCTCCTCTTCCTCCTCTTCTTCTTCCTTCAGCGGTTGCTCCTCCCTCTTCCTTGCTGGTGGGACGAAAGAATTTGGCCTGAAGGGACCACTGCTCGACCTCCTGGAAGAGACGTCTGGTTGCAATGGGTTCTTGCAACAGGGGTGGGTGCTTCGGGTGGCGCAGTTGAACTTGAGGATGGAACAGAACCTCGGTGCATACTGGGACGTCCCTGGTGCCGCGGAGGTCTCCACCGTCTCCTCGGGCTCACTCACCAGGTTCAACTCCTCGAGGGTGGGCTTGACAAACACCTCCTCAACATAGGAGGGCTGAGCGTCCAGTGGATCGCCATCACTTGCCTCCAGCTCGTCAACATATTCTTCTTCATATGCCGCAGTGGTGGTTGTGGTGGTTGTGCTCGTGGTTGTGGTGGAACTGACAGAACCAGACTGGTTCAGATATTTGCAACAGTTGCTGGTGCTCCTCTTGCAGTTGCCCTTGAACCTCCTGCAGTAGATGGGGATGCCCGGCACGGCCTCGGACAGGCTGACCACCAACACCAGGAGCAGGAGCCTGCGCATAAAAGCCGATTAAACCATTTATGAATCAAATGCAAAACTTTGTTGATCAGTCGAGGGCGTTGTCGACCTAGGGTCCCTGGCTCGAGGTGTGAAAGGCGTTCACAGCTCAATCGGCGGTCAGCGGAGCCTCAATGGAAGGCAATTTGGCATCAATGGGTGATCACACCGCTGATCGGAACGGGTCTCGGGGAAATCGGGCGGATAAGGCGGAACGCTCGAGGAATTTTTCCAATCCTTACACAAAATGGAAAAAAATCGCCTCACGCTGACGTGGTTGAATTGGCAAATCCAAAGATCACACTGCATGCTGGTAAAAAGAATTTTGATGTTTTTTTTTAATTTGGATGTTTTTACCAGCTCATCCTCAAGGGTAACCGTTGCATGTGTGGATTTATAAGGTGACTCTGGTGTTGTAACCAAGTCATTGGAGCCTGGAGGGATGATGACTGTAGAGGGAGCTAATCTCCACAAATCTTGTTTGTTGATCTTCCCATTATTTTTGATGACACAGGTCAATTCACTGCCAAAGAACATTCAACACATGTCCATAGACCCTCTGGATCTCCTGGAACCACAAGGCTGGAATTGTAATTTTGGATTTTAGAACCTTCACTCTATAAAATTCTTTAAGTCATGCGAGACAGCCAGGTGACTCCAAACCAGAGGAGTGTTTGTAAACAGAAAATCACTGTTGGCAGCGAGTCTCACGGGTTGAAGACTAAGGGTGAGGGATGATGAGACGGAAACCAGGAGAACGTCAGCTGGATTGAAAACCCTCGGAAGACCTCAGAAACCTTTGTGATGAATGTCCCCTCGTAGACATTGATACAAATCATCGGATTCATTTCCCGAGGGTTAAGAAACGGTTGTGTTGACCGATTATTGAGAAAATGTTGCGGTTTGTGATTTTCAGGAAGCTGCTGCTGCAGGTTTAGCAAGATGCCACGGTCCGAGCTGCGGCTTCTCAGCACTACACCGCGGTCAGTAATGATGATAAGTATAAGGTATATATTGTATGGTAGGGTTTTGATTTGAACAGTGTTGTATGATCAACACAACCTGCACCGCGGGCAGTGATGGTGAAAAGTATAAGATGTAGTGTTTTGTATGATCAACACCACACCGCGGTCAGCAATGGTGATAAGGACGCATCAACGCCATGTTTGGGAGTTTTCAGATTTCTGGCGGCAATATCGTAATATCGCCGCCAAATCTGTTTGTTCAAAGACTTTTTACACAAATCCATGGGGGAAGCTTTTGTTCAAATAACAAAATCATTCAATTTCATACTCTATGCACTAATGATTTTTAATTTGTTCAACAACAAATAGCTGCCTAGCGCATCCATTATTTTGAACCTTTGAGGCAAGCAGCAAGATAATGATGTGTTGACACATCAAAGAAAAATAAATTGTGCTCCTCACTCACCTCCTCATTATGCTCCGCCTTTTTCTTCACCCTTGTTGGTTTCACCACTCGCTCATATCAACTGGGGGTCCTCCATGACACAAGGCAGAGGCTATCAGGGTTCTTGGTTTTAAAATTGCTTGCTCAAAACCAATGAGCTACACCTCCTCCTCCACCAGCTGGATATTGGATTAGTTGTCTCCTGAGTTGTTATGAGGTGTTACCTCAAAGGAGGTTTGCCAAAGACTGACAAACACTTCTTTGAGGTGTTGCCTTTGCAGGTGTTTCTTCGGGGTTGTTCTCCCTCCGGCTGTTTTCCGGCGACTGACGGACGGCGACGTTGGGGGAAACTTGCCGTCAGCTTTTGCACTCGGCCCCTGACGGAGTGTGGCGCACCCATTGCTCATGCGCTCAAATCTTTGAAGATGA
>JACLAC010006589.1_pt1 | contig 12725 bp, 5 predicted proteins | sample 8027881 | NCBI WGS metagenome assembly JACLAC01 (sample SAMN15725517, study PRJNA655200) | protist metagenome | isolation source: fluorescence activated cell sorting (FACS) single amplified genomes of... | place: Spain: Blaines Bay Microbial Observatory, Mediterranean Sea | collected 2016-01-19 | reverse complement strand
ATACGCATCTTCTTATTTAAGTCGTTGCTTGCACTATGTATATTTTGTATCACTTAAAATACAATAGTTTGTTACGTTGTGTTGCTGATACTATGGATATTTTGCAACGCTAAAAATAAAATATTAGCCCAATAGTTTAGTTACTTTAACATGTGTTTTTAAACCATCTTGATTTTTTCCTAAACCTTCACCTTTCCATCCCATTTTTTGCAACATTTTTAAACCAAATTTTGATTTATCATTCGCCCAATGTTTATTTTGTGTATCCTTCATTTTTAAAATCTCGTTGGTATTAATTATTTCTGTAGAGAATAATAAAATACAAACCACTATATATTATTATCTGTATTACGTATTATATGTATATGTATATGCACAATAATATATAATAATTTTGCTAATTATGTATGTACCGTATACCTGGTATTATTGTAATTATACACATCCATTTTAATTTATTGTGGTGTTGCGATTTAGATTATTTTACCAGGTACTGTAATCCCTAGATTTTGGGCTACCAGGGGATTATAATACGATTCCGCCCCATAAAAAATTTAATTTCCGCAAAAGTTGTAGGAAAGTTGGAATTAACTACCACACAGCATAGGCTCAACTTTGCCGAAAAGTCCCAACGCCAAAAATGAACTCATCGAACTTTTTCAGGCAACATCCTTAAAACAGGCCTCAAAATGGAGGAATCGAGCTGGAGTTGTCAAAATATACCTGGAAAAATGCCTATTTTATCCCTGATAGAGCGATGTAAAAAAAATAGGATAGGGGATTGTATATGTAATCGTACTTAGAGTATACAATGAGGAAGGAATGTATTAACTGAATCACAAAAAAAAAAAAGAGGACAAAATAATAAAATAAGCAGCACAAGAATAAAATGAATAATAATAAGCCATAATAATAATCCATAATAATAATTAATTAATAAATATAATAATTAAATGTATATATTATATGTACAATCAATGAAGCATGCACATGCACCATCTACATCGCCCGCCACGCTGTAAACCACAAAGCACATTTATTAGATACCTGCACATTTATTTATATTGCAACATCTGTTGAATAATCTGTTGAATCATTTCAATCGCTATTGTTTTTTTGCCAACTGTTGAAAAATATCAGAGAGGTGAAAAATTTTTATTCTTAAAAAAAAACACACACGCAGAGGTGTAGGATATACATACGAAGATTCTTGCTACTGGTTTCAACAAAACAACAGCGGTATTTTAGATATTCTATTGAAATAAGAACACACAAGCGATTTCTTTGCATTGTTTAAGAAAGTATTGTGTTATTGTGTTATTGTATTTTAAGTGTTGCAAAATATACATAGTGCCAGCAAGACAACGTAACAAAATATTGTATTTTAAGTGGTACAAAAAGTGCTACGAAACCTAAATACATACGAAGATTCTTGCTGTTGGTTTAAGCAAAACAACAGCGGCATTTTAGATATTCTATTGAAATAAGAACGACATATTTAACCAAGCAATTTTAGCGTTGAAATAAGCATAATTTAACAAAAACTATTGGGCTAATATTTTATTTTTAGCGTTGCAAAATATCCATAGTATCAGCAACACAACGTAACAAACTATTGTATTTTAAGTGATACAAAATATACATAGTGCAAGCAACGACTTAAATAAGAAGATGCGTATAATGATTTTGGTGTTTTTATTATTGTTTCTCAGCAACACATACGGCACGGAATGGGATTGTACAGGTGCGTCAAACACTGGGACATTTCAACGCAGTACAGCTTGTACTATTTCTGGTACTGGTCCTTACGCTGGTGGTGTGGGGGTTACAAATACGTTAGAAATTGTTGGTACGGTGGAGGATATGAATAATTTAATTGTTATTACCGCTCCAAGTGTGCAACGCCATTTTTATATAAATGGTGTGAACGATAAGTTGGTATTGCGTTACCTGAAATTGATAGGTGGGGATGTTAGTAGTTATAGTAACTATCCTAATAATGCTGGTGGATCAATATTTATTTATACAAGTGGTGGTACATTACTCCTTTACTCGTCCATCATTGCTAATAATCAAGCTGTGAATGGTGGTGGGATAGCTGCATCTGGTGATCCAAGTAATATCGAAAAGACAAATGTAATAATCAATAGAACTATTATTACAAAAAATAAAGCAACAAGTAGTATTAATGGCCAGAGCTATGGTGGAGGATGTTGGATAGTTAATGGTAATGGTATACTAGTACGTACATCAATTAGTAAGAACACAGCAGGAGTACAAGGAGGAGGAGGAGGCCTGTACCTATCTAAAGGTAGTAGTACTGATACTATGACTGTTCAAATCAGAGAGACTACTTTTACAGCGAATAATGGTAATAATTATGGAAATGAAATATATGTAGGTGGCACACCAACCATCTCCATCGTCAATACACTGTTTAACCAACCAGTTGATAGTAATCGTAATTTCTATGATCAGCATGAAGGTGCAACATGGAACACATGTGCAAATAACGTATGCACGGACACACCATTCACTGGCACATGCACTGCCGTAAACAATGCAAATACTAAGTATGGTGTGTTCTGTCAGTATAACAACAACTATAAAAGTGATTGTTTTCCAGGTACATCACTAATAATAGGTGGTGTTCAAACGGGACAGCTGGGGTGTCACCCATGCGCTACTGGAACATACCAAGATGAACCAAACAAAGCAACGTGCAAAACTTGCAATGCTGGGACGTACAATACAGAAGAAGGACAATTATCTATATCCAGCTGTAAACCATGTGAAAAAGGTTATCAGTGCCCACGAAGGTCAAAAGTTCAACAGCAATGCGATGCTGGAACATACCAAGACGAACCGAGCCAAACAACGTGCAAGAATTGCGAGCCCGGGAAGTATGGTACAGAAACACGCCAAACAGCTGAAGTACAAGCATGCACTACGTGCCCCCTTGGAAAAGTAAGTTCATGCGGCAGTTCTGGCGCTTCAAGCACGAATGGCGGAATGTTATGCAACGCACCATACACTACATGTATACCATGCGATGCAAACTATTACTCAACCGACGGTAAATCATGCAACCGATGCACTGGCGATAAAGTGTCGCCACGAGGGTCAGCGGCTTGCTACGATTTAAGCAGTATGCTACAAAATATGCATTCCTTAAGTGAGCAACAAGGTGGTATCATCAAAAGCCTTGCATTATCCAATGCAAAGTCGAACGAAGTGAAGCAAAAGGCAAATGGTTTAATAGCAAAATTATCATTAAATTGGGCAACACAAGACGTAATTAACGAAGCACAAATATTACGTGATAAATTATCAAAACTACCAGATTATAATGTTACACATCATTGCGAACAAGAAAAAGAACGATTAGCATATGGTGTTTTACGAACAGGCATAATAGTCCCAACAAATGCAGAAATTGATGATAAATACTGTTTAAATGAAAACCGTGACCGTTTAATTAGTTCATTTTGTAATTTTCGCCCACGTTTTATCAAATTACTACAAGAAAAATTATATCCAAGGTTACCATTGTTGCCAAAATACACAGGGCGTGATTTATGGCCAAATATATGCTGCAGAAAAGATAATTTTCAACATCTAAAGACGTGCAATGACCCCTCAGGAAAGGTACCACGTAGTCACATTGTACCATTCGCATTAGCGCAAGGCGGCAACATAACTGTTGACAATTTGTACGGTGAGATTGTAGACGTATTGAAAAAAGATGGATACTTGCAGCAGGGTATGAACAAAGCTGTAGAGGGTATAAAAGATGGCGATAAATTACAACAAAAAGTAAACAATTTATTTGAAACAACATTACTATGTGGTCCACGTGAATTTGGTTTACCAACAAATGAAGCAATACGGTTATGTGAGCTATTTTATCCATATGAACATATGTTAGCAACATATTACAATGAAGTAAATGCGTTATTAAAACCGTTGCAGAGGCGGCGGCGAAGACGAATGCTGGGAGTATGGTCAGGTATAACAAACTTAATGAGTAGTGCAAGTGCATTTGTATTTGGTGATGGTGATGAAGCAGATGTTAATGACCAAGCAAATTTGATACGAAGATTAGAAGATAAGATGGAAGTGTTGGAAAAGAAAGATGCAATATTAGAAAAGAAAGATGCAATATCCCGTAATGAAATTCAAGATTTGAAACAAGATTTGAATCAGAAAGATACAATATCACGCAAGAAAATTCAGCATTTAGAAAAGAAAGATGCAATTATACAGCGCCAATCAAACAAAACCAACACCTTTCTGTCCATCTTGAAACGCAATGGTATTTCAAAACGTAGATTAGGCACCACTTCTGATGCGCTATGTCCATTTGTTACCATGAGCGACGTATCTGAGTATGAAAAAGATATTGATACATTTTGCACTGGGTATACGCACATTGATTTAAATCATCCAGGTACAGTAATCAATTTAGCCATCATGACCCCATGGGACATACCGGCCAAGATGATTCCAGAATTAAGAGAAAAAGCCCGCTATGAGATTTCAGACGACTGCCCTACTCCAATGTTTACCGCAAAGGATATTTCATTACAAAATATTGATGGTACAGATTTATTTGTTGTACAATTGGATGCCACATCGCCAAATGGATATTTAAGAAAAGAATTACCACAATGTGGCGCGGCAAATAATATAGCGTTAAAACCACATATACCAAAAACAACCATTGATGTGAAAATATGGCGCGACCATGAAGATTGCTGCAAGGATACAAAAGATTACAAAGTATGCAAAGCAATAAAATGTTTGCCCACCGATGACCCAAATGGTATTGAACCTGTTAATGACCCGTGGACAAAGCAACAAGTAGGTTATCATTATAAAGTAATTGGCACAACGTATACAGCAACCTGTGATAACAAACCAAACAGCAAACCATGCGGTAGTAATGCTAGAAGAAGAAGCTTGCTTCAAGACGAGTATGGGAATAGTGGCGAGAGGTTGTAAAATATTTCATATTTTCATTTTAGCTTGTTACTTGTTAACAAATAAAATATTTAAACTCTCTAGACCAATATTTTTGGTTCACTTAATTTGACAATTCTCTATAAGAAATAAGTGAACCTTGAAATATATAAATAAGTTTGGGAGTAAATGAATATAGGCGCCGTCGAATTTTGCTCCAACAGTTGCTGCAGTTCACTTCATTTACACATTCTCCATAAGAAATAAGTGAACCTTCCGTTTCATCCATCTATTTTTAAATTTTGTGTGTGTGAGTCATTCTTATAGAAGATGTATATTTGACTCACGAAATTGGCATTGGTTACATCTATTTTTAATTTTTGTTTACCAACTATAACATCTGAACATGTTTAATAATATTTTTAAATTTTTGTGAGTCGTTCTTATAGATGTATCAGATTTGACTCACGAAAATCTTGACGGCGTGGAGTACACTAATGGTAATAAAATAACCTATGTAAATTCATACTTGAACACCACACTCAACCCTGAAAATCTGATTTCATTTGTTCAATGGCAATTAGCTCGTCTAATGCTAAACACATGCTTTTCATTTTTGCACTACATGTATTTTTGATTAGCAGGTAGACATCACCTCGACGACTGGATATCCTTTTTGCTTGTTTTCAAGTTTTTTTACATGGCAATAGCATTCTTAAAATTAGAAGGGTGTAAAAACACCATAAATTATTTTTATCCATTTAATATATTACTATTTTTTATTCCATTATGATTAACGGTTTATAATAGCGCCATAACCCAGAAAGGCATCTTATATCTATAAATATCCGTATTGTACACCTGCTGCGGACTTTTTGAAAATCTGTTGAAAGTTGTTAGAATCAATGCTATTCGCCTGGGAGTTCTCCACCGTGTTGGGATGTTTAAGTACGGTTTAGATCTATCAACAAAGTGTACGGCTTTCATGTTTTAGGAGTTAAGTATTTTAGTATATTTAGCAGGCACACACTATGGGCTAATGCTATACGCCTGTATAACGTTAAGTTCAGGCTACTTTTCTAGGGATTACTGTATATCAGGCCAATTAAAATCCAATATTTCTCTCGGGATTACTAAAACTGTACCTGTACAGTATGGCAGCTGTCGCTGCCATACTGTATATGCGAATAGCATAGCGGGGTTTCCTGAGTACCTGTATAGATTTAGATTGTGGGCGGGATAAGAAGAAAAAAATGGAGGATCCCTTAAATTGTTCTTCAGGAAAATTCTAAAAAGAAATATTAGTATATTCAAAAGGAATTCGATTAAATTACTGATTTTTATATTAATTCCACCTATTATAATATTATAGATGATAGTAAGTATTCATCGATTGTGACGGGGTGCGATTGAAGAAAAATGTATATCATCAAATTGATTTTAAAACTTCAGTAGCATTTATACTATAAAAGATAAGGAATATACAAATGGAAAAAGATTTATATAAGTATACACCTATTACATTATTGATATCATATCGTATAAATACATATATATATATATTACGAAATAATCGAATATATATATATATATATATTGAATATAAAATAATCATGGCAGCCAATAATACTATATCGAAATTATTTGTTGTAGGTGGAAGTGGTTTTGTTGGAAGGGCAATATGTGAAAGAGCAGTAAAAATGCCGAAAGAAATTATTGGTACCGTGCAATCATTTTCTAGACGTGGTGTGCCTGAAAGTGCAACAATGGAAAATAGCAACAATATATGGTTAAATAATGAACGTATGGAATGGACCGCATTATCTGTAACTAAAGATAATCATGATAATTCCAATTTAAAAACTGCAATAGAAGAAAGTGTTGCTAAAGGTGAAAAATTTGCGGTGCTTTGTTCAGTCGGTGCATTATTTGAAAATGAAAAATATAAATCTTTTTTAGAAAAACCGGAAAACTTATCTCCATTTGCTGGTAATAATAATAATAATAACACAACTACGTATGATCAAATTAACCGAGATGTATGTATATCAATTGTGGATACTGTTGAAACATGTATATTGGAAAATAATAGTAATGAAAATAATAAAAATAATAATAATCGTGTACCATTTGTATTTATCTCTGCATTTACAACACCACCGGGTGTGAGTCAAAATTATATAAATAGTAAACGTGAAGCAGAAGAATATATTATGGAAAAACAACATATATTAGAACCAATTATTTTACGCCCAGGTTTTTTATATGATGAAAGTCGACCTGCATCGATGGGAATAGCAGCAGCATTGAAAACTGCATCTTCAACAAGTACTTTTTTAGATACATTTATTAAACAATCACCATTGCCAAATCCAATTATGAAAGAAATTAATAATATTCACAATGTAAAGGATATGTTACAAGCACCACCATTGCGTGTAACAGAAGTAGCTGATTGTATTCTTACTACTTTAATTGGTGGTGGCAATCATTCATCTATTTTATATCCAAAAGATATTTTACAATTATCTAAAAGTGGGTTGTAAGTTGTATGTATTATGCCACACACACACATATACTCTAACGCAAATACACGATGGCTGAATCGGCATACAAAAAAGTGTCCTAAATGCAAATCACCAATTGAAAAAAATAATGGTTGCGACCATATGACGTGTAAACGTCAAGCTGGGGGATGTGGGCATGAATTTTGTTGGAGATGTCTAGCTCCATGGGGTCCAATTATCAGACGGGGTGGTGGTAATCATCATCATCGTCCAACATGTTTTCATTACCGGGCTTTATCAAGAAGCGGAGGGTGTAACATTTTATAAAAAGTATAGAAATGTGGCGTTTAATAAATTAAGAGAGAGCTTCTTTATGTCAAAATATGAAAAAATGTATTTTAAATATCTACGAGTATAAAATTAAATTAAATATTATAGCACTTTCTTTAATTTTTAATATTATTTGTACATATTAATTCTATACCCTGTAAAATATAATTTCAATTTAAAAAACTTGATTGAACAAATGCTTTACACATTATGATACTCATATCACATTTATTTTGATCAAGCACAGAGAGGATCCGACCAAGGTTTTGCAAGCCTTCTTGCCTTCTTAGCAAGCCATGTTGCTCAGATAGCCAACACATTTGCATAATTTGATGTGTACATGCATATATAATAATATATATATTCATAGTTCGTCTTCCATGCCAAATATGTTTTCGTGTTGTTCAACACCATGAAAATCATTCCATGGGGATGATGATATCTCATCCAACACATCAGCAACTGGCTTTCGATTAATACGTTGATAATATCGATTCACCCATACATTGTTGTCTGATAAAGTATCCATTAAAGCTTTTACAGCCAATTTTGGTTGATACTTTTTGTCATATAACAATGGGTTATGCCCTGCTTGAATCCATGTATATTTGTCAACTGCTCCCCATATAGTATAACTTTTACATGCATCTGTATCTAAACAAACCCGCATTAACGCGGCGTATACTTCTGCTTGCATTTGCTCTTGTTTTTCTCCCCAACCTGACGCACATTTACTTTCACGGGGGGCGCATCCAACATCAATTTCTGTCATATGAACATCCACACCTATATTTCCAAACCGTTCGATGTTTGCCTTTACCCCATCAACCAGGCTATAATTTATATCTACATGTAACTGAAACCCAACACCATCTATTGGAATGCCCCTTTGTTTCATATCAACAACTAGATCATATAATTTTTGTGCTTTTTTTGCCGTGTAACCACGCGAGGAAGCAACATTGTAGTCGTTGATAAACAATTTGATATTTGGATGTTTTCTTGATTTTGCTGCTTGTATAAATGCAATATCAATATAATTTTTAATTTTTGGATACCAGTGCCCCACTTTCAACACTTTGTTATTTGTGTCTGATATCGGCTCGTTCACAACATCCCATACATATACATTTGTTCCATAATAACGAAGAACGTCGTCAATATGATCTTTTAAAATTCCGATTGTTTCTTCTTTTGTAAAATTACCCTCAGTAAACCATTTAGGATTTTGTGTTGATCGAGCCCAACTTAATGCATGGCCACGTACAACTTGATCGTGTTTAACAGATTCGCGAATGATTTTATCACACGCTTCATAGTTGCGAAAATCTTTTTTTGGTTGTAAATAACTCCATTTGCATGCATTCTCTGCTGTAATGGATGAAAATTGCTTGGATGCAATATTCATGTATTTTTGGTCATGCAATTTTCCATAATTCAACGCCATTCCAAAATATAATCCACAATGTTTTGCAAGTGTTCTTAACGCCGTCTCTTGTTGTAAATTGGAATTGTATGTATCAAACGCATCATATACATATTTGTTTTCGTAAAAATTATTGCAAGGTCCATCCATATCTTTATTTAATATATTTAAACATTTTTTCAAACAGTAATATCGATCTGCACCATAATCGAAACTACAGCGTTTGCACTCACTAAATACTTCAAAAATGCAATTTTCATTATAGCCAGTTGCTCCAGCACATAGAGGATACAAAAGAACATGCAACAAGAACCAACTCCACAATGCCATTATTTTTTCTCTCTAATTTTTCAAATAATAATGGCAATAATAATGGCAATGGATATAACTCAAACGAGTGGGTTTGTCACCTGGTACCCGTTGGCGCTTACTATTAATAAACATATATATATATGAACAAACGAAAAGTTTCAGACTGTGGTATACACAGTACTGCAATATATTTTTTTGTTCTTTTTTTTTAGTATGTTACCTGGTAAGCTATAAGTAGCAAAGGTTTTTTCATTTTGTGTATCTTGGCTTAAAGACTACAGTACTAAATTTTAATAGGAAGACTGTAGAAAAAAAGTACGAAATACGACAAAGTATTAGTTTTGCCAACTTGATAAATTTTTTCTCGCCCGAACGTGCGAAGAACGGCACGTTTAATGCTGTACCTGGTATTATAGTGTAGTACGGCACGTTTTTTTCCATATATTGATGCATGTGTAGTCGAGCTTGCTGGGCTTGCCCAGCTTGCTCGACGCTTCTTCGCGAAGAAGCTAGACTGAGTGTAGTGCAGCGGAATCCTGAAAAATATCCTTAATCCCCAAGCTCACTTGGGGATGGGTGGTCCATCCCCAAGCAAAATCCCCAAGGTACTTGTTGTAGTGTTAGTGTTGTATAATTACCTATATATCTATATTACCTGACTTTTATCCGTAATGCTATTACTATGCTATTTGAAAATGGTACATCTTCACATACATACGTATAAATCATGTATGTGAACAATGTTTACATCAATACAACGCATCACGTATCATATTTAGATACATACAAATATGTTTGAATGATTGTTTTGTGTAACATATGTATGATTTATTAAATGTGTACTCACTTTTGACAAATACAATTAGTATATAAGTAGCATTATGATGTTAGGATCAGAATAGCATTGTAAATCATGTATATTGAGTTTGCTACTTTTAGGTTTATAAAAAGGTAAAGTATGCAATTCAAACATTACAATATTCCAAAATAGGTTTGTATGTATCTAAATATGATACGTGATGCGTTGTATTGATGTAAACATTGTTTACATACATGTTTTATACGTATGTATGTGTAGATGTACCATTTTCAAATAGCATAGTAATAGCATTACGGATAAAAGTCAGGTAATATAGATATATAGGTAATTATACAACACTAACACTACAACAAGTACCTTGGGGATTTTGCTTGGGGATGGACCACCCATCCCCAAGTGAGCTTGGGGATTAAGGATATTTTTCAGGATTCCGCTGCACTACACTCAGACTATTGCATGTGTTGCATGTGCGAATTCTGGAAGAAGAATTGCACAATTCCACCACCAATATAATAATTTCAATATGTAATGGTCCATTGATGCATTATCAAATATTGATTGAAGCACTTCTTTTTTAAAATAGAACACATAATGACATGGCAGGAAATGTTGTAGAGAAGGAGAACGAGAGAAATAGTATCTTATATCAATTAATAAAACAACAATAACACAACAACATGAATAAAAACAAATTAATCACGTCATTGTTCACCAAACAAATCAAAAATATTACAGCTGGTGTACAATCAAGTAGAACAATCACAACACTACAAAATAAATATGAATACGATTTAGCTGTAATAGGTGGTGGTAGTGGAGGTATGGCGTGTGCGAAGGAAGCTGCTAGAAATGGTGCAAAAGTTGTATTGTTTGATTATGTGAAACCATCTACACAAAATACAACATGGGGATTAGGTGGTACTTGTGTAAATGTTGGATGCGTACCAAAAAAATTAATGCATTATACAGCACTTATTGGTTCTATGAAAAAAGATGGTGAATATTTTGGGTGGGATGATAATACCGGTTTGAAAGCAGGATTCAATTGGGATAAACTTGTAAATAACGTTGGAAATCATATCAAATCGTTGAATTTTTCATATGGAACGTCATTAAGAAGTGCCAATGTTAAATATATAAATGCAGAGGCAAAGTTTAAAGATGAAAATACTATTGTATATAATCCACCAAAGAAATTGGATTTATTCTCATCATTTTCTACTACTACCAATGATGATGATGATGATACTAAAAAAAAAGAAGAGGAAAATAATGTAGCTGAAATAAATGCACAATATATTGTTATTGCTGTCGGTGGCAGACCACATATACCAGATGATGTTCCAGGTGCAGTTGAACATTGTATATCAAGCGATGATATATTTTGGAGAAAAGAAAAAGCACCGGGTAAAACACTTTGTGTTGGTGGTGGTTATATCTCATTAGAATGTGCAGGGTTTTTAAATGAGTTTGGATATGATACATCAGTTGCAATTCGATCTAAAGTTTTACGTACGTTTGATGATGATTGTGCGGAAAAAATTAAAGAATTAATGGAATCGTTGGGTGTGAATTTTTTATCTGAAAAAGTACCTAAAGAAATTATGAAATTGGAAAATCATGATGGTAATGATGATAATCATAAATTAAAAGTAATATTTAATGATGGCGATGAAGATGTTTTTGATACTGTATTATATGCAACTGGTAGAGTAGCAGATACGAAAAATTTAAGATTAGAAAATGTAAATATAAAAGTTAATAATGATAATTACGGAAAAATACTTACAAATGAATATGATCAAACTAATATTGCAAATATTTTTGCAATTGGTGATGCAGTGGAAAATAAACCGGAATTGACACCTGTTGCAATACAAGCAGGAGAATATTTAGCAAATCGTTTGTTTAACAAAACAAATAACAATAATAATAGATTTATGATGGATTATGATTTCATACCAACAACAATATTTACACCATTTGAATATGGTACAGTTGGGTTAAGTGAGAAAGATGCTATAGCAAAGTATGGTAACGATGACATTGTAGAGTCATATTTATGGTCATGGACAACTTTAGAAATAGAAGCATCGAAGCGATTAAAGGATGATGCAATAGATACTTTAGATGTTATCCCTCCAAATTGTTTTGCAAAATTAGTTTGCATTGGTGAAGATGAGCGTGTGATTGGATTTCATTTTGTCGGGCCTAATGCAGGGGAAGTTACACAAGGATTTTCATTGGCTTTGCGTTTAGGTGCATTGAAATCTGATTTTGATAGATTAGTTGGGATACATCCAACAGATGCTGAAGCATTTACTACAATGGAGGTGAAACGTAGTGAGATTATTAACAAAGAAGATTA
>JACLAC010007528.1_pt1 | contig 12726 bp, 14 predicted proteins | sample 8027881 | NCBI WGS metagenome assembly JACLAC01 (sample SAMN15725517, study PRJNA655200) | protist metagenome | isolation source: fluorescence activated cell sorting (FACS) single amplified genomes of... | place: Spain: Blaines Bay Microbial Observatory, Mediterranean Sea | collected 2016-01-19 | reverse complement strand
TAGTCGTCGTAGTCGTAGTCGTCGTCATCGTCGTCATCATCGTCGTCGTAGTAAGTAAGTACGTAATGCAGCATTGGAAGCGAACACTCCAGTCCACGCTTCAGTCCTCCTCATACCTGCGACAGATCGTTTCAAGAAGCAATTCGAAAGCCAAGATTCATAGGTCCGCGCGCGCGCCCGTCCTCCTCCTCCTCCTCGTCCTCCTCCTCCTCCTCATTCTCCCTCTACTACAAGTTATCCTACTACTCCATATTCTCATTCTCCTCCGTCTCTTCTCACTTCTCCTCTTGGTACTCATCTTCCACGTGTTCATGCTTACCCTACTCCTTATACTACTAGTTATCCTTATCATGTCCCTCCTCTTCATAATTATCCTCTGCTGTTGCAAATGCTACTCCTTGTGCTTCCGCAACTGCGGCTGTGTCTGCCTGTGCTACAACAACCGCATGTGCACGCCCAAGAAAGATAGGATATGGTTTGTAATATGTGACTAAACTGGACCTTATTTTTTCCTTGGACTTGCATGGGGATGTTCTGCGGAATTCATGCGACGACGGCAACGAAAACCATACGAGAGAACAAATAAGGAAGCAAGCAACTGGCCGACCTTTTCGTTGCCTTTGATTGTTAACTACAAACAAATTGCGGCCGCGTCTCCCAATGCGAATGGATTTCAGGCAGGCTGGATGCGCGAAGTGTCGATCATCATTCTAATCGATTTCAGGCGGGCTGGATGCGCGAAGTGTCGATCCTCACTCTAGTCGTGTAGTACAATAGTAAAACTCTCGTAAGCATTTACGTATTGTTGGGCGCGGCCGAAAGAAACGCTGTCCAGCAACTTAAAACAGAGACCACGACACAATGGATGACGAATGAAGATGCTCGGTTGGGGCAAGGTTTTGATTTCGAAACTGAGGTAGGGAACACTCGTGCACGACTACCTTCAAGCTGACAGACCTCGGTCTTACTTACACACGCTTGAACCCGAATGTAATAGCATTAAACTTAAAACGAAACTCCCAATTCACGATTGAAAGTATGACTAAGGCTACGGCTCCTTAGATCGTCCCCCAGGGGTCGGGAGTAGGCCTGCGCTCCTTAGCTGTTTATTTCTGTTCTAGTCGACAGGCCTTTTTTTTACGAGACCGCATACGAAATCCAAACGGAATAAAACACAATTGTCAAGAAAACACACAAAGGATATGATGTTCAAGCCTTGCCTCAAACGACGCGTCTGACGGATGCGCCACTGCGACTTCTAGTGGTTCACTGCACAATGCGATCATCGTCCCCGCTAGCCTACGTGGTCCTTGAACTGTCTGAAATATGGCACGGTCCTTGCTTCAACTTCAAAAGTACGTTGCATAGCATGGCTCTTTACTACTGTTATGAACTTTGGAAAATATCAGAATACCTTGCATAATCTCGCTAATCTTTTTTGCTACGAACTTCGGACGCAGATACTATCGACGTTCAGTTCTGAATTGAGCAAGAATTCGCTTTACATGTACAGGAATCGTTTTACCAGACGTTCCGAACAACACTGTAGCACGATGCAACGTCGCCCCTGCTGCAAACACCCACGTGTGCTGACAGACCACACTCGAGTCGAAGCCCTATCACTTGCGCTGCAATGCGCACTGCTCCTGTACGAAACCCACAAAGGCCGGGAGGTCTCCCTGGGCAAATGCGGGATAGCTGGCTAAAAGCGCGAGGTTCGAAGACCTGACCCTGTCCAGCTCTTTGGCATCACCCTGGTGCACTATGGACCATGTCAAGAGGAAAGCTGGATCAAACGTGTGTTGAAGATAGATGTAGCCAGTCGGGCAATACAGCAGCTGCCCTTTTGCTGAGCTTGCAAACGAAGGCCTGCTTTGAAGCGATCAATGCAGACATCTTCGTCCCATCCATGTTTGTCAGTGCTGCCTGCTGCTGCTGGTAGTTGGAACCGTCGAGAGCAGACGTGTGCACGCCGATGACCACATGCGAGCCCTCGAAGCAAAAGATCAGTTGGGCAATGCAGCACGCGAGGAAGCCGCAAGAATCGAAGGCACGGTCTGAATAATGGAAGCCCAATCGCGAACAACGCATCAAACAGCCTCGCATTCGATACGTTCTCAATGCGCTGGAAGATGTCGGCCTCTGTGACACTTGCGACGTTGCAGACGAGCGCGCGCATGGGCGTCATGTACTTTGGGTTGGTCAGCACTGCGTTGACACTATTGTCATGCTGATTAGCGAAACGTGCTTTGATCCAGGTGCGTAAGCCCTTGAACACTGCGTGCCCCTCGATATTCTTCCCCTCCTCTTCAATCCCTGTCCACAAGCAAGGCTGCGGATGATGCCCATCAAGCGCCTTCGTGAAATCACATTCGATACAATTGATGGATTGGCCGTGCTCCTGGCAGAGGTGATCACTGACCCAAGTGGCGAAAAGGGGTCGGGCTACATCCACGCTTGCCGTCTTTCGCATCCACTGGCTGCAATCCCTTGGTCTCGTCCTTCTCCTTCCGCTTGACAGCATTGCGAATGCCGACTACGGTCTTCTTCACCGAGAGCAGCTGGGCCATTGCTTCCTGCTTGTCCTTGCCCATCGCCGCCAAGCAAGCGGTGACCTTCTCGATATCCTTCTCCTCAGCAACGTCAGCGGCCCTCTTCGAGATCTTAGCAGACGTGTCCTTAAAGACTCCCTCGAGGGACTCACACTCATTACCAGCTCTCGTAGTGAGCTCCTGCACAGCCTTGCAGTTCTTCCAATCGTCCTCCCCGAAGTGCTTCTTCACGATCTCCGTCATCTGCGCGACCTCTGCCTTCGAATGGTCCAAGGCTCCGCTCAAAGCCGTTGTTGTAACAGACGCTCGCATATCGCAATCAATATTGAACTTGCAAGTTGTATTCGCCAAGTGCTTCGTGTGCAGCTGCTTCAAGAGGTCTTCATTTTCCTGCGCAAACACAGCGATCGCGCACTGCTCCTCGGCGTCGAGCTTCTCAGCTGCAGCCGATATTTCCTCTTCAATGGAGACTAGCAAAACGAGCTCGTCGTCCTCGTCCGCGTTGCCGCCCCCCAAAACGTCGAAGGCGGTGAGACAAGCAACAACTTCATCTGGCAGAGCTGCTTCGTTCTGGGGCTGCACGGCAAGTTTGTCTGTCGCCGACTCGAGCTCCTCTGCACCCTTTCTCCATGGCCTTGTTCACGTCCTCGCGCATGCGCTGCAAGTCCATCTTGTTCATGTCCAGCCTGCCGAACGGTACGTTTGCGCTTCTTAATGTTGATGCCCATGTAGCGGCCCACGTGCAGAACCCCCTTACGCTTGATGACCTTCATGCTCGGATCGACCAACATTTTCTGCAATGAAGCCTTGATCTCACGCTCGTCAAAAATGCCTTTGCTTTCCTGGTTATCCTTGTGGACGGAGAAGGGAAAATAAGTGTGGATCTCGTCCTCGTCAACACTCTGCTCCTTGAACTGCGCGCTACGGAAGACCAACGAATCCGTGCCGTGCCTCGTCCCAACAACATTCGCTTGGCGGCGCGCGAGATAGTAATCGCGAACCTCTGCTGCAGATAGGCTGTCCCACCAAGCCGCCCACTTCTTGTCCTTTGAGTGTTTGCGAGAAACACCTTTGTAGGTGCTTACGCAGGCTGCGTGCACCACCTGCTTACTCTTCTTGCAAAAGCTGCCTTGCTCTTTAACAGCGACGCCTTTGTCGCACTTCACGCAGATCGGCAACTCACCATCGAACGCCTCGGGCTCGTCGACCAAGGGCTCGGCGGACATGGCATCTGCGGCCTCAGATGGTGTGGCGTGGCTGCTGGACCTCACTGAAGAAGCTCCTCGCTGCGACGGCGTCCGCGGCGGTTGCAGCGACGACGCACTCTCCCTTTGCTTCTTCGCACGATCCATCAACAGACAATCGACGGCGCGTCGCCCTTTCCCTTTGATGCGTTTGTTCCCGATGAACGCCCGAGCCCGAACAACCATTGTCGGTGGTGACATTGCTACAACAAAACAGACCTGAATGTTATGTTGAATCCCAACAGCCCTGCTGAGAGCACAAACATTGCAATAAAACTATTGGCTGCGCCTGTCCTAGGTATCCAATGAACCTTGTGGATGGGGCTGTGTCGAAATCAGCGATGAGAAAGTGAATCGTCAGAGATCAGACTGCCAGTCATCACCTCAACACCACTTGATGCGGCGTCGAACCTAGGATTGAAACAAAAAATCGTTGCAGCACAACTGATGGGCACCAAGCGCCGGGACGGAAGCAGTTATCACAGTTTATCATCTATGTATCGCTCTGCTTCAACGCATCCTAAGGACTACTCGGGTGATAACTCGCTATTATGACGGGGAATCTGTTTGAAAACACCAGATTTGTCAACACTGTATCAACGAGTTGTCGCTCTTTTCAACCGCTTCAACATTAACACTTGCACGCTAACTACAAAACGCGATGAAGGAAACGAATTCGCCTCAAACTCGCAACGACAAAGCAATCGCGTCGATACGGGCCTGCGGCCATGTGTAGTCTGGTGCCACGTGTGTTGCCCTATCTACGAAACGGCCCTGCTCTGCCCAAGCAATCAAAAAACCGTAGAGAGCAGGCCTGCCTGGCTCCAACAAGATATTCCTTTGTTTGAAACATTTGGGATGCGCTGTACACTGCAGCAAGGCGCGATCGCCACGCCCGTCCATGGCGCCCAATGAGAAATGGATGTTCCACCCCATGATATTGACTGTCTTGAACTCGTCGAACAAGTCAGTGCCTCCAAGTGCGGGCCCCAATACTTCAGCCAACGCAGGAGGGACAGCGTCTGGGAGTGGAAGAGGAGGAAGCAATTCTAAACCATCACCTTCTCGGGGTTTCCCCGCCCAACCGTTTGGTGGAGCAAAACGGTCCCAAAAAGCTTAAAACACAAGTCCACAGCCCCCCTCCCTTTTGTGGACTTGTGTTTTTAACACAAGTCCACAAAAAAAGGGAGGGTGTGGACTTGTGTTTTAAGCTTTTTGGGACCGCTTTGCTCCGCCAAACGGTTGGATGGGGAGACCTCGCTTCTCCACCTGAGTCTGCATCTCCGTCGGCAATAGCTGGAAGTGCCGCCACTGCCGCCGCTGCCAAGGGTTTTCCTTGACGCAGCGCCTCGAATTGAGCTGACGTCAAGGCACGTAGGTCGTCGTCGGTGAGGCGAGCCAACTGCGCCAAGTCCTCAGCTTCCAGAAGCGCTCGGTAGTAGTTGTGGGGAAGATGCGAGAGGACGCGATCACCGTGCCGAAGCTTGATGTCCGCAAAACTCAAGAGCGCCTGGAAGTAGAGCTTGCGCCGCATGAACATATCCTTGGCGAAGTCCCTGACGTGCTCGTTGTACGAATGCTTTCCCGCACACGCTCTCCAACCCTCCGCCACAAGCTCCAGAACCAACTCCAACTTGTGCGCATCTCCTAGGCTTGACGAGCATCGCAATCGCATAACGTTCGTGGGAGGCCCACTTGCCACCCTGCCGTCGCTTAGGGCACAACTACTCGCATTGACGCAGAGCTGCAACTCACCAAACTCGTCGGTCTCGCACTGTACGATCTCATGACGCGCAAGCACTTGTACTGCGTAGTTGGGGAGCGCGCAATCCATGAACGGCACTCGACGATCGGAGTCCGCACGAGCTCCAAGCTCGAGCATCAATGTAACCGCACGGCCAGCAGCATGCAAAGCGCCCTCTTCCGTCACCAGTGCCATATCATCACAAATGGCGACGATCGGTAAATCATCTGGAATGACGCCTGGTGCTGGAACAGCGGCGGACATGTCCTTGATATCTTTGGCAGCGGCCTCGGTGATGACCAGGTTGCCCTCGAACTTGCCCAATGGCCAGCACATCAGCGCTGACAGCACCGACGGATGAAGGAACTTCCGCATGTCCAGCTCGTTATCATGCAGCTGCGGAGCGCGAGGCGCGAAGACTAGCTCGTGGTTTCGCAATCCCTTGCGCACGTACTCCCTGATGATGACGCTGGTCTTCGACTGCTCCAGATACGTCGCACGGACCAGCTTCTTCTTCTCTGGGTAAACCGTCACGACCTCGAAAAACAAGTCCGATGCAGCTGGTGCCACTGCTGCTCCGTGCAACGCAATCGCCTCGTCGAGCAGACTCCGTACGTCACCAGGCCAGAGAAGCGTCCCCCCCTCGAGCCACGGCCTCTGGCACGCTCCAAATGCATGACTTCCTCTCCATCCTGGATTTCAAGAACTTGAGTAAGGCATCGTCCGCTTCAGGCAGCTCTTGTGCAACCTTCGTGCTCTTCACCACGACGGCGCGGTCCCACGCGTCCTTCCTTTTCGTGTCCTCTGCAAGGTTGCGAAACTGAGTGTCAAGGCTACTTTGATACCACAAGCCAAGAAGCGAGGGCACGGTCATGCCCCTTAGCGTCACTGGGTCGCTGACGCAGCCGAGGGCTTTGCGTAGTAGATATCTGCGGCGCCACGCCCGAGTCGCGAACTCACGGAAAACACGCGCGTCCAGTGCCAGACCGACTTCCTTGCGCCGCATGATTGCACAACGATGAGCGAAAGTTGCGTTGGTCATGCGTTTGCAAATGTGCTGCCATTCTGCATGGCTCCCTTCGATTAGTCGGCAGACAACGGGCACCATACGGTGGCACCGAAGCTCGCGCCAGAGCATGCCAAAAGAACGCAAGTTCTGCGGTCCGTCAATCCAAACTTCCAGGTGTGCACGCATCCCCGACCCTCGCGCGAAGAAGAGGTGTGCCACGCGATGCACTTGATCAACACGTCCTTCCAGCATCAGTCGCTCGTAGAGGGCGAGGAGGTCTCGCCCAAGCTGCTTGCATATAGTTTCGTCGGCCCAAATCATCCTCATGCGCGAAAAGGCCCATCAATGCATGCGGCAGGTTGCCCCAGAACTTCAGCTGTTGCCGCAACGCCGCCATCACACTTGTACGCATGCTATCTGCAAACGCGAGCAACTGAGTGCGATCAGCCACTTCACATTGCAAGACAACATCCTTGGTCCCCCGAATACCAGCCTGCTCAATCTGTTCAAGCAACTGCCGCCAGTGGCCGATCGCACGCGCACTCCCACGCAATCCTTTCCTGCAGCAACCCGCACTCTGCACGCTGTAGCGCCGCACTTTCTCGCGCCACGGCGCTGGACCGACGAGTAAATGTTCGTGGCACGAGCATCCGTCGCACCACGTACCTGCCTTGTCGATGGCCCTGCAGAAGGCCTTCGTGATGACGCCCTTCTCGTAGATGAAAGAGTGCTGGAACCAGAGGCCTGCCTTCTTGATAATGTCGGCGTTGATCTTCACTGAGCCTGTCTGCAGTCCTGTCTCGTTGACTCCATTGCAAACCTTGTCTGCGTCAAACTTCCCTTGCAACATTGCAATGAGAGGGAGGAGCTCACCCACTCGCTGGCCCATCGTCTCCCAATCGAACGAAACAATTTCTCCGACGTGCTTGAGGGCGGCACGCTGCTGCTCTGGACTCAATCCCAGCACTGCCACACAGCGCGGCAGCAGGGGGGGGGGGCGGTTGCTTGCCAACACAGAAATGTCATGCAGCGCCTTGTAGAATGCAGGCCATGATGCAATGTTCTCCACACTCTTCTCCAACGCGCCAAACAACATGTGGCAATGGTCTGGCATGCCAACCGCCCGTGGAAAAAAAAAGGAAGGTGGAACCAGCGACCAAGGACCTCCTGCCGACGGCAATCTCTGCAAACTGGCGCAACCAGTCTTGCACCTCCGTGAACCCGTCGAGCCCTCCGCACGCGTCGATGACCTTGTAGTCGACCCCCTGGTCGCTTGTGTACCCGTAGATCTCACGGCAGAGCTGCAGGAACAACTCCTTCGAGCCGAACTCTAACATCAGCTTGTGCGCAGTATTCCTGGTTTTGTTCAAGACGTCAGCGGCACCGTAACCCAAGCTACTCGGGGGGCAGTTGCGGTCGCTCTTCAGCGCGCCCATGTCCAAACTCATGATATCATTGTCCGTTGTCCCCTTCGGCCACAAGTACTGGGTCATTCGCGTGCAGAGGATGTTGAAACCCTTTCTGCGGCGAGGCGTCGGCGAGCAAATAACGAGCACCTGTGTTCGCCTTGACAGTGTCACGTTGCCAACGGCTGTAGATGAGGTCGAGCCGAACCCCGCCATCAAGAATAACCTGCCGCTGAGGAAACTTCAGCTGGCCCGATGCGAGCCGTGATTCCAGATCCTGCGCTGCCGCCTCGGTTAGCGTCATCCGCCAAACCCGACGAACGGTAGAAAAAAGGACCTCTGCGTTCGTCGACCGCAGCGTCCACGACAAAAGAACCGCGTCCAAAATCATCGAGCTCTCATATGCGAAGCCCTTGAGTCGCCGACCACGTTGATAGCCAAGTCGATGAATCCGATCTGAACGTGCAGTGGCCTCTGGCGGCGCAGGAGCAGCAGCAACGTCTGCAGCTGGAAGGGCGACTTGCGCATGATAGGCAACGCTAGCGGGCGACTCGAACGTTGTTGCAGCGCGGCTTATGATTCCATCAAGCTCGCCGTTGTAGAAACTCCACCATTGCACGGAACCCAGCGCGATGTTGCTAGCTACATGTACTCGACGAGCCTCTTGGCAAACCGCGGCGGCATCCGTTTGGAATCTGAAAGCAGTTGTCCACCGCCGCGACGCAGCTTCGCTGATTTGCGTCCGTGGGAGAGCCATGCTTTCACAGAAGGGCCACTTTATATGGTCGCCTTGTCGTTCGACACCCTCGACCCTCATCAAACCATGCATGAATCCGCCGCGTTGCCCAACATGCCGCTCGACCAGAAAAAACCATTGCGGCAGACCGTAGCCAGGTGGCTTCCCCACTCGACCGCATTGCCTTCGCTGACGAGGCACTGGTGGGTCGGCAACACCAACCTCCAGCACATCATCTGGGGGTTCTAGCATGTTTGCAACTTGAATTGCGCCAGAAATGGATACGGATTGACGACCGCGACTAACGGCATGCCGCTGGTGTTGTTGTTGTTATTGCTGCTGTTGTGTTGCTGTTGTTCGTGTTGTGTTGCTGTCTGTTGCTGTCTGTTGCTGATGTTGCTGATGTTGCTGTTGTTGCTGTTGTGTGTGCTGCTGGCATTGTGGTGCGTTGCTGTTGTTGCAGCTGCGCTGCTGTTGTTGCTGCTGTGTATGCTGATGCTGTTGTGTGATGTTGTGGCGTGCTGTTGTGTATTGATGATGTTGCTGCGAATTGTTGTTGTGGTTGCTGTTTGCTGCTGCTGCTGCTGCTGTTGTTGTTGTTGTTGTTGTTGTTGTTGTGCGTTGTGTGGTTCTGACCGCAACGTGTGGAGGGGGTCGGCAAGCAATATCGTAAGAACGCCTTTGGGAACGCACCTCGGCAAACGTATCGGGCCACTTGCGGCGAACGTCCAAAGGAACTGACGCCTTGTTGTGGTGTTGCACCAAAGCCAGGGTCGGGGTCGGGCGTGGGGATACAGGGGGTAGGCAAACTGGGCAAGGTGTTGGGTACCCCCCGAAACCAGGGTCCTGGGGCGCTCGTCTTGGGGCTTATAGCGGGGCTTATACCTCCCATTAACGCCACCCAGCCTTGCCAAGGACGTGTGCGGCCTCAATGAGCATAGTTTGGATATCCGTTATGTTCTTTGCAAAAAAGCAAACAGTTGTCGGCGTAAGAGATTAGTTGTAATTCGGAGCCGTTGACATGTAAACCGCAGTTGCCCTTCCAGGCCTGTTTCAAGGTCTCAATGATGGGCATAAGCGACCAACAGCAAACTCTAGGACTTTCCCCCGAGGCCTTGGCGTGTGGCACGTGAGTGGGGAAGTACGTGGGAGTTGCAGCCAGCGAAGCAAACGTTGCTAGAGGCTTCTAAAAGTTCTCGAATGACGGCTTTGATAAGAACGGGGTCCACCATATTTCGTCGCATGACCATGGCAACAGCAGCGGGCTCGATTTCGTCAAAGCACTTGCCAACATCCGCGGAGGCTATGACCCAGGGGATATGGTGCTCGTTGTGCTTTTTTCGATGCACTGCTGAATAGTGAAGAGGATCTTGACGGATTGTCTATGTTTGCAGAAACAAATACTTTGTTCAGGGTATTTCTCGTCGGGGAGGTATTCGTTCATAAGCGTGTCCAAAGCAAGGTGGTAAAGTTTGCACAGAGCGGGTACGATGCTAATGCCGCGGAGGTCCTTGCGGAACGTTGGGTTGGGGATGTTTGGGATGGTGCGAATCAGCTGGCCCTCCCACTCTTTAGCCGGGATGTTTCCCAAAAGCCGTGTTTCGAAAATGTTCGTGATGGGTGCAAGGCACTCATACGGCAAAGCTACGAGCATTTCCCCCACGACGAGGTCATCCGCGCAGGTCTTTCCCTTCTTCAATCTAGAAATAGCCTCACTGCCAATCGCACCTCCAACCCGCGACCTTTGCGGATGGGCCTCCTCGCGTGCACTCACTGGGGCGATGGCCAATGAGGGCATGCTATGCGCGCCGGCGGGTGAAGTGAACGGTTGTTCGAAGTGCTCGGCGACGTAGGTTGCGGCCTCCTCGTTGGAATCGATCGGCGTGTCGTCGTCGCGCTTGGTTCGGCCCATGCTGAGTTGTTCGGTCTGCGTTTTCTTGCCCCAGCCGCCAGCTTGCTTGAAGTGCACGATGTCGCGTACTTCGCTTTTAATGTGCTCGTTGCCTTGCTCTGCCTTTTTGCTCCCAAACTATATTGCCAAGCGTCTCGCCGTGGTTGGTGTTGCGGACCTTATTTGCCGTCGAAGCTGTTGGATTTCATTTGTCTCGCGCGAACTCGTGGGCTTCCTGGAAGCATGGCGAGCGCCCAGTTCGGCGATAACGGTGGTAAGCGTGCCTATGTCCGTTATGGAATCGTTGATGACCTCGCTAGCGTTGTATTCGAGTTGCTGCTTGTCGCGGTACTGCCATCCAATGGGTTTCGGTCGATTCGTGGAGCGATCGGGGAACATCGGGACGTCAAAACGAGCCCCCACCGCGATGAGAGCGTGGTCGCTACGGAATTCGGCATCTTTGATGTTGATGATGCGGGGTGTTTCACTCATGCGCGTGAGGGAACGTTGATCCATTGCTAAGAAATCGTAGCATCGGCAATCTCCCCCGTTGTCTGGGATCCATGCTGTTTCGGCCATTCCGGTGTCCCATCTGCCTTCTCGTAAATCGTACGCATTTATTACTCTGCATCGAAGAGCTCGAAGCAGTGGTAGCAAGCATTGGCCTCTCTCGTCTCTATCGGCTTGGCCCGGTCCCACGACTGTTTGCACCCACGGCTCGTCGAGCGGTGTGGCTAAACATATTCGACAAGTTGCGTCCATTCCCACGAAGTACGTGGTATTCCGATGGGGCCTAAGCGAGAAACGCTTCGTGCCCGTAATGAGGTAATCTTCAATATCGCTCCTGGCGTCAGGGAAGTGGGCATTAAAAAAGGCGTTGGGTCTATCTCGCATCTTTAATGTCAAACGGGCCTCGTCTCCAAGATCCTTAATCTCATGGATGAGCTGTTCGTGACTATTCCGTACGAGGAAACCAATGGGTTTTCGCCCTTCGGCTGCTGGCTGCATTACGATGAGACGATGGGGGCCAGCTCGAACATCTCGATATCCGCATTCCTCTATGCCATCATGTAACGGCGGTGGCTTCCAGCATGCAGGTCCCGCTTCTTGCATTATGGCCACGTCCCACTGCGTGGAAAGGTCAAGGGTGCGTGCGAAAAGGTTCGCGTCTCTGTCGGGCTACCTTGGTTGCACCCAGGGACAGCCCTTGCACGTTCCAATTCAAGACCCACAACGGCGGCTTGCGTTGCAGGTAATTCGATGTGTCCAAAGTTGGGTTACCCGCGCGTCTGGGACCAGGCGCGTTCTTCCGCCTCAATTTATTGCGCTGTGCTCCGCAATACCGCTTGGCATGCCACGCCGTTCCACTGCAAAACTCAATTGATCACAATTGTTGTACGTGTTGCCAAGGGCGTGGCTGCCGCAAAACAAGCGCCCGCTAGCGAGGCAACGTTCAAACCCGGTGTTCGGCTGCAAGGTGTCTGCGAATCTTTTCGCGCTGCGCACGTGCGTTTTGCGTTTAAATTGTTCGGGCGTATCCTTACGCGCGGCCCAAAGCTTGATCGTCTGCTGTCCTAAGCCATGGCCGCCTGAGCCCGTCCATTCGAACCCAGCTTGCTTGACTTATTTGCTACATTTCCACATGCCGTCGTTCGTGACAAAGGACATTTCTCCCAACGAGAAACGAGCTTGCGCGGAGTACATATCGATGCTTTCGTCGCTGGGTACTGCTGCGGCGAGGGCTTTGATGGCGGCCACAATGTCGCATCGGAGGGTATCCCGGGCAAAAGAACAAGCAATGGTCACACTAGCAGGGCGTCCCGACATACGGACTGGAGTTCCTGGCGGCGGCATGGATGGGGGCTGCATTGCTAGTGTTGTCGAGTTGTGCTCGCATCTCGTCAAGCTGTGCTTGCACATGTTTTATTATTGTTGAAGCGTTCGTCGAGATATTTGCCCATACGCTCCTGATGCTGCTTGCGCTTGCTTTCAATGGCGATATCTTGTCGCTGTTCTCGGCAATACGCTTCTTGTCTGAAAAGATTAAAGTGTCCTTGCATGTGATGTTGCATGGATGCAACATTGTCTGCCAGAGGGGGCAGCCTTTTTTCCGGAGAGGAGGCGTGAAATATTATCCAACTCGG
>JACLAC010012615.1_pt1 | contig 12728 bp, 10 predicted proteins | sample 8027881 | NCBI WGS metagenome assembly JACLAC01 (sample SAMN15725517, study PRJNA655200) | protist metagenome | isolation source: fluorescence activated cell sorting (FACS) single amplified genomes of... | place: Spain: Blaines Bay Microbial Observatory, Mediterranean Sea | collected 2016-01-19 | reverse complement strand
AAGCAATAAGGCGATGTGAGCACTAACAGCGAGAATCATGATATGCAAAGGAAAGCGGCCAGCAATAAGAAAGGCGACAAAAGACGCACCAAATGAAAGTATGATCTTTTCATTTCCTTTTTTCTCGTCCAAAATCACGGTAAGCATGAAGCATGGTATGCAAACCAAAAATATTTGGCAGTAACACCAAGCTTTAAAATCTTCCACTTCGTAACCCATCACTGGGTGGATCAAGAAAACGTCGAAACATTTCTTGAGAAATGAAGAGGATTCAGTATCCATTTCTTGAGAAAATGAAGAGGATTCATCATCCATCTCCTCACCAGAATAGAAAATAAAACCATAGATGATTTTGGAAATGTTCACGAACGACGCCAAAGCGCATTGACTGAGAAAAAGCCCCAAGGTTCCGTATATTCCTGTCGTGCTCTTCTTGCGTACGAATTTGTCATGCACACATCTCTCAATCCACGATAGTGCAGTAACAAAACATATGAATGCCACGGAAATATATGTAGGAAGAAATATAATTACGATGTAAATAAATGGATGTAGGTCAACTCGTTCGTAGTTGACACAACGAGACTCGAGTCGCATCGCGATTCTTTTCACGAACACCGACAAGCCCAACACCATGACCAGATTCACAATCACATGAAACAAATACCATGTAGTACTACTTTCATAATGCTTATTCATCATAGATATTACCTCTTCGTCCAGACCTTCATATCGAAAGAATCCATCCACGAGATCGCGATGCTTCATGATTCACAATTTAGAAGATCCCAAAACAGTTTCTTCGCATGTTATAGATAATTTTCAAAGGAGAGATAGTATACATCACGAATTCTAGAATTCCGGAGAAAAAATTCGAGATGAAGAGTTCCAACACAAAAAACAAAAATTTACAAATTACTTTGCAAATTAGTTTTGACCGTCAAAAAAGAATTTGAAAAAGAATAAAAAAATGATGATGAGAAGATTGTTCGATGAGATGGAGGATATGATGGAGAATCGTAGACGTTTGTTCTCAATGCGGGATATGGAGGAGGAGGATGACTTTCTCTCCGACGTACCAACGTTTTTTTCGAGAGGTCGAGAGGTCGTCGAGGAGAAGAACGAAGAGGAGAAGAAGGAAGAGGAGACAGAACCACAGAGAAAGTGGTACTCGTATTCGTCATCGACTACATCGTATGTTGATGAGAATGGGGAGCGTTACTCGACGTCGAAAAAAATGTTTGAGGATTCGACCGGCAGACGAAAAATGAAAAAGGAGAGACGCATGAACGATCAAAGTGTAATGGAACTTGAGGACACGAAAGGAGATGGCGTTCAGACACGAACGCTCAAAAATGTTGCAGATCGTGAATCCTTTGAGAAGGAGTGGAAGGAGAGATTCTCGAATCAGCGATCGAATCTTCGATTGAAAAATCGTTTGTAAACAAACTGTACCTCTGTGTAACTTATTCGTCTTATTCTGTGTCGTGCTGTTGTTTTCAGTTTTAAAAAAGTTTAAAAGTTAAGGTACAGTTGAACATAAACAAATTAACTAATCAATACATTAACTACTCAATACTACTCAATACAAATATATATACGACGTAGATAAATATATATAACATTATTATTTATCCTTACCCGGAGAAGGTAAGGGAGGTATCGCTGGGACGGCTTTCTTCTTTTTCTTTTTCCTCTTCTTCTTCTTAATCTTCGGAGGTGGCTTCTTCGGAGGCGAAGGAGGCGTCTTCTTCTTAATGATCGGTGGCGGCACGGAGGGAGGTCTTTTCTTCGTTGTAGAACTATCAGTTTCTTTCGTTGGTTTGGTCGGAGGTGGTACAGAAGGACCTTTCTTCTCCTTTATCTTGATCACTGGAACGGAAGAAGGTCTTTGCTTTTCTGTCGTCGAATTGGAAGCAACAGAAGAAGAAGGTAACACGGCGGAGGATTTCCTGTTCTTCTTCTTTTCCATCGACGAAGATTTTATCGACGCACTGGAGGCCTTTCTCTTCTGTTTCTCCATCGAGGAAGATTTAATCGACGCACTGGAGAGTCTTGTTTTCGGAGTAGGAGGAGCTAACTTGGTTTCATGTCTCAACGCTTTCTCCAATCGATTTGTAGCATCTTTCATTGTTGGACGTTGTGAGGGATTCGTTGACCACATGTCTTTGATGAGAGAATGCAAGGTTTTGGGCACTTCACGTCCGATTGTTGGCTTTATGTCATCATCCAAAACCTTTCGTACGACCGTTAACGAGGAGAACTGCGCAAACGGATCCACACCGGTATACGCAAAAAGAACACAAAGTCCACACGAATACACATCCCATTTTCTTCCGTCAATAGGTTTACACGTATCACGTTTATCTCTGTACACGTGTTGAAGAGCCTCTGATGGCATGTAATGCACAGTTCCGACTGCGTTTTGTGTCATCATCTGTTCCTCCTCGCTCGTACCTTGCTCACGAGATGTTCCGAGATCACCAACCTTCAGAATACTGCCAGCATGTATCAACAAATTGTCAGGTTTGATATCTCGATGTATGACCGGAATCGCACGTGAGTGAAGATAGTGAAGCGTTTTGAAAAGTTGCAACATGAACTTTGCAGTGTGCTTACGATGATCGTAACCCGAGAACTTGCGAAAGTCTCGTAGGGATCCACCGTCGCAGTATTCCTGAACAAGGTACAGTGTGTCTGATTTTACACCGATACCGTAGAACATACACACATTCGGATGCCTGAGCTTAGCAAGCATCGCAGCTTCACGAAGGAACTCATCCACCTCGTCTGCCATCATGTTTGAAATCAAGCTTTTTACGACGACGGGCCTGGAAAGTGTGTGTGAGTGTGAGTGAGATAGTGTGTGTGTTTTGTGTGAAATGAGATCTCTGACAGCACTCGAACACAACAACACTCAAACACAACAAACGTACATTCCAGACATGGTAGCTTTGTGAACAACACCACTTCCTCCAGCTCCAAGTCGCACACCCAACTCCACGGATCTCATGTCCACCACTAAGTCCGCACTTGCAATGTTTCCCAACACGAGAGTTTCCAACTTCTCTTGCTTCTTTGCCACCTCCTCCTGAAGCTCACTTCTCTCTCTTATCTGCTGGGACTGAACACATTTCACACCACATCGAAGTAAAATCGGAAGGATCACACCTAAATAGAACACACCAATCAAAGCAAGTATCCATGCCGAGAAAAACAACCACACCACAGTATTACCGATATCGTTAATCGAATCGATTTCTGTGGACGATACATATCCAATGGACAGTCCACACGCCGTGATGTTGATGGAATGAAGCACTAGCTTGAGAACAAAATAGAGCCGATCACGAAAGGGTTCCAATTTCACCATGATGAGAACGAAACTCAATTCAATTGCAAACGTGATGAGAAAATTATGAATCATAATGGTTTCGTCCCATTGAATGATACCCACGGTAAACCCAATCGCGAATCGATGTAAAAAATCAATACATGGCCAGAGTAGACCCCATCGATACACGCACACATCAGTCCAAAACACGCGATGAAACCATTGTCCTCCAATTTTCGAATCGAATTTGCTGATCTCACGATCTCGATGAAATTTCATTATTGTATCTCGTTCTCTCAAGTACAACACGAGTGTAAGTATCGGAGGTACGAATACGTATATAACGAGGAAGAACAGAAGCAACACTACAAGACCTTGAGCCTTCGAATCTGAATTTTCACTTCGAGCGAATCCCACAAAGTAACCAAACGCAATACAGACGGGTAAGTAAGCAATAGCATACGCACGTGAAATCAAGAGATGCAAGAGACGAAGATAGTTCGGTTCACGCAATGAACTCAGAGAAAATCTTTTCTTCACACTTTTTCTCTCACTCGATCCCGAAACATCGATTCGTGTACACTCATCATCGTCATCCATTTTGGTACTACTGCTTGTCGTCATCTCAAAACCGTTGTTACTTTTTCTCTTTACTAAACGATCTGAATTGTATCGTTCGATTCCACGAAAACATGCCCACATGACTCCGACTGTGCTGCAAAAGGTAAAGAAGATGATTACAATCCACACGACACTTGTTTGTACACATGCCTGTTTTGTTTGTTAGTTGTTTTTTTGATGAGTGTACACGAAAAGATACGAGAAAACGACCCGACGTACCAAATCTCTCGTCACACGATCGTCCTGACTGAGCGATGAAAAGTCAAGACCTCGAAAATCTTCCTTGCAACTCCAAAATTTTACATCATACATCGTCCTGTTTGTCAAAGTCTGGTTCATTTCATCAATCGGAGCATTCAGAGCAGTAAACATTGGACCGAGAGCAGTCGTTTCGTTCATGAGAACCACTCCAAACGTCTCAGCAAGATGACGATGTATAGCCGAAGTTCGACCACCGAGTACACTGAGTGCAACGAAAAATTGCATGGAATCGATGATTATGGCAACAAGAAGTTGTAAGGGCAATGCAACTTGAAATCCGAATATCAACGAAAGCGCCGAGCTTCCTCCAACGACACCTGTCGTAGCTACAACCGCTGTTCCCGCATCGTCCACTGCGGCTGGTATGCTCGTGCATTCCCACTCTTGAGCTTCCAAAACCATGTTATTGCCGTTAAACTTACATTTCACAGCAAAGGGATCACCTTCAGTATTACTACTAATTATCTTTCCTGATTGACACTCCTCAAAGTAGCATATATTATTCTCTCGAATCTCGCTTCCGGGCACACAATTTCCTCCTCTCGCACCAAACGTGTCCTCTACGTTCACTTCCAGAGAACACGTTCTATTACATTCCAAAGCGGTAGTAGCAATTGTGTTACCATCACAAGTGAATAGTCCAAATCCAGAATTGTATCCATCACTCGTGTCACATTGCACAGCGCAGGACTCTCCCGCAAGCAGTACTTGATTTTGTTTACAACCATCTACTTGCGAATCGGTGGAGGACATGATACCCGTACCGAAACTTTCTATCGGATCGCAAGCGCTTGCTGTACCTGTGTTCGAGCGTTGTGTTCGAGCGTTGATATTCGAGAATGTGAACACCACGTACAAGTAAGATCCGACGAAGCAGTACCACCAGCTAAGGGACAACTGTAAAATCCTGCATCAGTACCAAAATCCGAATCACACTTGATAGTACAAGATTCACCACCCGTCAAGACCTGACCTGGAGAACACGGCAAACCCGACGTTCCGGGAATAACACCGTTACCTAGATCAGACGGAAGAGCACTGCATTCGTTCTGTGTGCACTCTCCTCCATTCCAAGCACCATTCGAGCAAGTAGGAGCTGATGCAACAGTGTAACCCGGTATACACGCAAAATTTGTACATTGTTGATTATTTGCTGTATTTGCGCAACTTTGTGACGTATCAATATGAGACACGGCGGGCTCGCCGAAGCAAGCCGAAGCGGACGCGTAAAAACACCAATGATGAGAATCGTCGTTGTATAGTAACTCAAAAGAACTACCAAATGCTCCAACGCTTGAGTAACAGCAATTTTCGCTTGGATTATTGTCTCGATACTGCACTGTCTTGCACTTGAAAGACGTATCGGCGTCGTTCCAAGTGTTTGCGCACAACGCTAGACACGTCTCTCTCGAATTCACGTCTTCGAAACAAAACGTTTTCGATTGCGATTGCGGAGTGTTCGCATCATAATCATAGCTTTGTCCACTGATAATATATCTACAATGAGATGTAAAATCGTACGAATCGCCCGACGGGCAAGCCCCAATGTTATCTAATCTTCTTTTATCGTTCAACGCTCTCCGCGTCCGATCGTCGTCGTCCTGCTGTCCGATGAGTCTGAATCGAACGCCACCTTGTACATCATCGGCAGGGTATGTAACACTGTTTGATGTCACGTCAGTACTGCAAAAGAAAGGAAAATCTGCTTTTACTGCATGGAGACTCGTGGTCACCACAAAAAGGATCTTCCACATCATTTTCTCTAGGAGTGGTTTTCGTTTCGAAACTCACTGAAGAGTCCATGTCTCGCTGTCAATGTGACAATCTATAGATGATATTGGATACGTATAGATAATCGACAAAAAAAATCCGTTTCTCCAAAGACAAAAACAAAAACAAATTCACATGCAGAAGAACAACAACAAGACACGATCGCTTCTGAGCATATGCTTGGAAAGAACAGGCGAGGCAATGCTTCATTGGATTGAGAACGGATATTTGTTGGAGCAAAGAATTGAGAACTTGAGGAGAGAGCTGATACCCGCTCAAGCTCGACATCAATACAACACGAAACGATTCGAGAGTCTGAAGAGAAAACAACGTCATCTGATTCCGTCCGTGACAAGGACTGTGAAGGAAATACGATTCAATAAGACTCTTTTGAAGAAGATGTGTAAGATAAAGTCTGGGATTACGGTGAGTCGAAAATTTCAGTATCGAGTTCTTCGAGCTTCGGCCGAGTTGGAGAGGAGAGTCGTCTCGGAGGAGAACGTCGAGGTAACCGCGTCGGAAATATGGAGCGACGAGGATGACTCCTCATTTACAACAAATGTGAATCGTCACGTTTATGAGTCCGATCGAGTCACGATTCAACCGGGCAATTTGACACTTCACTTGGAGAAAGCTCGAGAAATTACAGCGCAGTCGCGCACGATTACGAGTCTCAAGACAAAACTCGAGCGTCTTCGTAAGGAACGCGACGTATTGTTTCGAGATCTCAAATCAACAGAGGAAAATTTGAGGAGGAGTGAGATTGTCACACGTTCCAGAGCAGCTAGATTGTGTAGAATGGAGGAGGAACAACGTCGCATGATCAGTCCTGAAGTCGTGATGCGTGAGGGTCCGAAAAGAGAATCGAAACTTCGATCGGACATGTTCGCTTCACTTCTCAAAGCTGCTGATGTATCATCACAATTTTCTGATAAAATCAAATCTTGTCATGCGTTATGGTCTGAACGAGTATCGAGTAAAATATGCGCCTTTCGTATTTTCGATAAGGAATCTAAACTTAGGAAGGAGGAGAAGGACGAGGAAACGGAAATGGTCCCAACTCTTGATGTTGATCTCACAGATTCTCACATACGGCAAATAGAGATTGGAACTATTGCGTACGTATCGTAATTGGACATGCAGACAAGAACAATAATAACACCATCACCCACAACAGATACGCATTACGGACGGGAATGTGTCGATCCTTAAATCTCAGTCGGAATCGTATTGGAATGGAGGTACTCGTGCCACTTCTTCATGAGCTTCGATTTTGTGACTCACTCGAATCCTTGGACCTTTCGTGGAATGCGATCGATCATCGATGTGTCAAAGCACTTTGTGAAGTCCTGATTCCTCGAGATCGAAGTGAGAAAGATGTTCGAGAGGAAAAATTTGTACAGGAGCAGAACATGACGATGCCGTTGTACGCATACAATCGAACCCTGAAAAGCCTGAGTCTTGCGGGTAATCGTGTGGAATGTCTTGGTGTGACATCACTGAACAGAGTTTTGACAACACACGAATGCCTGAGTGAGTTGGATCTGTTTCACGCAAATTTAGGTGCAGCCGGTGGAAACGAGATTTCAAAATCGCTTCGCGTGAACACCGTGCTGAAAAAGCTGAACATTCGTTTTAACAATATCACACAGGAAGGTGCAGAAGCCATCGCCAATGCTCTGAGCGAGAACACCACATTGAAGGATCTCAATCTCGCGGACAATCATTTTGGACGTCTCGGAGTGCTGAAGTTATATCACGGCTTGAAGAAATCACGTTCATTTCTGGATGTTGCGAGAACCATTGGCTACATTCCGAATACGAAGATACGTGTGCGTGGTATGCGGAAGGAGGGGGGGGGGGGGAAGTATTTTTTTTAAAAACCCCCGCCCCCCCCACCCCCCCCCCCGCCCAAGTAGTTTTATTTAAAGACACTTACTTATCAAAAAAATTTTTTAATCTTAGACTAAACGCAAATCTCAAACTGGTCCGCGATTTATCTATAGCGTCCCGAAGCCTCGATCCAACTCGATCCAACATTGTTCAAAAAAAAAATCTTTCCATCACATATCATATATCATCCACAATGGCAGTCTCAATCAGCCAATTTTTCGTGCTAAGTCCACGTGGTGACACAATCATATCTCGAGACTATCGTAGTGATTGTCCTAAGAACACAACGGAGGTGTTCTTTCGTAAGGTAAAGTTTTGGAAAGGAGACGCGCCTCCTGTGTTCTCGAGCGACGAGGTTCATTACATTCAAGTGAAGAAAAGTGGATTGTATTTTGTGATGACGACAAGGTTTAACGTGTCACCGTGTCTGTTTATAGACTTATTGAATCGTCTTACCAGAGTCTTCAAGGATTATTGTGGTATTCTCTCCGAGGAGTCGGTACGAAAAAATTTCGTCTTGATATACGAGCTGATGGACGAGACGATAGATTACGGAGTACCTCAGGATACCTCCACGGAACTACTGAAACAATTCATCTGTAACGAGCCAGTTGTTGTGCAACGTATGGCTGGACGTCGAGGAGGAAAGTTGAACTTTGGATTCGGACAGAAGACGACTCATCCGTCCGCGGTTCAAGCTCCCATACATCAGCGTTCCAGAAAAGGAAAGAAGAACGAGATTTTTGTGGACATTCTGGAACGTCTCACTGTTATATTCAATTCCTCGGGAAGCATGCTCATTTCCACAGTCGATGGATGTATTCAAATGAAGAGTTATCTCACTGGAAATCCTTTACTTCGATTGGCGCTGAACGAGGATTTGGTGATCGGAAAAGGAGGTGGCGGTTACGGAGGATGCGTTCTCGACGATTGTAATTTTCATGAATGTGTGAAGCTGGACGAGTTCGATGAGAGCAAAAAATTGGTCTTTCTTCCACCCGAGGGTGAGTTTGTTGTGATGAACTACAGAGTGACCTCCGAGTTCGACGCGCCCTTCAAGATACACCCTTACATCGAGGAAACGTCAGGATTTCAAGTCGAAATGATACTCAGAATCACTGCCGATATTCCCAAGAAAAACTACGGTGCGAATGTTGTTGTGACGATGCCCGTTCCTACCTCTGCAACTACCGTGACACCCTCACTTCAACCCGACGCGGTCGGACAGGGTGCGGAGTACAGAGAGAAGGACAGAAAAGTGATTTGGGCTATTCGTAAGTTTCCAGGAAAATCAGAGATGACACTACGGACCAAAGTCTCGCTGTCCTCAAACTTCAAATCTCACATGAAAAAAGAGTTCGGTCCGATCTCAATGCGTTTCGAGATTCCCATGTACAACGCCTCCAAACTTCAAGTTCGATACTTACGAATCGCAGATCCGTCTGCTAAGTATAAGCCCTACCGTTGGGTACGCTACGTGACTCAATCGAACTCGTATGTTTGCAGAGTGTAGTATTCGTCTCTTCTTTTAATAATAAAAATGTATCGATAAAAAATGATGATTATGACTCATTAGCATCACTCATGTGATTTCTTCCTCCTTTTGTTTACAATGATACTCGTACGACGACGAGTAAAACATGACGTAATTGCTTAGTGTGGATGAGGATTGTGTCGACGTATCGACAGTTTCACAAGGCACTTTCAAGATTTTGAATACTCCAGTCTCACTGGTCCAAAGATGATGACCAATCTCCATCATCGAAAAATTGGAAAATCTGAGAGATTGGGTAACACAGTAATATCAATCAATGAGGAGAAGAAGAAGAAGAAGGATGGTGGAATAAGGAGAGGAAGAAAATGGTGTATCGCGATCGCGTTCGCGATGATTACGTTCTCGACGTTGTTCATGTACGTTTGTGGGTCGTGTCGTCAACATCTACCATATATCATATGGAAGTGGGGAGGTGACGTGACATTAGCGATTGAGCATGTTCCGATACTATCTTGGGCTTTTATCCTTATGTTTCCTGATTACAAACTCACGAAACGGATGGAAGCGTGCGGAAGCTTGGATCAAACGCCACTTCGAGCGTGGATGAAAAAAGGTTCACCCGCTGCGTCTTCTTATGACGGAACGGGAGCTATATTTATTGTTGGATGTGGACACTCCGGCACAACACATGTGATTGATATGTTGAGTCGACATCCGGAGATCAAAGCGTTTGGCAATTTGCCCAATAAAGAATACTCCGTAACACCACACTCGTTCGGAGACTCCAAACTACGTTTCATGGCTGGAATGATACGATTTCAACGTCAAGATGATTTGGAATTCTACAAATCCACACGACGGAGCGGCAAGACACATTGGGTCGTCAAGAGTCCCTCGAACGTGTGTAGATTAGGATACATACTCGATCGACTACCTAACGCAAGAGTGATTGTGATTGTGAGAGACGGACGAGATGTGTTCTTGTCACTTCGAGAACGTCTTTCCGAGAGTCTTGATGATGATGATGAGATCGACAGACTTGCACTGAATCGTTGGGTCGATGACAACAATCAAGCGCTCAAGTGGAGAGACGATCCGCGTGTTCTCTTTGTGCGCATGGAGGAACTTTCGAGTCAGGAATGGGACAGAATTCTGAGTCACATCGGTGTCGTCTCGAAATCATTTAACAACAAAGATGATAGCGTCTTCTCGGGTCAGTATCTCGAAACACCACCCAAAGATAGTTCCGTGTTTTCGGAACTCTTGTGGTACATGTTTGTTCGTACGATGCGATCGAGAGATGAAATACAGCACAATCGTGCTCGATCTGATCAGATTATTAACAACGTGACAACGTCACGATGGCATGACGAGCTGAATTCAAGGCAGATGGTTTTGTTTCGTTCAAATCCGGAGGTCATGTCTTTAATGGTTTCGTTGGGGTATTTAAATTGATAGAATATTTAAGAAATAGTAAAAGAAATATTCGTAGTAATCTCCCTCGTCTCCCTGTTCAAATATTCCAGTGCTTCCTTGTCTTTGGAAAGAAGAGGTGAAAGTGTTTCTCTGCATCGTTTGTGATACGCATTGAGCCATTTGATCTGAGGTTCTGTGAGTAAAGACATATCGATGCACTTTGTCTGAAACGGACACAGCGTAATGGTCTCAAAATCCAAAAACTGTTTGTTTCCGAATTTGTGCTTCGTGCTCGCATCTTTCACGACAAGAACATTTTCGTGACGTATTCCAAAGGCACCATCCTCGTAGTATCCGGGCTCATCCGTGACGGTCATACCACACTCGAGCTTGACCTTATCGGATCTCACGTAACCTGAGATACCGTGAGGTCCCTCGTGAACGTTCAAATATGCCCCCACACCGTGTCCTGTACCATGATTGTAATCCAGACCGTCTCTCCAGAGCCATCCTCTTGCCAAGAGATCGAGTTGGTATCCGGACGTACCTGATCAATGTTTTAAATTGGTTTCGAGAGTACCAAAACGAAAGAAAACAAATTCCAAAACGAAAGAAAAAAAAATCGTACCCGCAGGAAAGATAAATGTGGCAAGATCAATGTGACCTTGAAGAACACGAGTAAAGCATCGAATCTCGTGATCGGTGGGTTTGCCAAAATGTACCTGTTGTGATCATATGTTTTATAAATTCTCGAAAAAAATCCAGACTCAAAACGTACAGTTCTCGTAATATCGGTCGTACCGTCCAAGTATTGTCCACCCGAGTCACAGAGAAACATTTTGCTCGGATCCACGATCGCACATGAAGACGGTTCGGGTTTGTAATGAATGATCGCACCGTTCGAGCCACTTCCCGCAATCGTGTCAAAACTCAGACCCACGAACTTGTCCGGACTCATCTCTTGTCGAAACTTTGCCAAACGTTCGGACACATCACACTCAGTAAGCTTCTTCTTTCCAAGATTACGCTCGAGCCAACTCAAAAATCGAACGACCGCAGCACCATCACGAACGTGCGCTTCTCTCATTCCCTTCAACTCGACAGCATTTTTTCTTGCCTTGAGAAGACTCAACAGAGAATCTTTCTCTGATTTGTTTACCTCGATCGCATCATAAAGTGCGTAGTTACAACTCGCGGGATCGAGAATCACCGTCTCTGCCTCGAGATCATGATTGATCGTTTTGGCAACCTCACGAATGTCGTAACTCGAGAGACTCACCCCCGCATCCGAAAGATGTTGCTTCGTGTCTTGATCCACAATCTTTACATCTTTGTCCACAAACAGCACACACTTTTCTTTCGAGACAATGACATACGCCTTGCATACTGGACACATGGGAACATCAGCTGGATTACCTCGAAGATTCAGAAGCCATGCTACATCGTCCAAAGACGTGAACAGAGCCACGTGTCCACTCGGAAGTGTCTTGCGAACCTCTTTCAACTTATCTCGTGCGGACTGTCCGGCAAGATTTGTGGGATGAGGACAGAATTTACCGTTGTTTCCTCCGTCCTTCTGGTCTCGAAGAAGATCCACAAAGTTCTCCTGAATAGGAGTAAATCTTACACCTGCACGATCCAATGTCTTTCGAAACCATCTGACTTGAGTTACGGAGAAATACATCGGATCGAATCCCACACAATCATTTTTGGTCAGATTCTCACTCAGAAACACTTCAATCGATGGTGTACCCTTGAGTCGATCTTTCATTAACGTCCAATCCTTTGACAATTCCTCTGCCGCTTGAAGAAAATATCGTCCGTCGGTCCAGAGATACGCGTTCGTTTCCGTCAGCACAGCGGTTCCCGCGGATCCCGTGAATCCCGATATCCACGCACGACGTTGATCCTGAACAGCCGTATACTCCGATTGATGCG
>JACLAC010013726.1_pt1 | contig 12729 bp, 4 predicted proteins | sample 8027881 | NCBI WGS metagenome assembly JACLAC01 (sample SAMN15725517, study PRJNA655200) | protist metagenome | isolation source: fluorescence activated cell sorting (FACS) single amplified genomes of... | place: Spain: Blaines Bay Microbial Observatory, Mediterranean Sea | collected 2016-01-19 | reverse complement strand
CCGCGGCCGTCGCCGCGTCACAACACCCCAGAAAACATGGCCCCAAAGAAGAATGACGAAGGCGGCGACGAGAAAGGAAAGAAGAAGGAAAAGGGTGAGAAGGCCAAGACGAAATCGCCCGCCGAGTTCTTCTCCGAGAATAAAAACATCGCCGGCTTCGACAATCCCGGCAAGTCGCTCTACACGACGATCCGCGAGCTCGTCGAGAACTCGCTCGACGCGTGCGAGTCGATCTCGGAGCTGCCGGACATTGAGATCTCCATCCAGGAGCTCGACGGCGCCGAGCTCAACCGGACGCTCGGCCTCGTCCAGCACGATCGGCTCGACGCATCGCTCTTCGAGAAGGCGGCAAAGGGCGGCCCCAAGAGCAAGGCGGCGCAGGCAAAGGCGGCCGCCGCCGCGGCCGCGGCCGCGGCGGGCGACGACGACGACGACGCGCCCGCCGCCGCGGAGAAGGCAGCCCCAAAGGGAAAGAAGGGCGCCGAGGCCCTCTATTACCGCGTCGTCGTTCGCGACAATGGCTGCGGTATGAAGCACGAGCAGATCCCCGAGATGCTTGGGCGCGTGCTAAGCGGCTCAAAGTACGGCGTGCGCCAGACGCGCGGCAAGTTCGGCCTCGGCGCGAAGATGGCCCTCATCTGGAGCAAGCAGTCTACCGGAATGCCGATCGAGGTGCGCTCGTCGACGTCGCCGAACAATCAGATCTCCGCGTGTGTCCTCGACATCGACATCCAAAAGAACGAGCCGCGGATCAAGCTGCACGAGAAGCTGGATAATAACGAGGGTATGAGAGGCTCGGAGATCTCGCTGCTTGTTGGCGGCGCGTGGTCGTCGTACCGTTCGTACATCGTGAGGTACCTCCGGCAGATGGCCGTCATCACGCCGTATGCACGCTTCCGCCTGACTGTCGGCACGCTCGCCGACAAGAACATCCTCAAGCTCGACTATGCACGGCGCTCCGAGGAGATGCCCAAGCCTCCCTCGACGATCAAACACCACCCGTCGTCCGTCCACGCGGAGCTCTTAGCGCAGCTTATGCGCGAGACGAAGGAGAAGGACTTGAAGGGCTTCCTGTACAAGGACTTCTCGTGCATCGATATGACGATCGCAGGGAAGTTGATCGCAGAGATGAGAGTCGACAAGGAGACGAAAGTGCAGTCGCTCGAGCACAAGCAGGTCGTGCAGTTGGCGCATTTAATGCGCGACGCGCAGTTTGCGGCGCCGCCGGGCGATTGCCTCTCGCCGGTCGGCGAGTACAATTTACGCTTGGGCATCATGAAGGAGCTGCGCCCTGAGTTAGTCGCCACCTACCAGGACATCGCCTCCGCGCACGAGGGCCATCCTCTTATAGTGGAGGCGGGCGTGTGCTTGGGAGGCAGAGACGCGAAGCCGGGCATTACCGTCTATCGCTTCGCAAACCGCATCCCGCTCCTATTTGAGGGCGGAGCGGATGTTGCTACCCAGGTCTCGAAGCGCCGTATCAACTGGACGACGTATAAGATCCGGCAGAACCAGGATAAGGTCGGCGTCTTTGTGTCGCTCGTCTCCACGAAGGTGCCGTTCAAAGGTACTGGAAAGGAATACATCGGCGATGATATCCCGGAGGTACAGGCGGCGGTCAAGCGCGCGCTGGAGAAGTGCTGCCTGCAGTTGAAGAGCAAGATCGTCAAGCAGAAGTCGCTGATGGAGGAGCGCGAGCGGCGTAAGAATCTGACCAAGTACATTCCGGACGTCTCGCGTGCGATCTACTCGATGTTAGATCTCGTCCAGTCGGAGTCGAAGGACGAAGGCGCGGATGCTGCACGGCGCTTACTTGAGGGCGGCGGCATGGGTGGCTTCGCCCCCAAGAGGAAGAGAGAAAAGGAGCACGAGGCCATCCTCGAGGAGGTGCGTAACGATAAACTGACCGAGCAGGTACTTGAGATGAAGCTGAGAACGCACGTCGAGCAGTGCGACGCGACGGCCGCTTTGGAGTTCGTGACGGGCGCCGGCGGCGCGAATGCGCACAAGCGGCAGGAGCTCTACATTTCGCCCTTTAACGAAGAGAGCGAGATGGTCAAGGCGATCCATCACAAGAGGTTTGTGTTCCAAATGCATCAGGCGGCGCTGACCTGATCGGCGCGCCCTGAAACTACGTGCACATAAACGAAGGGCGAGAGATAGAGGAGAGCCGTGTGACCGTGTCATTGCGAGGGTGTACGACGAGCGAAACTTGTGGCGCAAACATAAAAACTCGCCGCGGTCGCGTCGCCAAAATCTAATCTTTGGGCTGCCGACGTCTCCGGCTTCCTCATCAGCTCGCTGCTCATCACCACCACAGCTAGCTAACGCGACATGGGCTGCGCATCCTCGTCACCGGCCGGTACCACCGCTGGAGGCCCGCCAACGAAGCAGGAGCAGGGGATGGCGCATGAGATGGACGAGGCGGCCGCCGAAATCCAGCACGCCGCCGCCGACTTCCTCATGGTGAAGCGGACGAGCGAGTCGGACCTCAAGGCGAAGGAGGACGAGGCAGCGTCGATCATCCAGAAGGCGGCCTCGATGAAACTCAAGAAGGGCGCAGCGGCCGCGCCTGCTGGCAACTTTATGGACTCTGTTGTCGGCTTCTTTAGCCAGCGCGTGGCTGGGCCGGCGGCGGCGCTGATGAAAATGACGACGGGGCGATACAACACGCTGCGCGAATCGCCGGCGGGCGCCGAGTTTAAGCTTTGCGTTGTGCAGTTCAAGGTGCCTGGCGCGAAGAATGGCGGCTCGGACAAGGGCCCCGACGGCAACCGCATCGACTCGATCCCGATCGCGAACAGCGTGATCGCTGCGGGCGGCGCGTGCGATCTCATCCTCTTCGACTCGGAGAAGAACAAGACCGACGTCGTCGAGTTCACCGAGCTCACTGCGAAGTACGATGCTTTGATCGTGCGCATCAACCCGGGACAGCTGTCGCAGGGTACGGCCGACGGCACTCAGGCGCGCTTCGATGATCTGATGAACAAGTACATCTCGGAGGGCAAGCTCGTGTGGTCGTCGCCAAAGATCCAGACGCAGATGGGCGCGAAGGACGCGCTCGTCAACATCGGCAAGCTCAACTGCGGCCTCACCGACACCTTCGCGTACTACACGGAGAAGGAGCTCATCGCCGGCTTCAAGAAGACCTGCGCCTTCCAGCCGCGTGTGATCAAGCAGAACCGCGGCTCGGCGGGCGAGGGCATCTGGCTCTGCTGGCTGTGGGACAAGGCGGCGGATAAGAAGATTGAGATCTATCCGTCGGCGACCTTCGGCGCGAAGTCGCTCGGCGACACCGACTACCTCAAGCTGATGGAGATGAACGACAACCACGTCGAGTACCACACCGTCAAGGAGTTTATGGTCTTCTGTGTCGGTGGGCCAACAGCGAAGGGTGCGGGCAAATGGGAGTCGACCTTCCCTGGCAAGTACCTCGAGGGCGGCAAGGAGGCGGGCGGCCAGCTCGTCGACCAGCGCCTCCTGCCGCGCATCGACGAGGGCGAGGTCCGCATCCTCATGGCGGGCGACACCTGCCAGATGGCGATCCACAAGAAGCCGCTCGGCGGTGGTCTGTCAGCTGTCGGCGGCAACTCGGCGTACACCTACTACAAGCCGACGGACGCCAAGTACAAGGATCTCGTCGAGAAGCTCTACGCCGACATCCCTACCCTCCTTCCGTCGCTCGGCCTCGCCGGCGAGCCGCTCCCGCTCCTCTGGACGTGCGACTACATTCCCAAGAATCCGGACGACTGGGAGGCGGGCCCGTACGATCGCTCGTGCCCGGACGAGAAGACCGAGTACACGGTCGGCGAGTTCAACTGCTCGTGCGTCGGCATCTCCAAGTTCCAGGCCGTGTGCGGCGGCGAGCAGACCCTCGCCGACGTCTCTGACGAGGACTACTTTGACGCGTGTGAGCTGACCGACCTCATGGGCGTCAAGGCGATCGAGATGCTCAAGGCGGCGAAGAAGTAATGTGTGACGTATTATGTGTGTGTGTGGTGTCTGTGTGACCTGTCCTGTGATGATGAACCGTCGTGCAAGTAGAACTACGTGTGGTGTTATTGCGTGTGTGTCGATTGTTGCCGTGTGTTAGGTCGATCGTGAGGCGGGTTGGGCCTTGGGTGGGCGGTGCGGGTCGTGTCGGTGTGCCACAATCAGTGCCACAATAATCGCTTACAGTACAAAAAACTCTACACAACGTCTCACCGCGACACCAGCCCCAGCGACGCCCGCAGCGCGCTCATTAGCCGCTGCACGTCCGCCTTCGAATTATACACATGGGTGCTGACCCGGAGGCCATTATACACGAGCGGCGTGCCGCCTTCGTGGTCTGGAAGATGCTTGACCACCATCCCGTAATCCTTGCGCAAGGTGTGTAATACCTTGGGCACTGGATGCGTCGGACGGAGCTGCAGGGAGACCAGAGACGAGTCGAGGCCCGATCCGCGCGCTGGTGATAGGATGTGGAGACCAGGCAGCTCCTTCGCGAGGCTTGCGAAGCCGTCATAAACCAAACCGGCCAGATCGTTGTTGTGCTTTGCGACGGCACCCATGCCGCCAAGCGCCGATAGCAGTGCGAGCGAGTACCCCAGCCCCGCAATCGTCTGCAGCGGTGCTGTGCCGCTCGACTGCGAGTAGCCCGCATAGCCACCATCGAGCAGCGTGGGCGTCACATATTTCTGCGAGCTCTTGCGCACATACAGCACGCCTGAGCCCGTAGGGCCGAGAAGGTGCTTGTGCCCGCTCGTCGCGTACACATCAGCGCCCGTGCCCGTCACGTTAAGGTTGACCGCCGTCGCCGCCTGAGCGCCATCAACAACAAGCATCGCCCCGTGTGCATGCGCGAGCGCGGCGAGGCGGGAGAGCGGCAGTGCCATGCCCGTCGTCGTGAGCACATGAGAGACCCCGAGCACGCCGACCGATCCGGCCGGATGCTTGGCGAACGCTGCAGCAAAGAGCTGCACAACGGCATCCGCGGACGGTGGCGGTGCGGGTAGCGCAACCGTCTCGAGCTTGGCTACCGCGCCACGAGCGACGAGATGCTTGTACGCCGCCACGCCGCCACCATGCTCCTGGTCCGTCGTGATCACGATCTGCTCTTTGTGCAGCCGGCCGGAGGAGGCGAGGCCGTCGATGGCGTTATTCAGTGCGATCGTCGTGGACTGCACGAGCTCGATCTCGTCGGTATGGGCGCCAAGGAATTCGGCCGTCATCATGCGCACCGCGTCGAGGCGACTCTTTGACGGGCCACCGCCCCAATCATAAAGCTCGGCAGGGTCCGCAGAGAGGCCTCGCCACAAGTCTGTCGCACAAGAGAAGGCGGCGCGTGGCATCGGCCCAAGAGTCGCCGGGTTGAAATACGTGAGATTGGACGGGATGAAGAAATCTTGCTGAGGATCGAGCGGCATCGATATCGTCGGTGGGATGTTCGGGCAAGGCGGCAGCGGCCCATGTTCGGGCAGGGCGACAACCACGGCAAACATGAAGACTTGGACGACCATTGCAGTCTAGCGGCGCAGCAGGAGAAGGGCTGCAAGCGCAAGAGTGATGGACGGACGCAATAGATGAAATTCGCGGCGAGAGGTTGCAAAACTACCGTACGCGGGTGCTCGCGACGACGCTTTCACGACCAGCGACTCACCCCACCGAGTGTACCACATCAGATCCCATCTCTCACCGCACTCAAGAGAACGACTTCCGTCGCTCAACCCACATAAATATTACCCACATCCCTCAATCATCGTGCATCGACTCTTGCTTGTGCGCTCCATCAGACATACCTCCTCCTCATCACACATAGGTGCCCTCTCCCATCCAACCCCCTCTCCATCGTCTCCGGCTCCCTCTCTGTACCCACACCCACAACACATCTCCCTGCCACGCCCATGCCACGCCGTACCCTGAAGCCCTTCAAAAATCGTTCGCGCGCGTCGCGCGCACGCAGAGCGCCGCCATCATCTCCGCCTGCTCTCTTCTTCTTCTCACTTCTTGCCCCACGCGTTCGGCTTCGCGTCGCCATTCGACGCATTCGCCGCCTTCGCTTGCTCCATCTGCTGCTTGCGCATGCCAAACTCAAAGTCCTCGTCCTCGTCGATGTCGCCGTACTTCCACATGCCCGCGCGCGCCTTTCTCGCCGACTCCTCCCTCTCCTTCATCTTCGAGACGAGCGACGCCATGCGCTTCGGATAGTACTCCTTACTCACCCTCAGCAGGCCCTGCTCGACGAGCTCCTCGTTGACCGACGACGATGCAGTCCCACCGGTCAGAGTGACGAGCAAGGTATCGCCGTCACGCACCTCCACGCGCGCCTTGACGACCTTGCCCATGTGCGCAGAGAGAGCGTACGCCGCGTCCTCGCCATCGCCTCCATCCGTCGGGTCGTTCGCCTTTAGATACGCGAGCTTGCACTCCAATGCCTGAGGCGAGATCTCCTTGTTCCCTAATGACGGGTCCAACGGTTTGAGCCGATCGGACTTGACGACATCCGTATTGCCATAATCGATGAAAAAGACGGTGAACTCGCCGCCGGCCTTATTCACGACCTTTGCGCGGTACCACTCATTGTCGACCGTGAACCTTGCGCAGCAGTACGTACCCGCCTTCGGCTCGAACGGGCCAGTGCCATTCGTCGAGCACGACTTCTTCAGCTGATCCTGCAGAGCGACGACGGCCTGATCACCCGCTACCTGCGCGTAGAAATGCGCGCCGTTCACAATCTCAGTCAGCTCGAGCTCGACGACCTGCTTCTCCTCGTCCGCGACCGGCTCCAGCTCGGACTCGGCGAGGGCCTTTGCCGCCTGCCGCGCCGCCTCCTCCTCCTCCGCCGAATAATTCTCCCAGACCTTCAACCCGGACTTCTTCGCCTTAGTCTCCGCCTCGTTCAGCTCCAGCGCGTTGGTCGAACGGTCGGCCATCGGCTGTACAAGGCGCGCGAGGCCCGCCTCAAGAAGGAGCGGGCCATACGAGCGCTTATCGGGGAGATAGAGCGAGCCCAAGAAGTTGCCATTCTTGTCGACCGTCTCCACCTCGATGTCCACGTCCCTCTGGAAGGTCAACGACCTCGCAAAGGCCAGCGCCTCGTCGCCATACGGCTCGCCGGGCTGGCCAGTATCGCGACGACCGCACTGCGGGCAGCGCATTCCGACGAGAGCGAACGAGACGACGGCATTCTCCTTTGGTATCAGCAGCTTGAAGCGCGTCGCGTTCGGGATGAACTGAACAACACCGCGCGTCTTGCCCTGGCGCTGTAGAGCCGTGAGGAAGCGCTTTGCACGGTCGCGCGCCTCCGGTTTCGTGAGGTCCGTTGCGGCCGTGTTTGAATAGTCGGACGTAGAGTGCATGCCCTTCTTGCCAGAGCGCGCGGCCTCCTCCGCCTCTAACATCGCCTCAAAGTGCGCGGAGCGCTCATCGGCACCGCCGTGCTTCATCACGACGGCGAGGCCCTCCTGTATCTGGACCATACCCGCGTTCCTCTCATTGTTGTAGATAATCGTCGCGAACGAGCGCGCCTCGGCAGGGCCCTGGCCCTCACCGCCTCCAAACGTGCGCTTGTACTCGGGCACGACCTTCACCTTACGGCCGATGAGCATCTTGCGCAGCGACTCCTTCGACTCGCTCGCGTACGGCTCCGGGTCGCGGCCCATACGCGGGCATCGCAACGACGAGAGCGAGAAGCGTCGCTCCTGCCCGGCGGGATCGGTCACAAGGAGCGTATCGCCGCTAATGATCTCGCAGACCTTCCCCTGGAACTCGGCCATGTCGCCGCCCATCACCGGCGCGATGTAATCCTTCCACATGCGCAGCCGCTTGTTCTTCGCGTCGCGCTCGGCCGCCCTTAACAGCGGGGCGGCGGTGGTCAGCTGCGACGACCAATCGACGACCCGTGCTAAGCCGACCTTGACGAGCTCGACCGAGATATTACCCGCCGGATGGATGACCGTCCCCAAGAGCGAGCCGTTCTTGTCGACGCCCTCCAGGTTGACGTGGACGTCGCGGTTGAGCAGCCGCGTCTCCACGAAATACCGCGCCTCGCGCGCGAATGGCTGCGCCTCCTCTGAGCCATCGTCATTCCGGCGGAAGCCCGCGCACTGTATACCCGAGAGCATGAGAGTGACCTGGTAGTAGCCGGGGAGGAGCATGACGCGCATCATCGAGCCGGTTGGCACCTGCTCGATGATCGCCTCCTGCGGCGTCCCCTTGAGACGCGAGAGGACCTCGGCGGCGTCAAAGGTGCCCGCCCACTTGACGTCACGCACGGCCGTCGCCGCGGCGGCCCCGTTGTACATGCCGAGGCCGGCGGCCTCCGCGGCGGCGCCCGCCTCGACGAGGCCGTCCTCGCCGCCGCGGCGCGGCTTCGCCCAGCCGGCCGTGACGAGCAGCGACGCGAGCGACTGGCCGTCCTCCATGTAGACCATGCCAAAGGCGCGGTTGCCGGCCGCCTGCTGCGCCTCGACCTGGAAGGTGACGCGCTTGCCGACGCCCTCCTTGCGGAGGAACTCGCGCGCCGCCCACGCGAACGGCTCGTCCGCGGACGACTTGTTGCCCATCCGCGGAGCCGCGATGCCGGTCAGAGAGAGCAGCTTCTCCGGGGGAGGGCCTTTGGACGCGTCGGCGCCCATTAAAACGATCGTGTCGCCGGAGACGACGGATTTGATGATACCGTGGTGCATGACGGCGGCCATAATATTATTATTTTGTGTGTTTACTGGAGATTTGTGTTGGCGGAGCTGCCGACAGACGAGCGCTCGGTGCGGTCTCTGGCGACGTGTTTTCTCCGATGTATAGAGATGACACGTCTTCAGACAACCCCTTTCTGAAGGCCCCTTAAGCCATCGGAACCATCCGCTTTTTTTATTGCCATTCACGATGTCGCAAGCTCCTCTCGAGCAGCAGCTCGGCGGCACCAGTCGCACCGAGGTCTCCGACATCCTGCACGAGGGCTGGGTCGACAAGGAGTCCAAATGGCTCGGCCGCTGGCGGCCGCGCTGGCTCGTTTTATTCCGCGATAGGCACAGTCGGCTGCCGGTGCTCTGCACGTTTAAAGAGGCGCGGCACGCGTGGGAGCCATTCACCGTGCCGACCGCGACCGAGCGCATAATCCTCGTTGGCGCCTCGTGCCTCGCGTTCGCCGACTATGAGCACGACAATGTCAAGGCGTACGTCTTCCGGCTCGAGGCGCGGTCTGGCGACTTTTTCTTCTCGACGACGACGGCCGCGGAGAGCGCCGCATGGGCGCGGATCATCAGCCAGTCGATTGCGGAGGCGGCGCTCCGATTAGGCGGCGTGCCGCCTGAGCTCCAGCAGCAATATAATTCGCAACCGCCTTTCGGCTTGCAATCGCCTGAAGCGCCGAGCACTAGCAGCAGCAGCGTCTACGCGACGCCGCGGCACATGAATGGTGGCGCCGCGAGCAGCAGCAGCGGCGGTATTGCTCACGATGTCAGCGACGCGAAGCCGAGCAGCAGCAGCAGCAGTCCAAATGGTGGCGCGGCCGCAGCAGGTAGCAGCCGGAGCCACGCGTCACAAGCGGCGGCCGGAAGCAGCAGCAGCAACAGCGCCACGCCCAGCGGCGGCAAGGCGCGTGCCATCTCATTGGACCAGCAGCTTGGAGGAGGGCCAGAGGAGGAGGTGGACGAGGATGTGTGGGAGGTCGCACTACCGCCGGGCGCGCCTTCTGCCGCTCAGCCGCCGCCGTCTCGCAAGAAGAGCCTCTCGTGGGAGGACAAAGGCGGCGGCGGCAATGGAGGGAGCGCTACAGCGTCTGCTGAATTGATGTTTAGCCCGGAGCGTGCGGTCGCGATGGCGGAGCTCGCGCAGGCGGAGGAGGACGCGCGGCAAGCCGCAATGGCCGTCGTGAATGCAAGGGTCGCGCAGGCTGAGGAGGACCTGTCGTTATTGCGGCACACCGCGACTACGAACGAGGCCGAGCTCAGCGAGCAGAATAAACTGTTGGCGAGGCAGGTGCAGCGCTTGCAGGCGACATTGGAGGAGGTGGCGATCGCGGAGCTGTATGAAGGATTGGAGGAGATGGAGACGCAAGAGGCGGGCATGGTGGACGAGCTTGATGGTGCAAAGGCTGCAGCGAAGGAGGCCGACGAGAGCGTGAGTATGCAATTAGGCGCGAGGCTCGCGCGGCGTGCGATCTCGACGGCCATCGCTTCGTATGAAGGCCCGCCGTTAACAAGCATCAGCAGATCGGCAAGCCGCGACAGCTCGCTGCACAATGCACAAGGCCGCGCGGACTCTCCCGCGTCGAACGCGTCCTTCGCGAGCGCTAGCGGCGTGGTCACCGGCGAGCTGAGTGACGATGAGAAGGAGGTCAACGAGATATCTTCGGACCGCGCAGAGATAGGGCGGGAGATCATCGAGCTCGAGCAGGCGTTGAGCACGTTGAGGCTGAAAATACACTTTGCGAGGGATCAGATCGCGCAGCTCGAGGCGGATGCAGGCTTCCTTCCCTCGGATCGATCGAGCGGAAGGGAGAGAGTCGACTCGAATGCGTCGAGCGGATCGCAAGCGCAGACGGAGACGGACGACGAGGCGTACGTGCCATTTCAGGGCTGATCGGTGAGACGATCAGTGGCGTGATGATGTTGTGCTATTATTTCTGTTTGTAATAGAACGATCATATCTACGTAAAAGATGAATCACGCGCGCACGCGCCAATCGCCGCGTCGCATCAGCCTCAATATCTGCATCGGCACTCCCGGCACGCCCTCAAGCTTTGAGATGAGCTGCCTGGGGAAGGGCTCCTCCTCCTCCTGCTCATAAAGCGGCTTACGATAGCCGCCGTTTGCGGGCTGGCCGCCCTCTCTGCTCGCCTCGCGGGAGAGCGGCTGCGCCTCCTTGGCCGCGCTTGGCGGCAGGCTGCCCAACGCTCTTCGACCCTTCATACCCTTTGTGGCCTGATCCGGGTCGAGACCAAGTGCATTCTTATCCCCCTTCTCTTGCGGCTTCGTGCTGATCCGTCGCGTGCCTGAAGGCGAGACATGCACTAACGCCTGCTCCGCGAACTCAATGTAATGCTCCGCCTCCGCAATAAACGCGGCCGCCTCTTCGCGTGTGGGCGCCGCGCCCTTCTGCCGCGCCATAAGAAGAGACTTCTCATCGATGTGAGCCGCGCGCACCCCTCCACCACCGCCGCCACTCTTATTATTTGAACCTCCTCCTCCCGCCATCGCCGACTTGGTCGCGGCAGACGAAGAAGAGTCGGCCGCCTTATCGAGCCGTGACGCGGGGTCGTTCGACGCCGCCTTGTTACCTCCACCTGTACGATCCATCGACGCCTTTAAACTCTCCTTCTCACTCTGCAAGCGCCTCTCGGCTTCCGTCAGCCGATTCTCCGCTTCCGTCAACCGCAATGACGCGGCCGAATTGATCCTCATGACCTCATAGTCCGGGTGGTACTGCTTTGCGCGATTCGTTAGATGCGCCTCCGGCTGCGTCCTCTGCAGCGTGGTATACTGCCACTTGCTCACCTTGGATGGGTCCATCGCGGTCGAGAAGCGGCCGACGGAGCGTAATGGGCGCAAGGCCATCTCACTCCTTGAGCGGCCTAGAGAGGAGGTGGAGGAGGTCGCGCTACCCATCATCCCACGCTGCGCCTCGTGAGATGATGGCTGCGGCTGCTGATGATGAAGAAGGGAGGCGCTGCTACACGACGCATGCAAGTCGCCGCAGGAGCTACTCGTAGTAGGATGATCCGCCGGGAAGGGCGATCGAATGGTCGAGATCTTCTGCGTCGGCATGTCCGGATCGAGGTCTTGCTGCAGCGGATGCGGAGGCGGCGGAGGCGGGATAACCGGCCCAAGATCCGAATCCAAAGACGCCTGGCCCATGGTGAATGCCTCCGGTAGTGCCGCGGGCATATTCGGCGGTCGAATGCGGCTGGGCTTATCCGGGAGGTAGTCGGCACCGGGTGGGCGTGGCGGTGTTGGCGGTACGGGTGTCGCCGCAAAGAGAGGCGTCTGATCGTCGTACTTGTACGCGCCGAGCTGGCCGAACGATCCAGGTGTATTGATGTGAGATTTGGGTGTTTGCTGCGGCTTGCTGCCCTTGATTGGCGAGCGTGGTGCGTCCACATGGTGGTACGGGTCGCCAAAATTGAGCTTGGCGGGGCCGCCGGGCACGCTTGGAGGCTTGGCCGACGCGAGCGGCACGATGGTGCTCGGCACGGTCTGGCTGTGCGACATGACGCTGCACGAAAACGAGGAGCGGCCGCAGTCGTGTATGCTGCACGCCGACTCGCGCGCGCGGCTGGAGGCGCCCGGCGTGTTGCCGCGCTGCGGGATTTGAGAGATGTCCGACGTCTTCGCCTTTCTCGGCGAGGCGCGGCGAGGCGGCCGCGACGACGTCCACTCCTGCTCCGGCGCGGGCAGCGTCAGCACGAGCGCATGCTCTCGCGACGCGGGTGTTGCTGATGTTGAGGTGCCGGCCGGACGGAGCGGCACCTGCTGAGAGCCGCCAGGTGAACCGGGCGGATTCGTATCGAGCCACGCCTTTGCCTGCGGCAGGATCGCGTGCCGCTTGTTGACCTCAATCTTGAGAAAGTCGTGCGCAGGTGAAGCTCGGTTTGGCGCGTTCGCCGGCGCCTCTTTCACCGCTTTTAGTTGGCTTCCGGAAGACGAGTTTTTCCGGAGAGGCGGCACGAGTGACGCTGGAGCCGGTGGCCGTGTCAAAGGAGGCGATGGCGACTCCGCCCACGCGGAGAGCGAGCCGCACGTGCCGCTG
>JACLAC010023600.1_pt1 | contig 12730 bp, 7 predicted proteins | sample 8027881 | NCBI WGS metagenome assembly JACLAC01 (sample SAMN15725517, study PRJNA655200) | protist metagenome | isolation source: fluorescence activated cell sorting (FACS) single amplified genomes of... | place: Spain: Blaines Bay Microbial Observatory, Mediterranean Sea | collected 2016-01-19 | reverse complement strand
GCATGTTTATAATGAAGATTTATAGGTCCATTTAGAATTGTTGTGTTTCAAAATCGATTTGGATTTCTAGGCCTTTTCCAAGCATGTTCAAATACATTGCAAAATGGGGTATAGTTGACACAATATATTTCGTATCAATCAAAATATTAATACAAAAGTAGGTTCGATTCTCATTTCTACATCTATAGAGGCAAACTTAAGAGTAAGTTGATGACAACTGAGTGTCAGGAAGATAGTTTACTAACGACGTTTTAATTGCATGTCAAAGTACCTTTACTATTGAATAGGCTTGTAAAACCTTAATAAAAGTGTCCAAAAATGTACATTTTTTAATGAAAATTCACTTTGGGTCTAGCGTTTCATGTAAATGTAATATTTATTTTGGTTGGAGTTTAGAGATACAAGTTATATATATGAAGAGAGGATATTGAGGTTTATATGACTTATAAATTTTGGCAATGATGTTGTGAGACGTAATGCAAATTTTATATATCTGATGAAATTTCTCAATTTTCGTACCCAGTTTGGCGGAACTTCTCAAATTGAAAATAAAATTGGCAAAAATATGTGTGTTTGAGGTGTTATATAAATGTAGTATAAATTTGGTAGTCTAATTTGCATAATTTTGGCAATGTACTTAAAACTTAAGTATGGAGATTTTTTGTTAATTGATATTGTTTATGAAAATGGTCCTATCAAGTTTTTTTGTATTAGTGCTGTGTTGATGTTAGATGTAAGCATAGACACAGGCCTTAGAACATTTTTACATTTGATTTCAATATACAAGTATGACATATTTGTAGTGTTTGGTGTATTTGATAGACAGGATAGACAAGGGAATTTTTCACCTCAAAAAATTAGAAGCTTCCGTTTTGCCAGAAGAATAATTCGCACTTTATACCACTGTGGTGCGCTTATCCTGGGTTAAAAATGGCAAAAAGACAAAAGGATACAAAACTTTTGCACACTTGTACATCGTGAAAAAAACTCTTACACACTTGCATACATTCTACATTGTGAAAAAAAGAAATTGCTTGCTTTTTTATATTATTCTACATCGTAAAAAAATAACCTGCGCACTTATCTTTAAATAGATCCTACACTGTTGTATCTATCGATTACTATTATTATTACGACAATGGGAGCATCTGCATCTATTAATAGCATCATTGAAGAAGAGAAATTAAAACCAATAGATGCAAGTGATGTAAAAGCGGAAAGTGCAAAAGAGGAAGTTATACGCCTTCGTAAAATATTACATGAATCTATAAAAATTGGTACATATGCGTGGCAACCCGCACAAGAGCCTTTGGAATTTGAGACGGGTGGAAATGCAATAACGCATTCAATTATTTTGTTTCATGGAATTGGCCAACAGGCGACAACATATTTAAAGGGTGATATTACTGGTGATGGAAAAAATTTATGGTTTGATGACTATGGTTTTGAAGATTTTTTGAAAAAAGGGCTTGAAGGTAAAGGATTCCGTGTTGTCATTCCATGGTCTCAAGTGAGCAATGCTGAAGCTGTTATCGGGCCACTTAGCAAAAAGAATGGACGTGAAATGAAAGACTTGCCATCTTGGGTGGATCAATTATGGGACGAGGAAAAAGTTGGCAGCTCCTTCAATTGGACCAGTGATGATGCTACAGGATGCATTTCATATCAACAAAGTATTATACGAAAAGAAATTGAACGAGGGATCAAAGCAGAAAATATTTATGTAATTGGGCATTCTCAAGGGGGTGTTACGGGTGGTCGAGCTGTCTTGACATTTCCAGATGCAAAATTAGGTGGTATGATTCTATTATCCTCTCAAAACCAATCTCCAAAAATGCCAGAAATTATTGCTGAAAAACAAAAAACATTACCAATTCTAGCATGTCATAGTGCGGAGGATAAAATCATATCCTATAAATTGGCTGTGGGAAACTACGAAACAATGAAACAAGCAGTTGGTAATAGCAATTTCACGTTTATTGAAGAGTCTGATAACGGCCCACCAATGCATCACTCTCCACTTACTAAAACAATTAAACCAAAAGTTCTAGAATTTTTGCTTAATCGGTATTGAGTCGAGTGATACTGTATGTATTAATGCCAATTAAAACAAAACCAGAAAATCTGGACAAATAATATCGCGCTCGAAAATGGCAAAAAACACCGGGTGTCTTTTACCACTTACGCACTTACCACTATACTGGTGGTAACCTGGTAACCGGTGAATGTTGGTTCAAAGACCAAACCAACATCCACCACCTGCAATAGCGGTGGTATTAGTACGGCGCAACAACATAAAAAGTCAATATTTTAATATTAATAATAAAAGATATATAATTATTATATAAAGACAACTAATAAAGACATATACCTTTCTTTTTTCTTCCTCTTCCCGTTAGGAATTTATAAATATATTACCATACGTAGGATTATACAATTATAATATATATATATATATATATATATATATATATAATAGATAGTATATACTGAATAAATAAGTAAATAAATTATACCATGTCATCAGTTACTAGTAGTACTTCTCAAATCAATTCAACAAAAAAATATAGTGATAATCTATTCAATGTTTTTTATCCGGCCATTATATCAAAATATAAAACAGATAAAGTAAAACATATTTTTCTTGGAAGTGTTAGAAATTTTTTAAAAGGAAAAAAAAATATAGCAGATAATCAAACATGTGATATAATAAGTATTGCTGATATTATGACCATTTTGAATGCACAAAAAGATCATCAAGTTAAATTTCAAAGCTTGTATAATTCACTATCTGATTTTAATTTAAAGTCATTTATTATTCCACAAACAATAACTGCACAATATTATGTGGAGACGGAAAATGATAATATAGGCAACATGTTAAAACCTGATTTTGTAATTAAAGATTATATATATCAAGATATTACAAAAAAATGGAAATATTCTGCTTCAATTAGTATTTACATTTGCACTAGCAGACAAATGAAGAATGCATATACAAATTACGAAACAATTACGTGTCCGAAAAATAAATACTGGGTTTTATTATTAGCTGAACAAACACTCTTGTCCTGTCCTAGTGGAAATTATTGTGAACCATGCATAAACAAATTGGCTGGGATACAAGTTGGCATTGGTTTATTGCACTATACCGATTTCGATGGAAATGTTGTTGAGAATGTTGAGAAAGAAGAGATAGCAAAGGTTCATGTAGATAGTATTGGAATTTGTTCATTTTCACCTAAACATACACTTGGTGTTGGTGTTTCTAAAATAACAATTGATTGCCCTACGAAAAAAGTTGTTGGAAAAATGTTAACAACGCAATTAGATAATTATCTCCTAAGCACTGATGGAGAAAATATTATAGGCTCAAGACTTGCAATTAAATGGGCAGGCGGCACTTACTACAATGGGACAGTTACAGGTTATAATGAGAATGAACAATACAAGTATGAAATAACATATGATGATACTGACGTTCGCCGATATAATTTTAACATGGCTGGTAGTATTGGACTCGTAGCATTTAATACACATGGCAATCATCATGTAAAGATAGTAAAACTAGCTTTAGCGGACAATGACAATATATTTTATCTTGATCAATGTGAAGGTAAAATAATAGTTTTACCACATTATTGCAATTTCAAAACATTGAATTTATCTGCATCTTTACATCCAATGGCATCTGCTATAAATAAAGAAGAATTATTATCATCATTTGAAACAATAAAAAAGTTCATAAATATTCCAGGTAGAGTTGAAAAAGGTTTTGCCGTGCAACCAGTTGTAAAATTAGCAAGAGCAAAACGTGAAGAATTAAATATGGATAAGAAAACATGGCAACGAGATATAGCACCACACTTTGGAACATTATTAAAAGCAATAAGAAAGTTTAATAATTATAAAAAAGTACGGAGAATCTCGATGGAATATAATGAAAAGAAAAGCACAAATTTAAAACCATTGGAAATAAAACGCCATTTATCGAATGAAGGTATTGTATTGTTGAATCGCGCAATGTCCTTCGAATTTCCGGAGGAGTACGAGTCCATGGACGACAACATGTTTTATGAATCATCCTGCCACGAAGCAATGTGGGATGCGCCTAGATTGGTATAAAAAATAATAATGAATTTTGAAATAAAAAAATAAAATAAAATAAATACATATATATATTAAACCATACATATATAATATATCATAATATAAAAATATAATACACACACACACACACACAAGGAGACACACGCATAAATACAATATAATACCTCTCATAAACAATATGGCACAAATTACCTCAGCAGAACAAGCATTGAAAGACTTAGTGGAAACATATTTAAAAGAAACACCCAAGATTGATTCATCATTAAAAACATTATTATCGATATCTATTGCAAAAAATCAAACTACAAATGAACAAACAAATACACCATTATCAGCGAACGTTTGCTTAGAAGTTATCCGATCGATAAGTTTAAGTATCAACAAAATTGAATTACTTGAACCATTAGTATGGTCTAGTAAATTTCCTCAAAAGGAAAATACAACAGGAATGCAAAGAATGGATGAAATTGCTGAATATAAAGCTTTATATACGCTTCATAGAACATTGAAAATGAACAGTAAGAATAACAATAATATTAAAATAACAAAAGCATTTGGTGTTTCGTTTCTCAAAACAAAAGGTATCTTACATCAAGTTATTGAAAATGCAAATATATTATTATCAGAATCTTTAAAGCGAAAGGGAAATTTAAAGTTGAAGAAAGAAGATGTCGATAATTTCTACAAAAACTTTTCAAAATCTGTATATTTAGCTCCAAATTTGAAAGAGAAGAAAAATGTTGAAGTCATAAATGATGATGAGAACAAAACAAATGATGCTAATGATGATGATGTTGATACCAATTCATTGCTAGATATTGTCTGGTTATCCAATTGGAAAGCTGAAATTGAAAAGCGTCGTGAATTGAGACATGAAAAAGTAAAAGAACGTATGAAACGTGATGAAGAGATTGCAAAAGATTTAGTAAAAGAACATTTGGAAGCTATAAAGGAGATGCCATCACAAGTGAAGAATACGGAAGAGTCGATGGATAATAATAATAATGAAACAACTACTAATAAAAAACCAGATGTATTACAAGTATCATCAGTCATTCGAGACAAACTTATCAATGAAGGATTTTCAAAAATAAATGTATTAAATGCTTTGATTGATGCCAATGGTGATATTGACAAAGCACGAGATATATTAGTGAAAAATACAGGGAAAAAGACGCCATAACCACATATCCTTTTTATATATATATATATATATATATTGTAATTGATGCGAGTGAAAAATAAAATCTACAAAATGGTATCATATCAAATATTTTTGAAAAAATATATGATACTCATATTACGAACCACCTCGCGTATTTACGAACATTGACAATATCTTATATTTGTAATATTTTTGTTAAAATATTAAATGTACTCTTATACCCCTTGATGCATTAATATTTTCTCTCTGATGTATTCATAAAATACAAACGTTGCACCAGTTGAAACGACTGATTTTAACATTCCAGGTAAAAATCCTTTATATAAACCATGAACAATACCACCTTCTTTTCGTACAATTTTAATTATACAATCAACCATACCATTGTATTTTCGATTTGGACCATATACACCTTCATTACGTTCAATACCTTGCAGCTGCAATCTTTTTTTAGCAATATCCAAAGGATATAAAACAGTTTTTGTAACCAAACCAGATAATGCCCCGCATACTAAAGGATTACTGTTGATTATAGTTAAACGTTTCTGAAAAAAGCCATAGGAACTAAATGTTAACCCCATAGATGGAGCGACATATAATAATGCAGGACTTATACCTTTATATAAACCTTTTGGCCCAGTACCTTTCAACATACTCCATATTGTATTATATTTTTTTGGCAAACCTTGACCAGCAAATCGTGTTCTTAAAACATCCAATGGATGAGTTGATAATGTAGCAACAATACCAGCGCAACAACCAGCTGCAAAATCTATTGTTGCGCTTGGAAAAACAAAAGACGATGAGGACGATGATGACATTCTATTATTATTATTATTATTATTATTTTTCAGATTCACTTCTTGAATATTATTTAACATCTGTTGTAGATGGGCAAAAATAGGAAATTGTATTGTACCATACCCAACCCATAAACATAATGCTGGTATATTTCCTCTGAAAAATGTTATAAGACCTTCTTCTTTATATATAGCTCCAGCTGTAGACATTAAGCGTTTCCAACTGGTTGCAAATATATCACTATTATTGATATTATTAATTTTGGAGGCATCTAACTGCATACGTATTTTAATAACATCAAATGGTGCAGATACTATTCTACTAAAAAATCCTGCACCAGCACCACCAAGTGCAGATGATTTCCAAGACGTTGTATTTCTTGTACTGGCAGTATACATACATATATCGGTATTATCATATTTTATTTTGAACACAATAAATATTCATATATTCGTTAGGCAACTTCTTATATATAGCTTCTATTTTCAAATGGAATTACAATAAAAATGTGTGCCAGGTGTGCACGCAAACACGCATAAGTGTTCCGACTACGCATAAAAAATTATTGGGTATAGATAGAACCCTGATAGGAACATGAATGAAAGAGGAAGGTTTTGGGCTATAGCAGGTACAGAGCATTGGAATACATATTTTGTGTTGTTTTTGAGGTTGGAGGTTGCGGTGGTTCTGGGTTTTGCTTTATTTCTAATTGTTGCATCCGCTTCCGTTTTGCCTTCTTAATTTCTTGTTTTTTGAACTGTGCCTTTTCACCAATGAATTTATTTTGCAGGAATCATCTCCCAGTTTTTTTATTATTCTATCTTTGTTGTCCCAGGAATACAGCTTTGTGTTCCTAAAATTAGCAGCAATAATTTTGCAAAGGGGCAACAGGAAAACCCTGTAATTTTTTCCTGTCTTGGCATCTTTTTCTAAGAAAAATGAACGGCGGTCCAACACTACCACCTTGCAAAATTTGAAAAACGAACTGCTGTCCAAAAATTCAAAAATTTTGGCCGGAATGATAATATGTTCAAGCATCCAGGTACCACGCACACCCCCACAACCACAAAAATTTGTAGTATTTGTTGCCTATTTTCACTTATTCCATTCATTATTATTAACATAAATCGTTTAGTTAGTATTCATATCTGAATCATCTTGAATGTTATATCTAATTTCATTCCTATGGAAACATTTCCTAGGTGACAGATCTGGTTGTCTGTTAGACATATTCAGTTTGTCTCAATTGGTAACCTTTTCGGTTCTCTCTTTCATACTTCCTCCTTTCAACTCTCTGTTTGCTTTATCAAACATTATTGTTACATCCATTGCAACTCAATATACATATTATTATTCTAGAATTATTTGACCTAAAAACCGTGCAATCCTTAACTGGAAAATAGCCAAATTTTGAACAAATTTGAGATGTTGCCAGTGCTCAATGGTATGACCTTGCTAAAAATTGAGATGTTGCCCTTTGTTGCAACAACATTTTAATATGGACATACCATTAGCAAAGCAAAAATTTGAGATGTTGCCAGTGCTTCATGCTATGACCTTGCTAAAAATTGAGATTTTGCCCTCAAAATTTTACAATGGACATACCATGAGCAATTTTCTAGTCCAAAAAGTCGAACGTACTAGTACGAATCGCATTTTACAACAACATTTTTTTATACCATATTCCCCTTAATAAAATATAATAGTTCCAAAAATAACACTATACACAAAATAAGAAGAAGATTGACCTAAAAGACTGTACTAACAGAAATACATACATCTAATGAGTAAATAATTTTATTTTTTTTTTAAAATATAAATACCTGTAAATTATAAAAATTAAAGAGAATTTAATTTTAAAAATATTATATTATATGATGTTTTAATGAAAATCTCTCTCTTTTTTTTTATGCGAATGATCGATTTAAATCAACATTGCTGTTATTGTTGGTATCATCTTTTACCTCTTCCTCCTCCTCATCCGCCACTTTATCTTCTGATAAGTATGACAATAATAATTTTTTGATTTCATCATTTTTTGCTTTAGTTATACACGTATCTCCATGTATATCTTTTTTTAAAATCATTTCTTTCCTGAAATTTGGATGATCTAAAATTGCTTTACATATTTCATGATAACCGCAATAAGAGCTGATCATTAAAGGCGATGTTCCGTACGAGGCTGATTGAAAATCGATTGATGTAAACTTTAACAATCTTTTCACTATTTTTATATGATTCTTTGAACAAGCGTGAAATAGAGCACTGCATCCTGAATTGTCAACTATATTAATATCTAAATTTTCGACATTTAACAAAAGTTCCAAACTTTCTATATGCCCTTTAAGACAACAAATACCCAAAGGAGTAACGTCCCATAATCCTTCGGTATCCTTACCTATGATATTCACATCCTCGCCGATATCGAGAAGCTTCTGTAGTTCTTCTACTTCATTAAACTCTGCTGCCTCAATTAAAGTATATAAAGCTTCTGAATCAAAGCGGACACGCTGTTCTTTTATTTTTAACTTTTGTAAAAGTGATTTTGTAGGTGATGTGGATAATAATGAAGCCATGTTGTATTATATTATAATTTTTGTTAACGATTATCTTTTGATTTTTATCAACATAGTGTGTCTATATGAACTGTGATATATGCATATATACAGCAGTATTTATATTATAGTACTATGAATAATTTTTTCAAACTATTATTCGATTTAACAACAAAACTTGGTGCTTGCTGCCAGGCTTGCCTATAGAACTACCACCTGTGTGGTGGTAGCTCTATTAATAGTATTAATATTCCTTACCAGCTTAGGACTTAGGAATTAATACATTTTTTTGTGGTCCAGTGTTTCCTGGTGTTGTACGAATACAGTCGATCAGAGGAAGATCTGCAATCAACACCCCCTCCGATTTTACAAAAAAAAAAAAAAAATTAAGTACAATATTAGTATACTATAATTTAACAACTTGATAGGAAATCGACTAAAAAATGTAACAATTGTACCAAAATTGATAGTATAAAATTTCGAATTGCAAAAACGTTTCTAATATACAATGTTATTTTTTTATTTATATGTCGACATAAAAAATAAAAAGGATATATATATATATTTTGTAAAAATTCTAAAAAAATTTATATGAACCACCACTAACACAAACCAAGTTGATTCTTCAATACTTTCAAATCCACTGGTGAGGGACCCAATGGACTCCACCGATTACCACTTTTTGGTGGATAGTCCCCACCACCATTTTTTGGAATTTCAACACCATCAAATTTCCAAAAAGTAAATCCTCTAAAACATGATGTTTCTTTATCTTGTTGGTTAAATACGTCAGGTCTTGTTTGAATATAATCAAATGCTGCCTTTACATAATCTGTCATATCAGCATCGTTGTTATATTTGATACATGCAGGTCCACAATGTTCTGGATTTGGTGTGTATGATTTGTACTCATGTGCAGATGCCGCTACTGGTAATCCCAATACCCAAGGTATGCTACATTTCTCTCCACTAGCACCACCTGTAACTTTCAAAACTGCTTCTACTTGTCTCTTTAACTTTTTACCATATTCATCTGGTGTATTAAATCTCATATCAATATTATCAGGATACAAATCATAACCCGAAACGGCGAGCATGCCATTTACGTTCAATGCTTCTAGTAACGCATCATCCACGGATTCAGCAAACGTAAATGTACTAATGTACCGACCATTTGGATGAGCGTCATCAACGCAGTTTCCCGTTCTTAAAGCTTTTGACATTCTTCCAATGGCATCAATAGTAGAATCTCTCCATGGATTTGCTAGTGGTTCCAAATCAATTTGCACGCCACTTACACGAGAGTTGGCACATGCAACACTTGCTACTTCCTGAGCTAAATCGTCCAACTTTTTGGATGAAATGTTTCTTAATGATGGGCTAGAATCACACGGGTATTTCATTCGATTGGACATGTTGTACATGTTATACTCCTCACATAAATCCATCCTGCCGTCAAATACCAATGTAATATGTTCCACTCCTGCTACTTTTGAGAAGGCCTCGACGTTTGATGCACTTTGTTCCAGTTTGACAACAGCATCAGCAACACTTGGTAATGGTGGATTTGGTCCACTCGGTAATTTTGCACAATCACTGGGCTGTAGTGGAAGAATTAAATTTGGAAAAGTGCCGTACGCTCTAGGCCAACATTCTTGTGTGAAGGAGGCGTTGTATAACATGATCATAAAATGTATGTTGTCATCCATAGTAACTACAGCTTCTGAATTTGCCGGTACAGAGCCGGAACAATGAACATATTCATCATGTTTGCATTTGTCCGCTGCACAAGCTATGATACTAACCGCGGTTGCTTCTGTATTCTTAACAACGAAACGTCTTGCTGAGGGTGTCGTTGGTATATTTTTGTTAGTGCAACGGAGGGAGACCTTGTTCATGGACCTTGAGAACCAGCCACCGTATGCATTCACTATGGTTATGGTTGAATTTGATGAACCTGGAAGATTATTAAATTGAGATATTATGCCAGATGGTGATTGTTGATAAGTGTACACTCTGTGGCCGTACGGTGGTAAGGAAGAAGCGAGGTACAGCGGTAAAAACAGCGCGGTAAGGACTAAATGGAATAACATGTTGCTTTGGATTTTATTTTCAGCGTTACAAATTAATAAAGCGTTAAAGATGTTGTGGTCAGCCTCCTTTTTGAGAGTAGCTCTACCCAGAAGAGTCCTAAATTATAACGAAATGATGGAGATGGATCCGACGTAAATCCTAATATATCTCTATAAAATGTTTCAGTAATTACTTTTGATCCAACTTGTATATTCAAATGTTCGAACCATTGAATTCCAGGAACGTCAAGATTTGTATCAGTAAAATATTTATTTGCATCAGCTTACATATCGGTATATGAAAATAATAAATATGTATTGCATAATAAAAAAAAACAACTACTGAAACAATATATATATACGCTTAGAGGATAACTATACAGCAGTAGTAACTAACTAGTACGGACAGAGAGGACGCGAAAGGCAATATAATAAAAATATAAAATGCCTCTCAGTATGTTTTAAGGAAACAACAGCTAAATATAATATAATGAATCTAATAAAGTTAGTAAAAGGCTCTCAAATTATATTCGTATAATATTATTTTTAGCTGCATCATATATCCTCCTCTCTGATCATCACCACTGGTAATAATAATAATAATCAAAAAACAAAAAAACTACAATAATCATGGTGGTGTGTGCTGCGTGGATGGCCAGATGGCATTTGTAGCGGGAACGACGCGCGTCGTAAAAAAATTATTATTATTAAAATATAATAGACTAAATGATTTCAATGATGTTGAATAAATTATTTAAAAAAAATGTACGTAAGTCCAACACTATATATAATAGTATAGAAAACCAAAGAGATAAATGAATCCAAAAAGCAATTGTTGTGTTGCGTATATAATATTTACTATCTGAGTAAAGTTAAAAGTAAACATACCGTTTACAATACACGGACGACACGAGGATGCCTAGAAATAGACGGAACACTGGAGATTTGAATCTAAGACGACAAGTTCTTGATAAGAATTATAATAATTTTAATGAAATACAAGAAGCACACGTCAGCACGCCACAAAGATTAGCGCGCAAAGCGCTTCCTAAATTAAAAAGGAAGGCCTCTAGAGGAGAAAACCTAGTTGCCAGACTAGATTCTTTGTATGAAGAGGAATTCACAGGAAGATGGGCTTTCTTTACCCACTTTTTTATCAGTACTATTTTTGGCATTTTGTACCAGAGCATTTTTTCTTCTCCTTGGATGATAAAACAAAAGTGTGTAAATGATTCAACAATTTCGTATGAAAATGGTGTTGCATGTGGTTCTATATTTGCATATATATATTTGGGAGCAACATATGATGCAGTTGTGTTGCGGTCAATGTTTGATTATTTGTATTACTGCTACAATAATGCGATGGCAATCGTAGTTGAAATATTAAAAATATATGGTGTTGTAGCATTTTTTTGTATCATAGAAAGAGCCATATTGATTCCATATATATTTTCGAACGGTAGTACATGGTTATGGATATTTTTACCTTTTTTTTGTTCATGTGCTGGACAAGCTAATTATATACTTGGAAAAATTTCTGAACTATGCTTTCAAAATACAGATGATGAAAACAACATGTCGAAAGGTACGAAAGAAGTGTATGGCATATGGAATAAAGTCAAATTTTTGATATATATTGGTTGTTTATTTAGTGGCTTTATTTTTTTATCTATTTTTGTCACTTCTGATAAACCAGTTGACGTAGTAAATAACATAATAACTTTTGACAAGTTACCGATTAAGTTACATGTCCATCCATCACCTCGTTTCTCGTCTATAATTTTCGGAAATGGGTGTATTAAACATTCAAAGAAAAAAAGAAATAGAAAAAGAAGGAAGAAAAAGAAAGATAAGGATGAAGCAGAAGATGAAGAAGACGATTTTTTGTTTATACCGGAAAAACGTAGGGACTCATTGGAAGTGTTAGGATTGCCACCTAAAAATCCAAATACTCCTTTTAAAGATATTAAAATTGCTTTTAAGAAGTTGGCGTTAGAGTATCATCCAGATAAATGTAAAATTGTACC
>JACLAC010014327.1_pt1 | contig 12732 bp, 15 predicted proteins | sample 8027881 | NCBI WGS metagenome assembly JACLAC01 (sample SAMN15725517, study PRJNA655200) | protist metagenome | isolation source: fluorescence activated cell sorting (FACS) single amplified genomes of... | place: Spain: Blaines Bay Microbial Observatory, Mediterranean Sea | collected 2016-01-19 | reverse complement strand
TTATAGTAAAAAACAATCTTTTTATGAAGAAGGTGATGTATGGGAAGAAAATGATCGTAAATGGACAATTAAAAATGGTATAAAACAAAATATTACTAAATTAGATTCGGCTAAAAAATCATTACAAACTCCTTTATTTTGCCCAAAATGTAATAAAATAATGAATAATGGACTTGATTCAAGTTATTATAAGGGAGTAGGTCAATGTTTTAGTTGTTTTAAAAAATTTGAAACTAATTTAAAAATAACTGGATTATGGGATGAATGGGTTAAAAAAACAACTAATGGTAATATTGATACTTTTATAACATGGTATAAAGATTGGGTAATGGATAGTTTAGATGTATCAAATAAATCATACCTTTCAGAACAAGGTGATGTTGAAACATGGAGAGGTGGAGTAAATAAAGCTAAAGCACTTGAAGCACTTAATAAAACCATTGAGCTTTGGGAAGAAGCAAAGGAATAATTATATTTATAAATAAAATTAAATGGGAGATTTCAACGCTAAAAAATGGTTTAAAGACCAATATATTAAAGAGCATGTAATTCAAGAAGGTATTAAAATAAATCTTAATGATTTAACTTTTGATATGGTTACAAATACATTTAAAGATAAATATCAAAATATTCATTTTACAAGAATGCAACCTGATGGAAAAGAAGGACCATCTTATAAAGATGCAATACATTTTCCTAACCCAGATGATTCTTTAAGATTAGTAGGTGATATGAAGGCTTTTGAAGATTGGAAAGAAGGTACTTTACAAAGGTATGGAAAAGTTGACATAGAAATGTTCCCAGAAGAAAATACTTGGTTTGATAAAGTTAAAATTAAGGATGAAAAATTTCAAAAAGATAAAGATGATTATTCTAAAGCTAAAGGTGATTGGATAGAAAAAGAAAGAGCAGCAGGTAGGTTTACTGGGTTAGATGAAGCCGATATGAATGATCCTGTTTTAGTTAAAGCAAGAGCAGCCAAAATGGCAAAGGATAAAATGGATTCTAGAGTTGATCCAACTTCATCAATTGATTATGATGAAGCTTTAACATTAAGAGGAATGAAAGCTGAATTAGAAGATCAAATTGCCCAATTATTTAGAGATATGGAGCAAGAAGCTGAACCAGAAGGTGGACCAATTGCAGATAGATATGGTGATGAGTTAAATAAATTAGAAGATCGTTTATATAAAATCAACAAACAACTTCGTGATTATGATATGAACGAAAATAAGGAAGCAATTAAAGAAACATTTCGTTTTATTAAGGAAAACAACCCAGAATTTACAAATGAAGAGATTAAAGCTGAACTAAAAGAAATTGAAGAATTAGGTAATCAACTAAATGAAGAACTTTGTGCTAAAGGTAAAGCATATAGAAAAAGAAGAATGGCAGCTGGTGAAAAATCGTCTGCATATTTATCTGGTAGAGCAGTAAAGGTTTGTAAAGGCCAAATTAGTGGTAGAAAAAAGAAAAAATAATGAAACTACTAGATATATTATCTGAAGTAAAAAAAGAAAACAACTATGTATCCTCTGCAGAATTAATTCTTCCTAGAGGTAAAAAAGTTGTCCTTCAGGCTGAAGATCAAGATTATAAAAGAGGTTTAATAGTAGAATTATTAGACAACGGTGGATATGAAATGGCTTATTGGTACGATAAACCCAATAAACCATATCCAGTTGAAATATTAGTTGATGGTCAAAGTATTAAAGAAGATGGTAAAATAGTTGAAATGAAATTTCATCCCCAAGATTATTATGATGAGCAAGACGAATTAAAGGAATCAATTAACCTAAGTGATTATAACGAAGATTTAGAAAAAGTTATAGATAGAGGTATAAAAAGAATTAATATAGGTAGTTCTGATGAAGAGGATGTTTTGTATTATGTACATAATAATTGGATGGGAGGAAATATATCAGCAGAAGAGGCAATGAAAAAGATTAATAAATATTTATCTCCTAAAGTAAATGAAGAGCTTACAAAAAGAGATAAAAAATCACTTAAAAAAATTTCTAAACAATTAAAAAAGTCAGTTAAATCACATAGTGACCAAGCTAAAACTATTGATAAAATAGTTAAAGAAAATGCAGTAGATAATCATGATGGTAAAGCTGCACCATTTGGCTCAGGATATGAAAAAGTTAAAAAAATTGTTGACGAGTCTTTACGTGATTGGTTTAAAAAAGAAAATTGGGTACGCATTAATACATCAGGTAATATTGCGGGTGACTGTGGTACTATGAAAAAAGGTAAAGCAACTACTAGATGTTTACCTAAAAAAAAGGCTCAATCTTTAACAAAAGCTGAAAGAAAAGCAACAGTTGCTAAAAAAGTACGTGGTAGTAAAAAAGGCAAACAATTTGTAAGTAACACAAAATCCGCAAAATATCGTAAAAAGAGCAAATAGGAAAAATTTCTAATATATTTATAAATAAACCCAACTAAAAATAAATTTTTAAAATGAAAAAATCAGAATTAAAAGAAATCATCAAAGCTTCATTTTTAGCTGAGGCTGAAGATTCTAAAAAAGGAAACATAGACATGGAAAAGCACTATGAAGGTGCTATTAAAGATACTGAGGATCACATAGCGGATCTAAAGTCAAACATGAAAGACTTTGAAGATAAATTAGCTAAGCTCAAAAAAGACTATCCTAAAGACGTTAAGGAAGAAATGAGAGGAAAAAGAATGGAAGACGACGTTAAAGAAGAAATGAAAGATGACGATGTCAAAGAAATGATGAGAGGAGCTAGATATGAAGAAGACGACGTTAAAGAAATGATGAGAGGTCAAAAGTTTGAAGAAGATGATATCAAAGAACAAGAAGACGTTGATGTAGAAGATGACGTTGACGTTGATGTTAAAGACGAAGAAAATGTAGATGTTGATGTTGAAAAAGACATTGATGTTGATGACGTATCTAAAGAATCAGACATTGAAGTAAAATCAGAAATTCCAGGTGAATCATCTGACGTAGCAGCTATATTAGGTCTTTTAACTAAAGCTCAAGAAAAAGCAGAAAGCATGGGTGATGAAAAATTACTTGACCAAATAGGTAATACTATTACTTATTATACTAGAGCTCATGTTGTTAAAGCAACAAATGAAGATTTAGAAAGTGGTGAGTATGGTGCTCCTATAGATGCTAAATTAGATGTTACTAAAGGTGACTCTGATGTTGCAGGTGTATTAGGTGCTGAAGCTGCTTTAAACTTACAAGAAGTAGAAAGATTTAAAAAATTAGCTGGTCTAATTAAGTAATAATAATTAAATTTATAAAAAATGGAAACTCAAGAATTATTTGAGCGTCTAGAAGTTCTATTTGAAACTTTTAGAATTGAGCATAGTGGTAAATCTAAAGCTGCTCATGGTCGTGCTAGAAAAGCTTTAAGCGAAATAAAAAAACTAATCCCAGATTACAGAAAAGCTTCTGTAGCTGCTGATAAAAAATAAAAATGGCATTAAACGAACGTAAGCTTTCAAAATCTGAACTTGATAAAAGGGAAGACATTATCATGAATATGAAAAAAAACAAGAAAGATCTTGTTAAAAAATATGGTAAAGATGCTGAAGCAGTAATGTACGGTCGTGCCACTAATATGGCTAAAAAAGCAACTAAAGAAACAAGAGATCCTAGATTAACGGAGTTAATTAAAGATGCTTTAAAAAATCCTAAAAAAGCAGACTTAAATAAAGATGGTAAATTATCTGACTACGAAGAAACCAGAGGTAAAGCTATTGAAAAAGCAATAGATAAAGTTGATGAAGTAAGTATCCCTAGCTCAGTCTTGACAAAAATGTCTGCTGAAGTTAAAAGTGTACAAGATTTAGCTAAATTAATGGTAGGAATTTATAATGAAGTACAAGAAAAAGAACAAATAGATTATTCCAAAAATCAAAAGTTTGGTAGAGTTCTTAGTTTTTTAAAGGACATTATGGATGATGAAGCAGGTATAAATGAAGATTTAGATTTAGGTCATGAAGATAATGAACCTCATATGATAAAAGGGGATTTATATAGAGTTGGTAAAGCAGCAATGGAATTATATAAAATGGTTGATCAATTTGAAGGTGTAGGAGAAGTAGATTTTCCTTCATGGTGGCAAAGTAAAATATTCAAAGCAAAAGATGCATTAGTTGGGGCAAAACAATATCTTGACTTTGAATTAAATGAGCCTAAAATTGATGCCGTAGTTGACGTAGCTACAGACGTAGTAGACGAAACAGTAGAAGATTATATAACTTCTGTTGATGATTTAAGTGAAACTAATATAACGGAAAATATGAATTACGATAAATGGCGTCGTGCCTTTAATGGAAAGCAATTTGCATATAAATTAATACTATTAAAAGATAGTATGGGCAATAAAAAAAGGTACATGATAAGATTTAAATATAAAGAAACTCCTAAAGCTGATATAGTTTATGTAACCGAATCTCATTTTGGGGGACATGAAGGTAGTGGATTACCTTTTGCTATGTCTAATATGCAAAACAAACCAGAAAAATTATTTACTGCAGATGATAAATTTGAATTTGAATCTGAGGATTATTTTGAAAGATGGTTAGGAGAAGGTCCTAAAGGATTAGAAGATTTATTAAAGCATTTCCTCGGAGGTAAATTAGCAACTAATGCTATATCAGATTGGTTCCAAACTGGAGTACAAACAATAGTAGATATTAAGGAAGCAGAATACATGCCTTCAGCAGCCGTAAATGAAGGAGCAAATGATGGGTCAAATTATGGTTCAAATGAAAATTCTAATTATGATTCAAATGATAATCCTGAATCATACTCAGGACTTAAAAAGTTTGTAGCTGAAAAATTAGCTAAAGATTTAAAAGAAGGCTTACCTAAAGGATTTTGGGATAAAAAAATTGATGCTAAAGATGAAGACCAAGATGGAAAAGTAGATGAAGATTTACTTAGAAAAGGTGGTAAAATATCTAAAGCACTAGATGCATTAGAAAAAGCAGCTCAAGATGCTAAAATATCAGGAGATAAAGCAAGAGAATTATTTGCTAAATTTAAACAAGAAATGGCTGTAAGTGAAAATTTAGATGAATCAAGAAGAAAATTAGCTGACTTAAATATCTTACCAAGACATAAAAAATTAGAATCTGAAATGGCTCAAACAGATTATATCGCAATGTTAAAAGCATTAGGATATGATGTAGAAGGAATAATAGATGAAAGCTTTAAGTCATTATCTAAAAAAATAGATAAGCAAAAAGGTAAATCTAAAAAAGATGCTGCTAATATAGCAGGATATATAGCTAATATTAAAAGAAAAGGTGGAGGTAAAGGCCCAACAGCTAAACAAAAGAAAAGAATGTCTGAAGACTATGATTCATTAGTCAATAAAATTAAAAAATCAGGTAAATCCGAAAAAGCATCAAAAGCCATTGCGGGTGCAGTAGCATCATATAAAGCAAAAGGTGGAGGCAAAGGTCCAACAGCAAAACAAAAATAATTATGACAGCGGCAGAATTAAGGGAAAAGATTAGATTACTTGTCCCAACGCTCGTTGGTAATAAAAGACAAGCTGAAGCAGCTGCGGTTGAGTATGATGAATTCACAAAATTTCCTATCTTAAAAAGAGTAATAGTTGATTTATTAACTCATGAATTTGATAGTTTTATATCATCAATAGATTGGGTTGCACCTAAACCTACAACTTTTAGAATTAATCTAAAAAATGGGTTTAATTTTTATTTAATCTATACTAGAACAAGTTGGATAGCTCAAGTTGAAGGTAAAAAGTATTATTTACTTAATTTACCTGAAGAAGAAAGAGCTATAGATGCTATTGCTCGTATTTTACGATATGGGGCTCCTGACAGTAAAGATGATAGTGAAAGTGCTGGAGGAGATGATTTAGCAGGAAATGAAACCACAACTGATGTTGAAGTAGAAGATGATGTTGAAATAGATATATAATGGATCCGGTAACTAAATATTTACATAAAATAGCATATAAATTTCCTAAAGGATATCCTGATATGGATAACCCTGAAGATAAAGTTATGTTAATGTCACTTGTGGAACAAGAAATAGAAATTGATAAATCTATTGTTCCCAATGATCAAGATGGAGAAAAACAAGATAAAGTTGCAGATATAATTAAAAATTATTCATCTGAAGATATAATAGGTTTATTTCAAAGTTTAGAACTAGATCAAGAACAATTAAATAAATTATTTAATAGAGTTAATAACTTTAAATCTTATCGCCCTATAAAGAAAGAAATAACAGACTCAGGATGGAATCCAAAAATTATTAAAAAATTTTCAAGAGAAATTCAAGAATTAATTGAAGATTTAGGTATAGAAGATAAAAAGAAATTTATAAATTATCTTAATAGTAAAAAAATAGACTTTCCTAGTAATTCAACAGGAAACTTAATTAAAACTTTAGCAGCTACAGGTGTACCTACTAATGTAGTTCAAAAAATAATTAAACATACTTCTCAAGATGAAGGAACAAGAGGAGTAGGTATGGGAGAAGTTGGACTAACTTTATTATTTGATAATATAGGAGCATCAGGAGGTAAAGGAGATTTAGCAATTGATGGTCAAGAATTTGAAATAAAAGGAAATGGAGCAACTTTAGGAGAAAAACCTTTTAAATTAATAAATGTAATTAATGATAAATTAGATAAATACGGTATTAATTATAAATCAGGACAACGAGGTATGAATAGATTACCTTATGATATAGTAGATGCTTATAATAAAACAGATGATAAAGAAGGTCTTAAAGCTGTTTTTAAAGATATACTTATCAATGATAATAAGTTAGGTTCTAACGCTGTTAATGCTAGGTTTAATAATATAGATTTTACAGATCCAGAATCTTTTAATACTGAAATTGGTTTAATGAATTTTATTCGTTATGCTGAAAAAGAAGGTTTTACACATTTTTTGGCACATGATTATGGTAAAGGAGGCCCTAATAATGGACAATATATTTATGTGTCAGGTAGTCCTGAAAGAATGGCTAATGAATTAAAAGATTCAGGTATAAAATTTGAAAAAATAACTCCTAATATTTTAAGACCTAGAATGGGATTTAGTAATACTATGAAAGAAGAATAATATGTGTAAAAAATGTGGATGTAATACGTGTGAAACTGAAAGTACAATGTTAGTACTTAATGAGAGTAAAGCTCCGGCGACTATATTGTCTGAAGGTTTAAAGCATCATATAGACACTAATAAACCACTTACTGAGCATTTATACCGTGCTGGCTCACGTGCTTATTTTGATTTATTTGCAGAAGCAAGATCATTGTATAGTAGAGGTATTTTAGAATTTACCCATGAAGATGATGTAGCATTGTTAACTGAAACTAATTTAGGTCATTTTGGTTTATATGAAACTGTAAATTTTGAAGGTGAAGAATATGATATAATATCAAAAGATGGGGATTGGGTTTATCTTAGATCAATTCATGATACACAAGTAGGTAGAAAAGAAATTAAAGTTAAAGAAAAAGATATTACAATAAATGAAACTAAAGTACCTTTAGATTTTCCTATTGAATTAAATGAACAAATGGACATTTATGATGATGTTGCAAATATGGAATTTGGAATGGATTATGATCAATTAGGTTCAAATGAAAAAGAATGGGTTCGTGATGAAATAGATAATATGTCTATAAATGAAGAAGTAGAAATTAAAAAAAGTATTAAAGACATTGAAGACGGTGATGTAATATTATACAAGGGTAAAAAGTTTAAAGTAGATTATATAGATCCTTGGAGTGCTGGTGGTAGAATACTTAACCTCACAGACCTTAAATCAAGTAAAAAAGGAAAGTTAAAAGTTAAATTTGTAACCCCAAAAGGAAATACGGGTACTGCAAGTGATACTATGTTAACAGTATTAAAAGAATCAGTAGACGAAGCTATGGTTGATTATGATTTTTCAAAAGAAGAACTAATTAGAGTTATTAAACAACTTAAAAGAGGAGCTAGTACTGAAGTAGGAATGATTAAAGCATTTGAAAAAGCTTTAGGCAGAGAACTTACAGATAATGAAATTAGAGGATTCAAATTAAACGAAGCTAAAAACAAAAAGAAAAAAGATAATAGACCCATAGGAAAACCTATGCGTTCATCTTCAGGTGGAAAAGCTTACAAAGTATATGTTCGTGATCCTAAAACTAAAAAAATAAAAACTGTTAGATTTGGATCTGGGGGATTAAGAGCTAAAATTAATGACTCAAAAGCTAGATCTGCATTTGCAAAGAGACATAAATGCTCACAGAAAAAAGATAGAACTAAAGCTTCATATTGGAGCTGTAGATTACCACGTTATGCAAAATTACTCGGACTTAAATCAAGCTTCTCTGGATTCTGGTAAACCTTACATTGATTTAGAGGTTACAGATGAATATATTCTAAGGCAATTTAGTGAAAATATTGACCCTATAGAATTACTTTGGCATCGTGATGATGAAGATAGAACTATAGAAATAATAGGAGAAACAGATTGGAGTTTACAACTTGATAATTCTTTACCAACTTCACTTCAAGAGCGTATATTTATACCCAGACATCAATGGCATAGAGTAATTAAAGGCACTGGTGTCTTAACTTTAAAAATATATAAAAATGAAAAAAGCAATATGTAAAGCTATTTGTGCTATAACTTTTAACAAAGTGTGTTTAGGATGGTGCGAAATGAAATGCTGTAAATAAAACAAAATGGAAGAGTTAAAAAAATTTAGAAAATTTCTTAACGAAGGCACTTGTGGTTACACACCAGATGGTAAACCAAGATCTAAACCAGCAGGGCCCAATTTAATGAATGAATTTGTTGGTGGGGCATTAGAAAAAAGGAATGAAGTATTATATGATAAATTAGTACCTAACTCAGGTAATTCTGATTTTTTAGAAGGTGAAATATTAAGAGCAATTAATAGAATTGTTTATCGTTTTTATAATGATGGTGATTTTTTCTATAAAGGGTATGGTGCTGAAACAGCAGGTCCTGCTCATTCATTTTTAACTAATTCAAGAGAAATTCCCCTTGAATTACAATCAACATTATCTAGTACATTTAGTAAAGCAATAGATGCTCCAGAAGAGGGGTATGAAAGATTGCTTAAATTTGCATTAGAAAAAATATTAGATTACATTGAATCTAAAGATGGTAATTATACTGAATCAAGTGAAGATATGTTTAAATATGAGTCTGAATTCCAAGATGAAGAAGATTACGATGATGATTATGATGATTATTATGATGAAGAAGATGATGATGATTATTATCAATAAATAAAAAAACTTACAGCTCGATTCATAGCCGAGCGATTATAAAAAAATTTTGAGAGCTGTGGCCTCCTTGTTGGAGGTCACACTTTTTTTTCGTATATTTACAACAATAAAATTAAATTCTAAATGAGCAAACACGTAGTAATTGTAGGAGCAGGAGTAGCAGGTATAAATGCCGCTACTAAATTAGTAGATAATGATTATGATGGTCAAATCACTATTATTGATATGGGTAAAAATCCATATGATAGATTGCCTGAAGAAGTAATGACAGGAATGTTAGGAGCCGGTGGCTGGTCTGATGGTAAATTAACTTATCATACTTCAATTGGAGGTCACCTTTCAAAATATACAGGTGATGAAAAAGCAATGGAATTAATGGATCAAGTAATTAATAATTTTAAAAGATTTCATCCCAAACCAGAAGAAGTACAATGTTCAAACCCAGTTGCAGAACCAGATTTTATTAAACCGTATTTTGGTTTAAGATTATTTCCTGTATGGCATGTTGGTACTGATTATCTACATGAAATTGGTAAAAATTGGTATGATTATCTAGTATCTAAAGGTGTTAATTTTAGATGGGAAGAAAAAGTAACAGACATTGATTTTGTAGAACGAGAAGTAAAAACAGATTTGTATGCAATGCCCTATGATACACTTATTTTTGGTGTAGGTAAATCAGGAATTGATTTTGGTAAAAAATTAGCAGAAAAATATGAATTACCAACAGAATCAAAACCAGTACAAATTGGTGTTAGATTTGAAGCACCCCAAAAACATTTCCAAAAATTAATTGATGTAAGTTATGATTTTAAATTATATCGTAAATTTGATGATGAAGGTGTTTCATTACGTTCGTTTTGTACAAATAATAATGCTGCTTATGTTGCATTAGAAGAAACTTATGGAGATTATAGCTACAATGGCCATGCTAAAAAGGATCCTAAATATAAAAATAATATGACTAATTTTGGTATTCTAATGGAAATTAGAGGCATTGATAAACCATTTGATTGGTCTAGAGAATTAGTATCAAAAGTACAAAAAAATAGTATTGTTAGTGGAGAAGGTGGTAATGGTAAAAAAGCTATGGGGCGTTGGCAAAATAAATATAAAGCAGGTCTTTACTGGAGCCCTTCATATAAAGATAAATCATTAACTTCTGAGGGTGATTGGGTACATGCTCATTATGTTAGTGAAGAAGGTCTTCAAGAAGTTAAAGATGCATTTAAAGGATATTTTAAATACATTGAAGATTTTATTGATGATATGAAAAAAATATTTCCATCACTTAAAGATGATTGGGGAATTTACATTCCAGAAGTAAAATATTTGTCACCTGAGCCTTTAGTTAACTATAAAGATTTAAGTTTAACTACATATCCTAATGTACACTTTGTAGGTGACGCATTAAGTGCAAGAGGTATTACAGTATCAGGTGCTCAAGGTACTCTAGTAGCAGAACAAATTCTAATATTAGATAAAGAATTAGAGGATTTTTTAAATGATCCTGCTAATAATAAAGAACCACATGAAATAGGTGACACACATGAATATATTATGGGTGGTTTATCTTATGATAAAGATGGGGATTTTATAAAATTTATAAATAAACAAAAATAAAAAACAAAAGTTATGAGTGAAAAATTATATCAAGAAAAAGTTATAAAATTTAAAGGAGCTAGACATTATCTTATAAAAATGGAAGGTGAAGAACATTTTAAACACCACAGATGGGATGATCCTGCAATTGTACCTTATAGAAAAGATAGTGAATTTAAAAAAGGTTTTTTCTTAAGTGGAATCGAATATCCTGAAGAAACTTTTAGAGAAATTATGAAAGAAAGAGAAGGATTACCTTGGTATAAACAATCTGCTCCTAAAGGAGAAACATATAGAAATTAATATGAGAGAACATACGTTACAAGCAATGCCTTATAAGGGTGAAATCCATGAAAAAGCATGGGGACATGAATTATGGATTATTAATAATGAACTTTATTGTGGTAAATTATTAGTATTTAAAAAAGATAAATCTTTTTCAATGCATTATCATATTTTAAAAGATGAAGCATGGTATATATCTAAAGGTGAGTTCCAATACACATACATTGATACTGAAACAGCTGAATATCATAAAGTAATAGTAAGAGAGGGAGATTGCATTCATTTAATGCCAGGACAACCTCACCAAATGTTGGCTCTTGAAGAAGGAAGTTGTATATTCGAGATATCAACACAACATTTTGATAGTGATAGCTATAGAGTAGGAATGGGATCATCACAACTTGATCCATTAAATTTACCCTTTTAATATGAAAATAGGTTTTTGTGGTACAATGTCAGTAGGTAAAACAACTTTAGTTAATGCTTTAGCTGAATTACCAGAGTTTAAAGAATATAAATTTAGAACAGAACGTTCTAAATATTTAATGGAAATGGGAATACCATTAAATACAGATTCTACTGTTAAGGGTCAAGCTGTATTTTTAGCTGAAAGAGCTAGTGAATTAATGCAAGATAATATTATAACAGATAGAACTATTATTGATGTAATGGCATTTGCTAAATGTTCTGAATCAATGTATTATTTTGAAGCAGATGATTTTTGTAATTTTGCATCTCATATGTTAGATGAGTATGATTATATATTTTATGTTTCACCTGAAGGTGTAGAAATTGAAAATAATGGAGTAAGAGAAACCAATATAGAATATAGAAAACTAATTGATCAAAATATTCAGCTTTTAATTACTAAATATAGACATAAAATTAAAAATTTAGTTGAAATTGAAGGATCAACTAAAGAACGTATCAAATTAGTTAAAGGAGCGATTTCTCTTTGATATTTATAACAAAATACTCTTATAATGAAAAGATCCGAATTAAAACAATCTATAAAAGAAGAAATTATTGATATTCTAGAAGAAGCATCTAAAGAAGATGTTGCTAACGCTAAAGAACTAAATAAAGAATTAACAATTACTAAAAAACTAACAGCGGATGTTGCTAAAGCAAAAAGAGAAGCTGGAATGGCTAATGAAGGAAATGATAGAGATTATAGAGATGATGGGTATGTAGATAAAAAAGATGTTGATGATACAACATCTTTATATGTACATGATGATCCTGAATCTATGGCTTTTGAGCAAATTGAAGACGACGAAATGGATAAACAAGCAGCAGCAGCTGCAAAAAAAGGAGACTCAGTATCTAAAATAGCTTCTAAACTGCAACAAACTACTAAAGAAATGAAACAAGTAGTTAAAAAATGGAAAGACTCAGAAGGAGCAGAAAAAGAAGAATTAAAAAATCGCTTAAGAGAATTAACAAAAATAAAAAAGGAACTTGAAGGATTACTTTAAGAATATTAAAACATTACTTATTGCAGTTCTAATTATAGTTATCTATTTACAAAGAAGTTGCAATAGTGGGCCA
>JACLAC010007272.1_pt1 | contig 12732 bp, 15 predicted proteins | sample 8027881 | NCBI WGS metagenome assembly JACLAC01 (sample SAMN15725517, study PRJNA655200) | protist metagenome | isolation source: fluorescence activated cell sorting (FACS) single amplified genomes of... | place: Spain: Blaines Bay Microbial Observatory, Mediterranean Sea | collected 2016-01-19 | reverse complement strand
CTGTCCAGCGCACGCTATCTCTCTCTACCTGTCGTCCCTATTGTTCTGCTTCATTATCTGCCTATCTCTGTCTATCTATGTCTCTGACTTAGAAATTGTGTTGCTTTGTGATTTCTTCCGTGAGCAGACGTAGGAATCCTTGTTTGCAGGGATCTGGGTTCACAATCTGTATCTCACGATGGTGGGCTACATTTTGCAAACACTTCGACCCATTTCTCAAGATGTGGAATGGTTGCCATCCATGTCTTTGTCTTACCATGCTTCACAACGAGTTTCGCGACGAATTCCTTGATGTCGGTTCTCGAATTCACTGGGACCTCTGGAGAAAAAAATCGTCATGAGGAAAGGAAAGATCAGCATTGTCCCCTTGCCTTTGAAAACTTCGTCCTCCTTATTGGCCTCCTCCTTTTCCTCCTCTTCATTTGGCTCAGGTGCCAACGTCGTCGCCACAGGGATTTGCGTCACGGGCAACCATACAGCAATGCCTGGCTTGACCCGCAAAGACACGTGTGGCAACCCAGTCAGCAAGGTCTTGTTAGCACCCTTTGCACGGAAAAGCTGGTCCAACGCGGCAAACGATGTGCAACCGACCTTTTGCAACTCCTGGAGCGGGAAGACGCAAACCAACACCTCGCCACGAACGGCCGTCAAAAGACTTGGGACCCCTGGAGCTGGCAAACTTGCGAAATCCCAGCTCCACGTGTGATTCTTGAGGCAGCACAAAATGGCCTTTGGGCGAGCTGACTTGTGCCCTTCATGACCGCGACATTATCCAACATCATCTCGCCATCAACTTTGATGGCCGCAATTGCAGCATCCGCCTTCATCTTCGCGTTGATGTTGCTGGTTTTCCAGCGATGTAACCAACGTGATTGTCCATGGCCTTACCAATCGCGTTCGCGAATTTCAGACCCTTGAGATCGAAGCAGCACACACGATCAAATTCGACCTGTTCGTCCTTTTCAATGGCCACTAACGCTTTCTCTGGATTTGCCACGACCTCCGCGAAGCAAGCAGCAACGACATCTGGGCAACCAGCGTCGACGAAAACCTGCACCACCTTGCCAATATTGCGAATGGCCTTCTTCTTCTCTGCCCCCTGCACGCCGATCACGTCTTTCCTTATCTCTTTGAGCTGATCCACATCCTCCATGAACTTCTGGTTGAGCTTTTCCAACTCCTTGAGTTGTTGCAACGCTCCTCGTTGTTGCATATGGAGATTTTTGGTCTGCAACCATCCACACACCTCATCCGCCGTTCTGCGTACGACATCGACTTGCTTCTTCAACTTGGCAAAAGAAGTAGGAAACTCCGTGGATCGCGCCTCATCCGTGTCCTTCACCTTTCTCCAAAGCTCAGCATACTTGGACAAGGGGCTCGTTTTCTCCGAGGTGAAAACATGTATCTTCCTCCTGTAATTGATATGCCACTTCTTCCGAAAACGGTGGAATGCGGCTGGTGGCAACTTCTCGGCCAAGATGGGTAAGTCATCACCCTGTTCCTCCGCTGGTTCACCATCAGCTTCACCATCACGCGTATCATCACGCTTCTTGTCACGATCACACTCACGCTCACGCTCACGATCACTATCACTATCATCACGCTTCTTCGGTCGATCACTATCACTCCTCGACTGTTTGGTCGGCGTACTCCTCGGCGATCTCTTCGGCGACCTCCCTCGCTGGGGGCTTGCTTTCGGAAACGGTTTGAAAGGCTCGTCATCATCATCCGAAGAAGCAAAGGGCCTTGGCTGTGTTGCTTTACGTGGCGTCTTCTTCTGAAGATACTCCGAAGAATTGCTGCGGAGGCGCCTTGGTCGTTTCTGTTTGATCATGTCCGCATCACTCGACTCCACGGGTGCCTGGACACTGGGCTTCAAACGTGTTGGCACCGACGGCTGCCTCGCCAACTCACGCTCACACTTCCGCAAAAAACTTTGCTTTGCACCATCAGATTCAGCGTCAACATGTTTGCCAGACGACTGGCTTTTCCTCGACAACCGATGCTCACTGCTCAATTCCACTGGCATGTCCACAGCAATGCAGAGCTTGCCGTTGATGACCTCGCTGTAGCAATGCTCTTTCTCAGACCGCCAATGATCCAACGCCTCCTCGTCTGACATTCCCTCGTGCATTGTATGCCACGCCACGAATTGGCGACGGGTAAAAAGAAGCTGCTTTTGTTTCCGTATCTTGTTCCGTTCCTCAACCATCACCGTGAGGAAATCCATGGCACCCATGACCACGGTTTGCTTGCGACGACGAGGCGGGGCCCTTAGCTTCAAGGCAACATTCTTGAACTTGAGTGGCTCCTCCTCAATCAACCGCATGACCTTTGTTTTGAGATTACGGTCTTTTTGCATGCAACGCTCCAAAGTGTGGAGAGCATTGAAACACAATTTGTCCAAACACATGTACCCAAGTTTGGGCAATTTCGACTGCGACTCGTTGTCGATGCGCTCATCGCACAACTCGCAAACCTCAGCTGGTTCGTCATCGCTCCCTGGCGCAGCATGATCGAAGAACTCGTTCACCAATGAAAGGAGCTCGTCATCGCTGTCTGGCTCAGCCATCGTTATGTGGCACGAAATGTGGATAATATGGAGGTATATGGATATCAATATCAGGCATGCAGTCATTTGGGCAAAAAATGCCTACGGACGGATGTGGTCACCACCGATCATTCGATTGATATCTTGTGCCAAAACGATGATGAGGCTGATGATCAATGGCGAGGAGGAGGAGGAGGAGGAGGAGGAGGAAGAGGAGGAGAAGGAATACGAAGATGATGATACGGAACCAACCCGAATCGACTGCGAGATGAGACAAGAGAGCGGACGGAAGCGGCACCGAAGCAGCGGAGTCGGAACCAGCCACGAAAGGCTCCCAACAAGGGAAGACAGAACCAGCCGGCATCGATTGCGGAATCGGAAGAGCGACGCCAAACAGAAACGGCACGAAAACAGCGGAGCCCAGACCTGCAACGAGAGGCACCTCCAAGAAGGAAGAAGGGCCAAACAAGGATCGAGAAGGGATGGGGTAATGTGGTAGCCACACTGTCACAATCAAGCAAATCGGGGTGGCAGGCGGGCTGAACAACCACCTCAAAACGCGGCCTGTGAAAACTGGAAATGGCTACGGTTTTTGCCAGGCAAGCCGAAACCACGCCGAACCACCAAAAACCACGGCCGAACCACGGCCGAACCACCAAAAACCACGGCCGAACCACCAAAAGCCACGGCCGAACCATCAAAAACCACGCCGAACCACCAAAAACCACGCCGAACCACGGCCGAACCACCAAAAACCACTGCCGAATCATCCAAAACCACGGCCGAACCACTCAAAACCACGGCCGTTTTTTCTCAATCCATGTCCCGTGGTTTTCAGAAAATGTCCTGCCAACTAATGTACCAACTCACGGGGTGTCCCTAGGAAATGGCCCACGGGGGATGCGCGAAACTTTGTTTCCGATTAGGATCAGCAAGATGAACGTGTTTATCTTGCAATCCTGGATGGGGCTGGGACTGCTTTGTTTGATGATGCTTCCTCTGGTGCCACAACGTCTGACAACTTACTGCAAAATGGAATTCGTTTTTTCTGCCACGGTTGCTATGCTGATGTTGGGTGACGAATATCATCACGTTGAGCCATTGTCACTTCAAGGTTGCAAGTGACCTTTCTCCACAAGCCACTGACGTTGCTCCTCGAGAGTCGGATGGCAATCAAAGACATGGCGTTGCGCCGACGGATACAAAGGTGCCTTTCGCAACCACACAGCGAGGTACGCAAATGGCTCCCAGGGTCCGAAATGGGAAACTTGCCCCGCCATGCAATTCCTCTTCTTGCTGCAATTTGGGTGCGTTGCACAGAAGACCTGGTACCGATCATACAAGGACCTGTAGGGGTCACGCCGAATGCGACTCCCCTCGAGGAGCGGCGGCAAAACAAACGAAGGAGGAATTGGCGGTCCCAAAATTTCGTCTGAACTGTCCTCCGAATCATGGCCACTCCTTGATGAAGTGGCGTGGACAGCACCTCTGGCGGCAACATTCGCACGGAGACCAAACTCGTCCTCGAAAGCGAAACCAGGCTCCAAAATTTCTTCTTCTGCATGTGAATCACCATCGGATGGTTCTGCTGGTGCTGCTGCTGGCACAACAGGCGGCGGCAACGGCGGCGGTGCTCGCTTGCCGCCAAGAATGTCCAAATAGTCACGATCAGACAAACCAGGTGGCACCATTTTCCCAGCAAGAAGGCAACGATAATACGACTGCAACTCCTCAGAAGCCATGCAGTGAAGGCCCTGCCGCCAAAGGTCCTCAAACACCAGAACACACTGCAAATAAAAACGTTTTTGTTCCACACGGCGAGTCGAATACACCTTGTCAGATTGAGGTGTGTGCGAAACCTTCGCTCTCGAGATGCTGAAGCCTCGGTCCTGAAGGACCTTACCCAACCACAACGTGGGGCAAGCAGGGTCCATAAGTCCGACGCGTGGCTCATTCTTCTTCGGATTGGTGAGGTCCCAACAACCCTGGACATCACTGAAAGCCGAGTCCCAAACCTTCACGTGGTGCAGCCAATCCATACAATTCAACAAGTTTCCAGGGTCAACACGGCGAGCGTCACCAACTGGGAACACCTGCTTCCGATCTGCGTCGGAAGGCCCGCCGCGCCAAACATCATACTCTTGGATGATGAAAGAGAATGGCTTCACTCGCTTATTTCGCGCTACCGTCCAAGGTGTTCGCTCCACCGTCGTGATCATGCGCAAAACCTTGAAACATTTCAACTCCGCTGTGTCATGGCTCTGCTGGCACGTGTAGAAGCGGTCAAGCTCAACAACAGCACAAATGAATTCACGAATGAGTCGCATGACTCCAGGAACACCATCACATAAATCGGCGTCAACATCGGGAATCCGCACGTCGGCAAGGAAACTCCAATCTACTCGCGAATACTTGCCCAAACGGTAGACTTCCGAACACACAGACCAAATGTTTCGCTTGATCTGGCAATAGCGGCTCGAACGCCGCCTGCGCAACACCGAGGACGCATTGATGTACGCACGTTTGTACTCCGCAAAACCATCCTCGGTACAACAATGGTCCTGCAGCTCGTCGCAATTCTGAACGATACGATTGGTGGCCAAGACGAAGGGCTTCTGTGCTGCAGCAGCTCTCACCTCTGAAAGTTTCGTCCCTCGGTGGTAGCCCTCGGCAAGGTCAGAAACCAGAGGCATGCCCCACCACACCGCCAACTCATCTCGAAACGCGTTGTCGATGCAAGAGACGTCCCCATTGGCGATGCGAGCGAGTTGATCTCCAAAGGTATCACACAAATACCTCGTGACACGGTGGTGCTGGGCAGGCTCTTCAAGCGCACAATAATCGAGGAACATTTGCGCCGAATCAGGGTCATCGGCCATAGAAAAGGAATAGGGTGGCTCAAACACCCACTGCCACATGTGCTTCACGTCATCAAGCACCAACCGCAAGAAGACACCATACTCCGCATACACCGCCGCGTCGCCCTCACACTTCTCCAACGTTAGATCCGTTCCTGTGTCTGCCAGCAACGCCAACAGCCGAGAAACAGCATCAGGGGCTTCCCGCAAGCGGCGGTCCATCCATGGGCATTTGACCTTGATGCCTGCCCGCAATTCGTCTTCGTGACATGCACAGCCACGCGCCCATGTCCGAAACTTTTCTAGCACCTCGAATGCTGGCGCAAAGGTCTGCAGCCACTTCCAGAACTTAGTGTCTCCACAAGTCGTCACGAAACGGTCCAACAACTTGTTGTCTTGAACCTTCCCCCAAATGGCCTTCCGACAATGATGTTCACAGATCGGTCTCAAGGCAAGTACGGCAGCAGTAACTTTGTGGACCGTTTCATAGCGCCATCTCGCAAATGATGCCGAAAACCTGACAAACGATGAAGCCAACTCGAAATCATGCGTCTCCAGCAAAACGGCTTGCCACGTGTCCCTGTAATCGGTCACACGCAAAAATCGGCACATGTCTCGCAACTTTTTTCCAAATATGGCACCCACAGCATAAGCGTTGCGAGTGACCGTTGCAGACAATTGCTTACCAGGCGGCTCCAATCTGGTATATGCACACACAATGGAAATATATAGTTCCCACAGAGGAATGGATGGTCGATACGGAGGCGATGTTGTTTCCAAGCCCAGTCTGCAAATATGTTCTTCATGTCGGCCAACAATGATTCAACACCAAAATCCGTACAAAAGCATCGGATGTCTGATAAGACCGAAATGACGCGAGTCAGCTCAGGGCCACACGTCAGCCACAACTGCAAAAGAACCGCAGACGTCTTGTCATAGGCACTAGAATAACCATGTGCGAGCACAGTACAAGGCAGTGTCATGGTTCGAAGCAACGACCCACCGATGAACACATCCATGACTGTTCCAAGGACCTCTCGGCCCTTCGACGGCGACGAATCAGTGTAGATGAAAAGTGCACGTGTTCCAGACGACGGTTGTCTGTACTCACCCTCAGCAAACTTCTCTCGATGAATCAACATAGCAGCCATGTCAATGCGGGTGCGAGCTCGTACCATCGTGTTGAAGGCTGGCCATTCGAAACCCTGCTCAACCAGATCCGAAAGCATAGCCTGATAATTTGATGGCCATGTCGCCCGCAGAACAGAAACACTGGCGTTTTCAATCCCCGCAAATTCTTGAGGAGCACAGTAACGCGGCAGAAGTCCAAGACACGTCTGGGTTCGAACGAATCCGTAGTGAAATAGCTAAGTTTCGGATGAATGCGATGCCGTTCGGGGGGTAGCGATCCGTGGGCATGACCTCCACTGCCTTCCCGATACAGTCGCGAAAACTCGCCAAGGTCTCGCCTCGATGGAAAAGTTCGCAACGGGTTCACACTGCGACTGCGAGGCAACGGCACGACGTGGCACACACTCTTGATAATGTCACGGACAATGCCATCACCGAAACAGACACTAGTGACCAAGACGTCGGAGATGCGCAACCCAACATTGTCTAGGAACGCCTCGCAAACATTGTTGCCACGACACGCACGGATCACACGACCCAACCCTCGTCCTGCCCTCTCGTTTGGATCAGATACACCGATGCCCACCTCAGGGGAATGGGAAACAATCATGTACTGGACGTAACCCCAAGGCTCACACAGGCGACCCCTGCGCAGGGGGAAAAGTCGGGCACCTTCTGGATCCAAATCGCTTGCAAAGACCAGTTCCCACTGAAGAACGAGGAGGCAGACAATTGTCCATCGCAACGGTTCGGAAGCACGAGGCGTACGTGGTGCAGCATTGGCCTCAGCCATATATCCGTGCACATCTTTTGACCAAAAATTTGTCTCGTCAGCAACCAAGGCAGTGCATGCATGCGGCCCATGCGTTCTCAACGCTGGGCGCTTACGACATGGAGGTCCAGACACCAACACCTCTGAGTCTGAGGAGTGGTCATCTGGCACTAAATATGGATAATATGGAGGTTGAAGGATCTCAATATCGGACATGCAGTCTTTGGGCAAAAATGCCTACGGACGGATGTGGCCACCACATATCATTCGATTGATATATTGTGCCAAAGCGATGATGATGGTGATGATCGAGGGCGAGGAGGAGGAGGAGGAGGAGGAGGAGGAGGAGGAGGACGAGGACGAGGACGAGGACGAGGAGGAGGTCGACGACGAAGAGGATGATACCGAACCAGCCAGAATCGGCTGCGAGATGAGAAAAGAGAGCGGACGGCAGCGGCACCGAAGCATTACGATGAATCGTACGATGAAGAAGAATGTGATGATGGTGGCGATGATGGTGATGATGCTACAGAACCAGCTAGCATCGGCTGCGATATCGGAGGGACGAAGCCCGACAGAGGCGGCACCGAATCAACGGAGAGAGACACAACAAGCCACGGAACGCTCCGAGCAAAGGCAAACGACACACGCAATAAACGACTCCGCAGCAAAGCCAAGGGAGCAAGCCAGAAGCGGAGCCCAAAAAGGAAGGGGGGAGCAGCGCGTGGCAAGCCAAGACAATGGGACAATGATGCGTGTTGATGGGAATACGAAGAGGGCCACAGCTCGAGCGCTCGAAGCGGAGGGCGATGATAATGTGATGGTGATGATGATGATGGTGGTGATGATGATGATCGTAGCTTCATGGGTGTTGACCTGACCACAGCCAAACAATGATACAGCACGGGGAGCGGACCTTGGTGTGGGTTATGCTGTCGTCGAGGACAAGGGTGATCGTCCGATGATGATGTCCTAGATTTCCCCAAATCGGCCGTGGTTTCACGGGCCGCGGCCGAAACCACGACAGGGTACCCAGGGGTGCCTCCTGGTGAATGCAAGCATATTTACATGGCCTTGGACCCGTCAGTGCTAGTACCGGGGCACGTTATCGGGTAAATTTCCCGGCGCGACTGAAAGCGATATTGTGCTTGGCCTCTGAAATCCACGCACTTGCCGCTTTGGGCGAGGCCATGTCTGCCAGGTGGAACCTCCACAAGGAGTTCGCCTTCTCAAGGTCCAGCATATATTGAAGCTGGGCTTGCGTCGCCAACGGCGAAGTACAGCAGATCCTGTTAGCCAGGATCTCTTTGCGACCCGACGTTTGCAGCATTCTCCTTCTGCATTCCTCAAATTCTACGCCCGTCGCATGGCAAAGCATGGCCCTGACCATGAAACGTTATCAATCCTGGTCGTCGAAGACTTTCGTGGCGGAGTGCGCTGACGGGGTTAGCTGACGCCTAGTTTCTGGCGGTCGTTCGCTGAGAGGCGCTCTGGGCGCGGAATATCCTGAATTCTTGCCGCTCACATTCCAGAAGCACTCGAGCAGGGCCGCCTTTCTCAAGCGCTGGATCAGGAGCTTTAACAGCAGGTATGATCCCACGCTGCTCAACAAAATGCAAGCCCAGGAGAGAAAGAAGGAGAAGCCGGCCACAGTCTCTGAACTGACATTGATGTTGTCATCGTCGTAGCCATCGTCTGCTGTAGTAGTAGTGTCCGCTGCTGTGGCTCCTAGACGTAGTAAGAGAGTAGCCCAGCGGAGGGTACTGCCACGCTGTGCCCGCGCGTGGCTGTCCATGCCCCATGGGTCCAGCTAGATTTGTTGAGCGTACGCTGCAGCCGCCCAGTGGCGCCCCCCGTATGTGGCATGTCGGCCTGCTAGTGGCTTGTGCTGGTTAGCTCCGTGGAGTCCTCTGCCACAATGTTGGCAGAACTTTGCGTCAGAGTGGTTGTGTTCAAAGCCACACGCCAGGCAGATGTTGCTGCACTGGCGCCCGTGTCCCTGCGGCAGAGCCTCCACCCCCTTGTTAGCTTCATCATCCAGCCTCAGGGCAGGTACGTCCAAACTCCGCGGCCAAGGCTTACAAGCCCCCCATAACTGATGTTCTGGACGTATCGTGGAGGAGCTCGCCGTCAGCGCCCCGGCATTTATCGGAGGAGAGATGCATCCACTGCTGTCTGACGCCCTGACGCGCAGCCGCCCGACTTGCACAGCGCAGTGACCGAGCCAAGGCGCTGCCGGATGCATATAGCATGGCATGTGAACAGCTATCCCCAGCTGACAACCCCCCACAAGCCTACCCGCCTGGACGCCCTTAGGTGATCGTGCTGCTGGATGGCACACGTAAAATCCGCACTGGCGTCCCCCCTACCAGCTATCCCACGAATTGTTCAGTGCAAGATTTCAACGAGAAGTGCTTACCCAACCTGTGTTGGAGAGCATCCCCACTCCATCTGCCAGGATTTGAATTAACACGCCCGTCACCCGACGACGTTTATTTGATGTTATCGTCAGCAAGCGTGAATCAAATGCCTCCGCAGAATCAAACGCAACACAGGAAGGGACGACCGCACAAGAAGGGCTTCGAAGATGAAGACCCCAGAATGTGTAGAGTGGTTTTCATCATCAGTGCGCTCGCAACTAAACTTCTCGCTCTGTCAGCAATACAGCCCAGCACAAGCACTGAGCCTTGACTCACGTGTCCAGGAACGGTTTAGGGCTCTCCCAGGTGTTACTTAAGCCAACTTGAAGGCACAAAGCGGGCACAATGCAGCCCATGTAGAGGCACACTGTCGGGCACACTGCAGCCCATGTAGAGGCACACGCTGGGCACACTGGGGCCAAGAGGCACACTCTGGACACACTGGGGCCAAACACTGCCAGCAAGTGGGGGAACACTTGCAGGCAAGTCGTGGCGAGGCCTTAACAAGCAAGACTGCCCCAGACAACGCTCCCCCAAGCAGGATTGCTCCTGGCAAGACAGTCCTAAGCAAAACTACCCCCTGGCCAGACTGTTCCAGGCAAGACTCTCCCAGACAGACCTGCCCCAAGCAAGACGGCCCCAGGCAAGACTGTCCGAAAAGGATTGTCCCAAGCAGGACTGCAAGACATGCTCTGGGACCGGCTCGGGAACGACGGAGACACGGCTTGGAAACGGCATGGAAACGAGCTGGGGACGATTTGGAAACGACCTGGGCACAGGTTGGGGACGAGTCGAAAACGGCATGAGCGCGACCTGGGAACTAGCGACCCTGGGAGCGGCTTGGAAAGGACAGTGGACTGGCTTGGATACGGCCTGGGCACGGCATGGGCATGACTTGGGAAGGGTTGAAGAACGACGAGGAAGCGGCATGGGAACGGCTTGGAAACGACCCGGGAGCGTCGTGGGCAAGACTTGAGAACGGCCTGGGAACGACGTCGCAGCGGCCTGGAAACGGCTCGAAACTGCATGGGAACGGCGTGGGCACGACCTGGGAACGACTTGGGAGCGATATCGAAGCGGCTGGCTAACGACTTGGCAATGACATGAAAGAGTTGGGAACGGCATGGGCGTGATATGGAAACAGCATTGAGGCGGCATGGACAGGCTTGGCAACGAGTTGGCGGTCAGGTGGCAAAGACAAGTTCACGTCGTTTCCCAATATGGAATTAGCTAGAAACGATGAGCATGATTGTGATGTCGCTGCCGCGGTGGCAATACCTTTTTTTGCGCAAATCGAACGCTTCATTCGGAAGCCTAGAACGTGATCGCATAGTGTTCTAGGGATTGCGACAGCAACTGCTGATCGGAAAAGACGGTGCCCGCAGCGGGTTAGGTCATGATTACGCGCAGACCCGCGAGCAAACGCAGAATGGGAGCTCAGTGAGCGTGTAGTCATGATTGAGACCTTCAATCAGCTGTTGATTTTCTTCGCATGGAAAAAGTGAAATGCAATATGTGGAAGTATGGCTTGTTTTGGTTTGTCCTTACGCTCACATTCCCATCAGCGTCAACTGTGGATCACGTTGAGGCTGGGTGCTTGGAATAGCCGCAGAGACTAATGCTGTGATCCAAGAGTTTGCTCTAACAGCAGTGCACATTCACGCCGCCTTTCGTGAGGCAAGCAGCCGCCTTCTGGAAGAGACCTGATCGCGTCTCGCCTGGTGCGAGGTCCCTCGATGCGGGTGCAGCAAAGACGATGGCGGTGTGCTTCTTGTGGATGTCGACGATATATACTGAACGATGCTTCGCCAGATCCTTGAAGCAAGTCATGCTGCTCTCGCTGCAAGCTAACTTGTCATTGCACAACGCTGCGTCCGTCAAACGGCGAGCCGCTTTGGTCTGCTTGAAATGTTCGTGCATGGTTTTCAACGCGTCCTCCTTACATACGGTCTGGAAAAAGTGCAATAGCATCGAGATAGGCCACGCTGGCGGGGAACAGGTTGGTTCCGAGGCGGACCGACTTTTGAAAGTAACTGCTTGACTTGTTTGGCCCCAGGCCCGACTTTAGAAAGTAACTTGTTTGACTTGTTTGGCCCCAGGCCCAACTTTAGAAAGTAACTTTTTGACTTTTTCAACTTTCTCCCAACTTTCAAAAGTTCGCGGCTGGCAACTTTTTGACTGTTTTCAACTTTCTCGCAAAGTTCAAAAGTTGGCGGGTGGCAACTGTTTGACTTGTTTGGACTTTTCGCCAACTGTCAAAAGTTGGGGGTGGCAACTTTTGAGTTTTTCAACTTTCTCCCAACTTTCAAAAGTTGGCTGCTGGCAACTGTTTGACATTGTTTGACTTTTCGCCAACTTTCAAAAGTTGGCGGGGGGGGCAACTTTTTGACTTTTTCAACTTTCTCCCAACTTTCAAAAGTTGGCGGGTGGCCACTTGTTGACTGTGTGGGCCGTTGTGGGCTGTTGTGGGCTGGTAACACCATTTGGCACCCTGATTGCATTTCGATTAGGGAAGGCACGCACCGGTGGACATCGCATTATCAGGGGGAACTGCGCTCGCTTGTGGACTGTGCTGGCATTCGGCTTCGGGAAGGCACGGACCGGTCGACACCGCAGTCCCAGGGGGGAACTGCGCTCGCTTGTGGCCTGCGCTGCCCCCTTCGCCTGTGTGCCCGCCTCTCTACCTTTCCAAAATCGCCAAGCTTCGAGGCTCCACGCTCCAAGCCAAGGGGTCGGCGGCAGCGGCGGTAGCCCTTAAATTGTAGTTCTGTACGTACGTGGCACTGCACAGAAGGCAGGTTGTACGCCATCTGCACCAGAGACGAGCTGGCCTGTACGTTGTGCTCAAAACACCGGAGAGCGATAGGGTGATGGTTTCCTATTTTCTAATTAGCCTGCTTGATGGGGGTTGGCTCTTGTCTTGTCGCCCTACCCTAGACCTACCCTAGACCCCTACCCTAGACCCCTTACCCTAGACCTACCCGAGACCCCTGCCCTATA
>JACLAC010012614.1_pt1 | contig 12736 bp, 11 predicted proteins | sample 8027881 | NCBI WGS metagenome assembly JACLAC01 (sample SAMN15725517, study PRJNA655200) | protist metagenome | isolation source: fluorescence activated cell sorting (FACS) single amplified genomes of... | place: Spain: Blaines Bay Microbial Observatory, Mediterranean Sea | collected 2016-01-19 | reverse complement strand
AGTGACGAAATCTCGTCAAGAGGAAGGACAGAGCATGATCTCGAGTACACAGAAGCAACAACGAGGATCGAACATGGACTTGGAGGAAGTGTTGAGACGAACGAAGCAGCGGCTCAAGAAGCGAGATGAGGCCCTTCGAAGATTGAAACAAGCGGAGATGGAGAATAGTAAACAGAAACGTTTTGAGAATTTCGACCCGGAAGAGATGATTCGTCAGGCTCAGCAACGTTTGAAACAACATCAAGAGAGAATGTCACCCAAGAAGCTACCGACAGACCAAGACTATTGTAACAATTTATTGTTGAACCTTGTGAAAGAGAGGAATCGATTTAAGTCTGAGCGCACGGGACAAAAGGAGATTCGAGAACAAAGGAGGGCAGAGATATATGCTATGAACATGATCATGCGTGCGTGGAACGAGCAAAAGATGGCTTCGTTTGAAGCTGAGAGAAGGAAGAAGAAGAAAAATGATAATGCTTGATCTTTTATCATCTATTATTTAATTTAATGTACAATGATTTTAAGTACAATATTTCATAACTACAATGTATCGTTCTTCTCGTGCATGCACAAAAACGATTTGAATACACCCAGGAATCCACCCGAAGAAGCAGAACGATCTGAGCGACGAAATTGACGATCCGATCGAACTCTACGTGATGAAGGACTACGTCCTGTACTTCTACTTGGACTCAATCGTATCCTAGCAGCTGCCTGTTTCGTATTCGGAAGAGAAATCGTTCGACGCAACGGAATCGGTTTGCTGAGTTTCTCCTCCAATTCAACAACACGATCCAATTTATCTTGTTTCTTGCTACTACTACTACTACTGCTGCTTCGTCGACTCTCTAAAGGTCTCAATCGCTCGAAAAACATACGTCCCGTGTGCTGCTTCGGTGATGCCGATGCGGCCATTGCAATGTGTTGACGAATCTTTTGAGGTGGTCGAAATCGAGGAACAAACTCAGCTGGACAGGAGCTTACAATACTGTCGTGATGAATCGATTTGTCCAATACCATCTTCTTACGGAATGCCTCGGTCAGAGACGATAAGTTGTTTGACAGAGTTTCCGGTGCTTTCTTCTCCGCAACCTTCTCCTCCTGATTACTAAGGTTCAGTCCCACCGCAATGAACGAGAAGAAACGCTTTCCGGTTTTCACGTCCGTTTTGGAATCACACATCTCAAATACAAAATCGTTTTCCTGCGAGGGACGCACGAACGTACCTGTGTTCGAGCGCGAAGCGCGAGTTAAGTATTTTGTAATTATCGAATGTGTTGGTGTTCGAGTGATCTTCTTGTGATATAAGTGAGTGTCGTGTCGGTCTATGGCGTAGCCTAGATACAGTAACCCACTCGATTGTGACGAAAACTCGAACACAAACGCTCGAACACTACGTACCCTGAACACAGAATCGCAATTCAACAATTCCCAACATCTCGATCATCGCAGCACGAACATCTGAGAGCTTGCTCTTTCCATCAATACGACCGGGAAGACTCGAACATGCCATGGTCTGAGACGAAAATGCTTTCATTTTCAAAAAATGTCGAGTCTTGTTGTCCTTTGCCATCTGAAGCGGTGTCTTACCCTCATGATTCTTCGCTTTGAGATTCGCGAAACCACACAACGCAACTGTCTTGGAACAGACCGGAGCACGAAGAAGAAGACGAAGCATGTCCAAATGTCCTTCTCGAGATGCAAGATGTAGACAAGTATTACCGTTCGAATCTCTTGAGTTCACGTTTGCACCCAACGCGAGAAGATGACGTACGACACCCAAATCCTGCGACGCCGTCGCAGCACAGAGCAAGGGCATCTGATGTCCTTTCGTGTTGATGTTACCGTGAAACTTGCTGAAGAATTGCCACGCAAGTTGTTCCTGAACACTCTCGGAGGAGTTCTTGAACAGTTCCACAATGTCCTGATCGGTTTTCGTGTCGTTGTCCTCGTCGTCGTCGTCGTCACCGCCCGCGCGAGGGGCACGACGTCTTCGCTTTGTCAACGACTCATCACTTGCCTCGACTTGAACGAACAAATGATATCGACGATATGTCTGACCGAACGTGTGATGTGTCCAATCCTTTGCCGTGGTGTTGTGCCACGCCAGAAGCTCCGACTCGTCCTCACTCTTAACCACTGCACCTTCGCGAGTCAAGAACTTGAACTTTCGATGATCGAGCTCGTGAAGCAGACGTTCTTGAATGTACTTTCGAACATATGTTAGCTTGTCGAAATCTCGGTTCACGGGTACAACTCCAAACGACTCCTTATTGTGCTTCACATTCAAATGTAACGTCTGAGGACGAGGTATGTTATCATCTTGTGTTCCGGGCACCACGATGGATCGGTTCTCGGTCTCTTCCTCGTAATCGTCTCCTCTCTTTCTAATTTTTCCTTTCTTTATCGGAGACTCCGAAGTTGGATGAGGAGAACGTAGAATTAACTCGGGTTCCAACGATCCGACATCCTCCTCATCAAAATCCTCAAGAAGATCGTGAAGATCCTCCAAATCCAGAGACGGATATCGAGGATCGATCTCGGCGTCCAACAGAGCGGTGGAACCCAAGGTTTTGTCCGATCCGTCGAGTCCAAGACCTCCAAGCACATCATCAAACGGCGCAACCTCACTCCCGGGAGCTAAAAGCTCCGGACTTATGCTGTCGATTTCATTCTTCATTACCTTGGTCTTTGTCGTGTTCTTCTTCTTCGTGACCTTCTTGCACTTGACCGGAAGTCCTTGAAGCTTTCTGTGATAATTCAATTTGCTCTTCTCACATCTGTTACACACAAGACGACGTTTGTATCTCTCACGATCACAGGGCTCACCAGGAGCATGAGAACATCCGTCATATCCCTGACAATGACAGTGTCTGCACGTGTTGGTTCCGCACCAAGGACACAGCTTCGCTCTCGGTCCCGGTCTCTTTCCTTTCTTCTTCTTCGTCTCCACTTTCTTCACTTCTTTGGAAGTATCGAAGTAGTGTGCTGTTGTTGAGTGATTGTTGTTTGTGAATTTGATGAGAGAATTTTTTCATTTTTTTTGTAAGAGAGAGTCGAACAGCGCGAAGGGAAAGAGAGACAGCGCGCGAGAAATCGAACGACGTACGTTTGACGTCCACTGAATCCAACATACTCGCTTCCAACATTTCTTATCCTTTTACGAATTTTTGAATTTTTTTTTAAGATTTTGTGAAAATCTCTACTCTCTCTCTCTCTCTCTCCAACTCTTCTCTCTTTTGAGCTAACACTCTCTCACAATTCTGTCAATTGTGTTTTTTCTTCATAATCAACACAAAATCCTATTGTATACTGTATCGATGTACGTTTTTTACATAGATAATGCGAGAGTGTTGTTGTTTTTTTTAATGATATTTGTGTGTGATTGTAAGTATCAAGCCATTTCAGAGACAAAGAAGGGGGTTGACTTACTCGAGTCTTACACATACGTGTATATACGGCAGTGGTGGTGGGAGAGAGGAAAAACGAAGCTAAAAATCACTCTCGTTCCTGTGATTATCTATTCTATAGAATCCACATCTCGTTCAATCAAAACACTCTCGAACTCTCGAAAATTGAAATTTTCGAACTTCTTCCATTATGACTGGTACGCAAACACCTTCCCTCTCTCTCTCTCTCTCTCTCTCTCTCTCTCTTACACATACATTCAAAAACAGAAAAATGTACGGAAGTAAAGACAGATCGCTTCAAATTGAAATCTTGGAACGGTGTAGCCATGTGGAGTTGGGATATATCCACGGACACGTAAGCGTCGTCGTCGTCGCTCGAATCGAATCGAACACACACACACACACAATATTCAAAAAAACAGATGTGCCATTTGTAGAAATAAGTTAACAGAACCAAGTATTGAATATCAGGCAAGTCCAGCGACAGCAAATGAAGCTGGACTTTCGATAGCGTGGGGTAACTGCGGTCACGTCTATCATTTGGATTGTATTCAGCAATGGCTTAAGACTAGACACACATGCCCCATATGCGGTAAGGAATGGGATTATGCAAAGATCGAACGTATTTTGGACGGAAAAGGTGACGAGGCGAGCACGGAGGCCGCGAAATAAACGTATTAATATTATAAATAAACTTTTAACAATAAACTACCATCCATCCTTACCAACCCAATCAATAGGTGCAGTCAAGTCATCCAATGCACACTCGCAGCTCTCGGAAACCAAGCGATCCTTATCTTGAGCATACTTTTCTAAAACTTTCAACGCAAGATTGTATGACTTTTTGTTCCATGTTCCCAAGCAACCGATTGCCAATGCAGCTTCATGTCGTACCTGTATTGTGTATTCGAGAGTTGTGAGTTTTTTTCTGATGAGTTTTTTTCTGATGAGATTTTTCTAGTGAGTTGAGTCACTGACACAACAACGTACCATGCCATGTTCCTCGGTCCTAGCAAGAATTCGAGCCAGACACGGAATGGATTTGTAACTCACATCGCACATCGATGCCATTTGTCCCAACACAAACGCAATCTCGTGACGCATGATGGCAGAACTCTTGTCCGTCTCGAGGGCTTTACATAACGCCATGACTGCCTTCTCACCTCCCAAGTTTCGAAGCGTAAACATGCAACGAGAACGCTCCAGCAACATCTTGGACTCGTCACGAAGTGTCTTGGAGAGTTCAGGTATCATCGATTGCGTCGCGTTCGGAATCACACCAGCAGGATCGAAGGATTTGTATTGAGAACCATCATCTGCAGTACGAACTCGTACTTTCGATTGACACGCACACACGGGAAATTTCGTATCCGATTTGTCGTCGTCGTCGTCCTCACGCATCTCCGCCTCCATGCCTTGCTTCACGAGCTTACATGTATGTGACAAGGGTTCGCTCGGATGATCGCAATATTTCAAAATATCATCCAAAGCTTCGTACTCTCCATCGGTAAGACAACACACTGCCCACAATGCTTCTGCCGCTTCGTGACGCACGATATCATCCTCCTTCTCGTCGTGAAGAAGATCTTTCAAATCTTTCATCGCCTTTCCGTTTCCCGCTTGACCCAGAAAATAAGCGATCTCGTGTCGAAGCAGCAAACTCTCGTGCTGTACCTTCAACGCTCTTTCCATCAAATCCACCATTTGATCCTTCGACGGTGCCTTATCATGTGCTAACGTCAACGCTCGATATCGAAACGATACGCTGTCCTTCGTACTCAGCAACACCTTCTCGATCTCGTTCCAATTCATGTTCTTTCCTACGTTCAACGTTCTTCTCACCTCGCTGTCCGGATCCTCCAATCCAACGACTTGAGCTTGAGACAGTTTTCGTTCCTGATTGTTGTCCGTTATGGGAACTGCAGTTGTGATTGGAGGTTCATTTTCCAATTTCTTTGACGATTGATTCAGACCCATTTGAGAGTTCTTCGATCTTCGTTTTTTTGAAAAAAAAAATTTAAAATGTCTTTCAAAATTTCTGAGACGAAACTTTTTTTCTCGGAGAATGTGATGAAATTCAGGTGGTGGTGTTCTTTTTGTGGTGTGTGGTGTTGTTGTTGTTGTTCAACAAAATAGGTAAGATGAGTCCTCTTTCTATCGATCAAGGTTGGAAAAAAATACGTGCGACAACAGGACACACACACACAAAGTAGCAACAACAACCATGCCTGCGATCAACTTTTTTGCCTCAGCGTTTCTCTCACAAAATTCACAAAATCACACAAAACACCCAATTTGACTGAAAAATGTATCTTCGACCAATGAAATCAATCATGAGAAACAGGTCCGTTATATTAAGACGTTTCTCAACTTCAGAGGCTTGGTCCAAATGTGAGGATGTCTCTACGGATGTCTTGAGAGTTGATGTGGACGAGAAGAGAGCGATCGCGAGACTCACGATCGATCGCCCTCGAGCGTTGAACGCGTTGAACACCGACGTGATTCTGTCCATACGCGATGCGTACAATTTTCTCGATGCTTCGGACAATGTACGTTGTCTTATACTCACGGGAAGTGAAAAAGCATTTGCTGCTGGAGCTGACATTAAGGAGATGCTGGCGATGGATTATACGGAAATGGAGACTCACGATCGAAGAGAATCGTTACTACAAATGGGAGTCATGACGTGCTCCAAGCCTATCGTGGGAGCTGTGAGCGGTTTTGCTTTAGGTGGTGGGTGTGAACTTGCGATGACCTGTGATATTCTCATTGCGGGAGAGAATGCACTGTTCGGACAACCCGAAATAAATCTAGGTATCATGGCTGGAGCTGGTGGTACGCAACGATTGCCTGCTGCGGTGGGAAAATCCTTGGCAATGCAGATGAATCTCACAGGTGAACCGATCGACGCACAACGAGCTTTGCTTGCTGGTCTCGTGAGTGAAGTTGTGGCTGATCCTTTGGCAAGAGCTGAAGCTGTTGCAGCAAAGATTGCCACAAAATCACTACCACCGATTCGAAAGATCAAAGACGCAGTGAACTCAAGTTTCGAGCACGCTTCATTGATGGAAGGAATCAAGTACGAGCATCTTCGATTCATCAGCTGTTGGGCCACGGAGGATCAAAAGATCGGAATGAACGCATTTGCAAACAAGGAGAAGCCGGAATGGAAGCACAAGTAGTCTATTTTATGATATATGTTTGTTTTATAAATTTCTCCAACCATCACAACTCGTATTTTCAATCCGTTATCTCCAACATTCGAGAGAACACACTGCCTCTAGGCAAGCCATAGAGATACAGCAACACAATGTTTCTAGGCTACGCCATTGATCGATGTAGCAACTCTCCAGGACTTATAAAAGCCGATCACTCTCTGTTAAAATCTCCTCAGTCTCGTCATTGAAATCAGAACGAAGACTACGACGTTTACTAACCGTGTCTCCCAATAAAATTTGGTTATAAATTCCCGCAACACCACCTAATATGATTCCTACGGGTATGCAGTACTCCTCGTCTTCGATCAAGGCGTCACGAAGTTGAAGACCTCTCTGATCCTCCACATCCATGAGTCCGAAAATCATTCCGAAACATGCACCCATCACGATACTCGTCAACAAAATCAAATGTACCTGATCTTCAGAACCAATCATTGAAGACGTCGTCGTCCCTTCACCGTTGGGTGCACCATCACTAAAGTGTCCATACATCGCATTGACAACATCTAACAAACTATACGTAAATGCGAAACATACGGACATTCCCACAATCGTGTACAAAGGCACTTTGATTGTCGCTGCGAAACTGAACCAATGTTCGTCTAAAATCATACACAGAAATCCGGATACGATCACGAGAGACGAAAAAACGAGAAGCATGGATCTTAAATTCTCGGGTAACTGATTGTTCTTACTCTTGCTCTGAACTCTCATCATGATAGCCACTCCGATAATCGCAAAGAGAATTCCAAAATACTGTGTGGAAAACGTGATTACGTTTCGTTTGACGTCGTCGTACGTACGAGAGAGAGAGAGAGAACGTACTAAGGAGAAGAAAGGATTCAATGAGATCTCTGCCAATGCGCAATTCACAACCCAAGACACGATAATTCCTAAAAGTGCACCGGGTAAGAATCCCACTATCAATTTGCTCGATATCACCTCTTTCTTCCTTCTCATCATCTTTTAGCTTTTGTCACTGAAAGTGAGGTGTAACGGCTGTCTGACGCTCTGATACCATAATACATGCACGCCATACTTCGACTGCACAGGACATGCGATATATTTTTACAGCAGTCGAAGAATGACGTTTATATTATCAACATACCACATTTTATCATACGACACAGCAGCCTCTACTACTAGATCTTTGTTTTTCTCATTCATCACACACACACACATCATGCCACACAGAGCTCATTACATCGTTGTTTCACCGTTTCTTGAGTGAGATAAGAAGATGAAGAAAGAGGTGACGCTGTTCAAAGAGAGAAGCGAGGTGTTTCATCGTGAGTTCAAGAAATTAGGTTTCGATGTGATACGTTTTGTTCCTGTGTTAAGATTTGAGTATGAATCCTTTCTGAAGAGTGTGAAGAGAAGGATTCTGAGTTCGGATTACGCCGGAATCGTGTTTACGTCGCCCAGAGCGGTGAAAGCATTGGAACTGGTCATGTTGAGTGTTGAGGATGAGAAGGACAGAAATAGAATTGGGATGATTTGGAAAATGAAGCCTGTTTTTGTTGTGGGATCAAAAACGATGGACGAAGTGGAACGTGTTTGGGTAAGTAAGACGAAGCCGGATCTCAGAGGACACGGAAGCGGTTCGGCTCGGAAACTTTGCGAGGAATCCGTTCTCCCGTTTCTGAGAGAGAATCCAAAGAGCAAACTCCTGTTTCTTTGTGGACGTAATCGAAGACCCACAGTGTTGGATATGTGCGGAGAGGATCGTGTTGAGGAATGTGTTTCGTACGAATCGATCGGGACTTCGATTCATTTGGACAAACTCGCAAGAGAACATTCATCGATCGACACATCACGGTGGTTCGTGTTTTTCAGTCCGAGAGGTGTATCGATCGTACGACATCACAGAGCAGTATGTGTGAATAAAATCAAAGGGGCTTACTTGGCATCCATAGGCCCGACCACGAAAAAGGCAATAGAAAGTGTTTCGGGGTGGTCCTGTGCTGCAACTGCGTGTAAACCCAAAGCTGAATCACTTGCACGTGCGATCAAGAGCAAAATTATTTATTTCAATCGTCAACAGTTCAGACGAACTGCACTTGGATTTCCATTGGCCATCGCGATACTTCCGATGTTTGCATGGATCGTGTACAAGCTCGGATCTAAATAACTCTTAGTTAGACACACACAACAACATCAAACACATCGCTCACAAACACACACTCTCTCCCTCTCCCCCTTGATTTTCCCCGCCGAGAATCTTAGAGTTCAATTTTTTTTCTAGCATCGCAATGATAGACACCTCCTTCAATAAAGGGACGACTCAAGTGAGTTCAGTGAGTTCCAACACACACATCAAACACCAAACTCATCACTCACACACAGTCTCTCACTTGCATTTTCGCGAACAGCCCTCAGTTCAAAATTTTCAAAAAATTCAATTTTTTTTTTTAAAAATCTCAATGACAGACACCTCATCCAACAAAGGGACGGCTCAATCAAGTGAGTTCCAACACACATACATATACCAAACACCAAACTCATCACTCACACACAGTCTCTCCGTTGCATTTTCGCGAACAGCTCAGTTTAAAATTTTCAAAAAAATTCAAAATTTAAAAAAAAATCTCAATGACCTCATCCAACAAAGGTAAACGAGATTTCTTCAAAAAAATTAATTTTTTTGAAAATTTTACAATCTCTCTCTCTCTCTCTCTCTCTCTCTCCTCAACAATTTTTATATATAAACATTGTCTTCAACAGAATTTCTTCAACGCAACGGAGACGAGTTCGACGTGGCGTTCTCGTCGACGTATCAATCTGAAAAACTGGTGCTTCTGGAGATTCCGAAAGGTATGGAGAGTGTGTTTGAGAGAAATGATGATGAGAACTTGTGTTTCAAGGGAAATGAGAATAATGTGGGTATGGTGATGTGTACGTCTGAGAAGACGTTCTGCGTGAGACGCGTGGAATCTTCGAACACGACGTTGTTCGCGCCGAGAACGGTTTCCGGTAAATCGATTACGGTCGAATCCGGTGCTTCCTGTTACTACGAGCTGATACCGACACATCCTCGAACAAAGGTTTTGTGGTCAATGTTGAGTAAGAGTCCGTTTTGTTTTGTGGAGAAATCAAGCGAGAACGAGAAACGTCCCACGATGAAGAAGATTTCCGTAGTGTTACAAGCGAGCGATAAGGAAATTCGGTCCGAGTTGAGACGTCTGAAAGCGATTGAGTTTGAGGATAGATGGAGTATTGTAGATGAGGCATGTTTGGATGAGGCATTCAATCATCTGGTACGTGAGATGGATGCAAACCAGTGGAGTGGAAAGGACTTTCCGAGATCGAAATGGGTGAGTTCTTTTTCAACGTCTTCCTCTTCGGACGACGAGTCTAGTCGTATGAGAGAACTCGTTGCGAACGTTCTGTGCGAACGTCTTGTCGATGAGAATAGAATGGAGAATGTGACCTTGAATTTTTGTAGCCTCGCAAAGCATCGTGCATCTCAAATTCTTCGAGAATTACCTCAAAAGGAATGGTCCGAGGAGGAATTTTTTTGCGAGTGGCAATCTCGACTTCCCGATTTTGAGGGTGAGGAACCGAGCATGAGTTGGCTCGAGGGTATGATATTATTATCTTCTATCGATGATGGCGAGAAGAAGATGGTGGTAGATGACGAGGATGAGGATGTGGAAATGAAAGAGGAAAGCAATGAAACGGTATTTAAAATGTTCCCGTTACGTCCTCATGAGATTGCATCGGATGCGGGTGAGCGTTTCGATCAACTTTTCTCGATTCGTCCTTCTTGGTCCATGGAATCTCTCAGACCGTTCATGAAAGATCTTCTTTTGAAGTCGTCTACAGAGGATGATTTGTTGATGAAATTCACGAGGTCGTTCAAAGCGGCAGACGGCACTCAAATGCATTCTAGAAAGTAATTCGTTATTCTATGATTCAACCAACAAGTATAAAAAAAATGCACCCTCATGCACTACGACTCAAACACAACTAGTTCATATATAAAATCCTCTACTAAATATGTACCATTATATAAAACTTTCGAACTTTACCACCACCCCAAGAGACCCACTTTCGATTCTCCAAGACGCCATGTACGTCTGTGAACAATTCATATAACTCGTCAGCATCGCGATCCACGAATCGATCATCGTCCTCCTCGTCGTCCATTGGAGTCTCCTCTTCCATACCCTTGTACTTGAGTCCCAGACCAGCTGTACTGGTTTTTTTCTTGGGTTCAATACATGTCCAATTGAAACTAAGTGCTGGGTGATCCGGATGACGACGCGCGAACGTGGCGGAACGACCGTCCTTACGACATTCCTCACTCATTTTGTTCGCATACGGCATATCACCCGTAAGAATCACAATCGTTCCTGGCTTGGTCTCTCTGGCAAGCTTGTAGAACAGACGCTCGTTGACCTTGTCAGGAAAGGCAACATTGTTTGCAACTACGATGGTCGCGTCTCGAAGACTGTGCTGAAAGAAATCTCCGTAATAATATTCCAATCTCTCGAACGGTTTCTCAGCTGCACATCGCTGAAAATCCTCCAAATCCTCTAAATACGACAAATACTTTCGAGCGCAACGCACAAGATTGTACTCGTTCTCAATACCCACTACACGACATCCATCAATCTCATGAGCAAACTGTGCTCCCACATTACCGAGTCCCGCACCCAGATCGTAGATCACTGCTTTGGAGAGCTTGTCTCTACCCAAGCGTTTCAGACACTCCAGTACCATCTTGTGTATGAACGCAGGAAGCATCTCTCCGTATCGTCCCTCAGCTTTTCGTCCTCCGGCGCATTTATATTTCAGATCATCTTCGATGTAGACACGTCCGTTCGTACCTGTGTTTTGAGTGTTGGTGTTCGTTGGTGTTCGAGTGTTGGTGTTCGAATATTCTCGAGGTTTTATTGAGAGTGTCGTGTCGGTCTATGGCGTAGCCTAGAAAAAAGTGAAAAAGCTCGATTGATTTTCTAAAACACACTGCTTCAAGGCAACGCCATGGATACAGTAACACACAGTTTCTAGGCTACGCCATAGACCGATGTTACTACGTACCCACAACAATACCTCCATGATCACGAGCAAAATGATTGTGCGCATCAAAGAGTTGATATCGAGCTGTAAGAAGCGTTTCATAGGACCAATGTGAGAGACGACGATTGACCTCAGATGTAACTTTGCTGGCATTTTCAGCGTCACGAAAGTATCCTAAATGTGCAGTCTGTCCTAAGATCCGACGTGTGGAAGACCAAAGATCGAGTCGATCGTACCACTGAAAATCATCTCCGAGTGCACCCCAATATTCATCTGCTGCTGCAGAAGTGGTAGTAGTAGTAGTAGTTGTTGTCGTTGTTGTAGTCTTGTCCATGATCAATCTTCTTCGTTTCATCTTGCTGCTCGTATTGGTATCATCAGAATCCTTGTGTCTCTTCATTTTTACTCTCTCCCGCCATAAAGCGGTCAACTCTCTCGATCTCTTCTCAAACACTTGACGCTCAACACGTCCCAATCGTCTCAACAAATGTAATTGTCCTTTCGGTGCGATACTTCCACCATCAATACAAAACACCTCCGTGAACTCGAGTGTATCATACGGTTCCTCGAAACCCACCACGACGGCATTTTCGTTCAAAAGAATATCAAGTACCTTACCGTCCCAATCCTTTCCGTCTTTCCACCACACGCTGACTTCCGAACCTACACTGAATATCGTATCTTGTTTCATACTTTCGAGTTTGATATCTGGTTTCTTGTCATTCTTTTTTGTGAACGATTCGTCCATATTCATTGGTCTCTCCTCTTCGTCGTCGGTCTCCTCTTCGATCTCGTCCGTCTCATCCTCTACTTCTTCTACTTCCTCTTCAATGTTCTCCTCCTCCTCTTCACTTTCAACTTCAGTATCCTCCTCCTCATCCTTTTCGTCACTGTCTGTAGACCTGTTTCTGTCCTGTAATGACATGTTCTTGTCCCGAAGACGCAAAAGAGCGCGAACGTTTACGCGAACGCAATCCATTTTCTTCTGCTTTTTCCTTTGATTGAACATCATCTCATCCTCCTCACTATGCTTATACATCAATGCCTTATTGGTTTTTGGCACACTCACTGCGATAAATTTCG
>JACLAC010010576.1_pt1 | contig 12736 bp, 9 predicted proteins | sample 8027881 | NCBI WGS metagenome assembly JACLAC01 (sample SAMN15725517, study PRJNA655200) | protist metagenome | isolation source: fluorescence activated cell sorting (FACS) single amplified genomes of... | place: Spain: Blaines Bay Microbial Observatory, Mediterranean Sea | collected 2016-01-19 | reverse complement strand
ATTCCGTACGGCTGCGTTGTGGGTACGGTTTCGGTCGCCGTGTCGATCGCTCTAATTTCATCATAGTAAGCATCGACATCTCGTATCCAGAAAAAAATGTGTACGCCGCTAGGGGCTCCCTCTCCACGTGTAAAATGGACCGCTGCGTTGTCACGCCACACGACGGCGTAGTTCTCATCGCCAAAATCCCAGCAAAATCCTAGCGAATCTCGGTAATATTCGGCTGTCGCAATTACGTCTTCTACATGTAAAACGGGCGACCCCTGTACAAACCGTTTCGGATTCGAATCAGGAACAGCAGGCATATGGAAATCCAGGTCAGAGTAAGGAATAGACAATGGCCGTCAACAACACCATGAGTCGTCTGTTCGGTTAGCAGTATTGACCCATTGAGCTGACATTAAACAAACGAATTTACTGACACCACACGATATTACTCGAGACACCTAATCAACGTGGGATAGCAACAACGTTAAAGGGCGGAACTATCACCATATCCGCCTGCACAACTATCCGACCCGGCCGTTTACATCGGCGACCGAAGCTATATTCAATGTAGCAAAATTCCACTGTCAGATACAAAAGTGTTATACCACATGATAGCAGAGCGACGTATTATTCGGGTCAAACTGGGTGCTTATCATTGTCAGTCAACACAAGCTCCGTTTCCTGAAACCGGAAATCTGCAACGACAGCACCTTTTTCAAACATCGGCGTCAGTGGCTCCGTATTTCTGCGTTGAATTTCAACCGCTACCCCATAAAACACTTCGAAACCAATCTCAATCAACACCCAGCAGATGTTCCGCTATTGCCGGCTGTGTTCTTTGATCTGAGTCGAGAAATACGACTGCGTTCTTTTCGTTTGGCTTTTTGCCTTGGTCAATCTGGTGTTGGCTAACACCCGATACAACAATCCGGCACAAGAGTAACGCAGGGGAAGTCGAACACCATGGGGTTGACTTGCGACGCCACGAAAGCCCATTCGGCAGACCAATTTCTACCTCTGTCGCCCGACCGATTGCTCGGTATATGGTGCAGCGTTTTCATCCCGTAGTGGTTGCAGATGACTTAAGAGTAACTCATCTGGCAGTTACTGCATCATCACCCATTTTCGCCAATATATAAAATTGCAATGCAGTACGTAGCTCAATCAAAATTGTTTGGAAACTTCTTTTGCACATTTCCCGCTTTCTCGAACCGTCCCGAACCTTCACAAACCTCCAGCATAGTTCGCCGATTCATATCGACAGACTTAATAAACGAGTATATGAACTTTGGATTTCATCTCAGATGGCGTGTGGTCGCCGCAAATTTTCTAAATAAACAGCAGACCTATTTGTTGCGCGTTTGGCTCTGAGCTTTAGCGCTCGTCAGGATACGTTGTGGCGGATACAATCAAAGTGGCAACAACTACATTCGGAGCGGATGTAGTCCCATTTTGTGCCCAACCAAGAGCTGGCGATCTGTGGTTCAGTTTGCGACGGGTGCACGAACGATCGTATAATGTGGTCCGAATTGAGCATGGAATGCCGTTCGTAAATTAGGGCAAAATGCGACATCGTAAGTCAGCATTCGTTCTGTGATATTACGCAAATACAACGGAGACAAAAACCCGGGCGCTGCATCACGGGAATAGCGTTGCCCAGCGATCCCAAACATCCGCATTGCAATGGGTCCCTGGTTTTGTAATGCGCCGTCAATTAGGGATCTTTTTTATCTTCAAGAAAGGTACGTATATGCCGGGTCCGACACCATCAGCGTTACACGCTGGCCTACCATAAAATGCTGTTAAAGGCCTGCGCAATTTGCAGGGCGCAGCCTGGCGTTGGCCAATGTCCGGCCACATAAACTCAAATGAAGAACGGGTCCCAATCGCTTGTTCAAGCCCTCCGATAGAGCCTCCGCAACGCCCAAAGTGCGAACGATCTGCTTTAGCCTTTTTTTAATGATGACCAGCCAATATCGATACGGAACCTGAGAATTGGATGGTAATTTAGCCATGGCTCTGTTCTTCGCTAGCGGCTCGGCGACCCCGCAAAAGTCGACCAATTGCTCGCAAAGGTTCCTCTGCACGCCAACGCTACTGACTCGTACGAGTTTTCCATTCAGGTGGCGATGCGAGTAAACACACGAAGATATCGTGGACCGACTTCTCGCAGCTGGAGCCAAACCGGGACCTTCGCGATATGCCTACAGTTACTGGGACAAATTGTTGGTCCTCGCTACCCGGTGGAGGTTCCAGGCTATAATCGACAAGCTCGGATGCGCCATCAGAGTGCGTTTCGGTTTCGAACCTCGATTCCCGGTTGCCGTTAAGGCCACCAAAGAGTGCGATCATAAACGCGTCGAGAGCCTCATTACCGCAGACCAGTAATTGATCCGTTCAGCCGAGGTACTCTCTCCGACTCAGGCAGCAGCCTGGCGCAATATTTTACAGAGCTGTTGGGTTTTATCGGCACTACAGCTGCGGGGCGATCGAGTTCGGTTAATGATCGCTAAGGATAGCCGATCTGGTCCTATTGAAGGTAGAATCAGCCCAATACATTAATGACCTCTGCAAATCGTTCGATCGACTTGCCCGAGTTAGGGGGATTTAGGCGCCATCCGCGGACACACTCGACCGGCTGGCCCCAATCGACCGTATCCGGGCGTATTGAAGCTCCTTGGTCGATCAACCAGCGCACCATCTCCACCTCCCCGAGCCGGGCCGCGTAGGCGATGGGCGTTGTCCGCGAGTGAACGCATACCGGATCGAGCTCGGCGCCAAGGCTCAACAGCAGTTCGGCACGGGGTATATCTCCGTCGGCCGCCGCTGCATGCAAAAGCGTGCGGCCCAACCAGTCCCTCCGATTTATATCCATACCGTGATGCACCAAACGTTGGGTGTAATCTGGGGTGCGAATATTCGCGTATTGGATATCGGACCACAGAGCGGCGATCTTTGTATTGCCAACTCGTGCGACATATAGATCCAGCTCTTCGACCGTCGCAAGGTGATGGTGCATTTCCGACCAACCTCCGTCGTATTCGCTCAATATTTTGGTCGGATGCGAGGCCTGGAGAAAATGTAGCCGTTCGCCATGGGTCACCCATACGGTGGAATAAAAGCACCAAATTGCATCAGCACATCATGCGCTTCGCGAGCCGGATGATTGCCCCAGCGTTCGTGATCCACTAGCAGGCTCAGGCAACATCCGGAGGAATCTACTTCCGCATTTGGATTCGCTCCGGCACTTAACAGCAATTCCATAGTCGCGTGATCCCAGTGCTCGGTGGCGATATAGAGTGCATCTCCGTGGGCGCTATCCGGACCCGGAAGGTTTGGGTCAGCACCGAACTCTATCAGCAATTTCGCCACCTCGCTGTTTCGATGACGAGCCGCACGAGCAAGTGGCCGCACCCCGAATGGATCGGCAGCGTTGGCAATTTCAGGATTGGCGGTTAGCCGGGCTCGCAAGGCATCGGTCATGCCGAGGGCTACCAACGCGGCAGGAGTAGCTTGGATCTTGTAGTCAATGAGAACCGGAATCGCCGAAGGAAAGAAATTAACCGCGCAGTCCATCGGCGTAGCGCCGCCAACGGTTGTTGCTGTAATTGAAGCACCCGCATCTATCGTCTTGACTATGGATAGGAAGTCTTGGTTTTCGATCGCCAGGTGCAGCATGGTCCGTCCTTGGCCATCAGTGCGGTCGACCAAGATAGGATTCGATGAGACTGCAGCTAGAATATCCTCCGGGTTTCCGCCCCTAGGAAGCCGCCCCAAACGCTCTATTTCATCGTCGTAATCGGGGACCAGGCTTCTCGCGTAGTTGTGCAGGTATCCTGCCAATTCTAAATGCCCTCTGCGTTCGATCTCGCCGATATTCATACGGTAGTGATGGTTGTGATAAACGCGGCTCTCCAATCGGCGCTGTTCATCCGCCACCAACATAGTCTTCACTACCGACAAATGACCTTCTCTTATCGCTAAATCGATCGGCTGCTGATACCAGATTTGAGCATAGATCAAGTCGCGATCTTCTGCGATTAAGTTTTCAACCTGCTCATCACAGCCGTCGGCACAGGCGCAGAAAAGAGCCCAGGCTCTATCGCCGTCTACAACCACCGACTCCCGTCGATGTGATCTCCCTTGCAGCCAATCCGGCTGGGACATCCAATTCGAAAGTAGATTCATCATCCCTTCCTTGTCCGCTGCCACGGGTGGCCGAAAAATGCAGCGTCCGCACCTAGCACCGATTCCCCGGTCGAAGCAAAAGTCACCGGAAATATGCTATGAGGCGTCCACAAGCCAAAGACTCGATGACTCACCGCTCTTCCTACATGCCGCGTTCGACCATAAAGCGCTCTTCGATCAGCTCGACTGCGCGCACCGAACGACGATACCAAGCCAAACGCAAGACATCTTGATCTTCTTCGCTTAGCCCCCAATCGACATTGCCCCGATGTATACGATCGGTCAACTCGCGCAGAATCAACGCGGCACAAACCGAAATATTAAAACTCTCGGTAAAACCGTACATCGGCACCCGAACATACTCATCGGCCTCCTCTAAGACCTGCTCGCTCAAGCCCAAATCTTCGGTGCCCAAAAAAACGGCGAGTGGGGCATCGACCGCTAATGCATCCAAGCTGCAATCGTCGCGGTGTGGCGTTGCCGCCACCAGTCTATAGCCCCTTTTCTTGAGGGCTGCAAGCGCCGTTGGCGAATCGGAATAACGATGGAGATTCAGCCATCCCGAAGCCCCCATATCAATGCCCGAATGCACCTCGTAGGTATTGCGACTCTCGATAATATGCACATCTTGAACACCAAAACAATCACACGAACGCAATACCGCCGACGCGTTATGCGGCTGATACAAATCTTCGAGCACTACGGTCAGGAAGCGCGTGCGCCAGGCGAGCACCTGATCCATTCGCTTTTTTCGCCGCGCGGACACGAATCCATCCAGATAGGCGATTAATTCTCGGTTCAATTGTTCGTCGATCTGCTCCATCGAAATTCCCTTGACTCGGGCTCACTGCCTGCGTTCGTTAACACTACACCTTTTCTCGCGGAGATAACACACCATGTGCGGACGCTTCGTCCTCCACCACGAAATCGACAGCCTTTGTGAAAATTTATCCGTCGAGCAAAGCCGATTCGAAATCGGACCCCGCTACAACATCGCCCCCACCCAACTAGTCGCCGTCGTGCTCGCTGGCAAAGAAGGACAAGGCCGCGCCCTCGACGCCCACAAATGGGGCCTGATCCCCTTTTGGTCCAAGGACCCTAAGATCGGCAGCCGTATGATCAACGCCCGTGCCGAGACCGTAGCAGAAAAACCGGCCTTCCGCGCTGCACTGCGTTATCGCCGCTGCCTGATACCTACCAGCGGCTACTACGAGTGGCAAAAAACCGACGACGGCAAAATTCCCCACTATCTGCACATGGCCGACAATCGCCCTTTCGCTATGGCTGGGCTCTGGGAAGAATGGACCTCACCTGACGAAGGAATTGTCCGCAGTTGCGCCATCATCACCACTGAAGCCAATGCATTCGCCGCTCAGATCCACCACCGCATGCCCGTTATCCTCGACGAAAACGGCCAAGCCGCCTGGTTTGATTATTCCTTGAAAAACCCCGCACACATCACCGCCCCTTTAGTTCCCTATGCCAAAGACGATATGGCAGCTCATCCGGTCTCAACCCGCGTCAACACCGCCACCTTCGAAGACCCCTGCTGCATCGAACCCGCTTAGGAAGCTTCGGACTCCGGAGGGCTCACCCCCTCCTTCAGGCTCATCCAGCCCAAAACCTCACGTAGCCTGGGTGGCTTGCCCGTCATCAGAATGCCGATGCGAAAAACCTTGCCCGCCCCCCGCACCGCCAAATAGATCGATGCCAACATCAATACTGTCGTTGCCAAATATTCCCACAACGGCGGCGGCCCAGCGGCGCGATTCATCATCACAAAAGGAGTAAAAAGGGGAATAAAGGACATAATTCGAGCGAAGGTCCCGTTTGGATCCTGGCTTACCAGGACCATCGCCATCAACGGCACCATCAGCGGTATCATAATCGGCAGCATCAGATTCTGCGCCTCTTTTAGGCTATTGCACACCGAGCCGATCCCCACCAGCAAGCTAGCATAGAGCAGATAACCCGAGAGGAAATAGAACAGGAAGGACAACAGGTAGAGCGGATCGACGACGATGCCGCTAAAAGACGCATCCGAAGCGCCCAACATGCCAGGGATCACCGCCAACGCAATCCCAATACCAATCGCCCAGGTGCCCACCACCGTCAACCCCGAGGCTGCCATGCCCGCGATTTTACCGGCCATTAATTCAAAGGGTGAGACAGAAGAGAGCAACACCTCAATCACCCGTGTCGACTTTTCTTCAATTGTATTGGTCAATAACGCCTGTGAGTTAGTGAAGATCGCAATCCACAACAAGTAGACAAAGACCATTGGTGCCCATTGTCGGGCAGTATCCACTGAAGATACTTCTGCCTGCGAGCCGAGTTTGTCGACCTTACGCGCCTCGAAATATACCGAGCCCTGCAACCAACTAGCCATCTCAAGGTCGATCCCCTCGCGCTCGATGCGCCGGGCGCGCACCACCTGCGAGACACGCCGCTCGAACCAGCCAAGCAGATCTCGGTCGGTCAAATTCAGGGAGACGTATTTGCATTCTACATCGCGCTGTAAAATCTCCGTCCCGATTACGAAGTAAGCGAAGAGTTCGCCATCGTTTACCATCCGGCTGAGTTCCGCCTGCGGGTCCGCGCCTTCTGGCACTGACACCCGGGCGTAGCGGCTGCGTGAAAGCTCGAGATCGAGCCTGTCCAATTCGTTGGCAGAAACCCGCCTCCACCATTCGGCCAGACCCGCCGCGAGTTCGGGGACCTGCACCGCCACTTCGTCCGACAAGGTAATATCGGCCTCGACAACCGCCAACGCCGCAATTAGCGCCTCGCGCTGTTCTGCCGGCAAGCTCATATAGACCCGACCCGCCGCCCTCACTGGAGTTGGCAGGCGATCCCAAGCCTCGCCGCCGTCGCGATAGCGCTCGGACACAGCCTCGAATACCACGCCCAAATCATCGGCGAGAATGAGCTTCTCGACGGCGGCCAACGCAAAACCCGACTGGTCGAGTACCGCATAGGTACGGGCTTCTTTGCTCTTGTCCAACAGAATCGGAACCGTTGCGCTCAAGGCAATAATCAACGGAAACGCCAGAATGCCGATCCAGAAGCCCTTCGTGCGCACATTGTCCATATACTCGCGCCATGCCACCAATGCCATTTTACGCATCGTCATTCTCCCCGACAGCACGGACAAAAACCTCATGCAGAGACGGCTCCCGCAGGTCGAAACGCCGGATCTGTACCTTATTTAGAATCGCTGCCAGTATCTGCTGCGAATCGGCGTCCTCGTGCAACAAGAGCTCGACCTGTTTACCCGAATCGTTGATCTTGACCACCCCTGGCAAGTCGCGCAATAAACGCCCGTCCCCATCGTAGTCCAGTACCGCGGCGCGCCCCTCACTCGAACGCACCTCACTCAATGTACCGTCGAGTATTTTCTCCCCCTTGTTGATCAAGGCTACATAGTCGCATACCTGTTCAGCCTGTTCCATGATGTGAGTAGAGAAAATTACCGTCTTGCCATCTCGGCGCATTTGCAAAATAACGTCGCGCATCAAATCGCGATTGACCGGATCGAGTCCCGAAAAAGGCTCGTCCAGAATCACCAAATCTGGCTCGTGGATAAGCGTGACGAGCAATTGCAGCTTCTGTCCCATCCCCTTCGACAGGGCCTCGCAGCGACGGTCTCGCCATTCTCGGAGCCCATAGCGCTGCAACAGATCGTCGGCACGCTGCTGCGCCTGGCGACTTTCGACCCCCTTGAGTCGGGCGAAATAGGTCATTAGCTCCCCGACCTTCATCTTCTTATAAAGCCCTTTCTCTTCGGGTAGATAACCGAGTCGGTCCTTGACCGCCGCCGCATCCTGGCCGTCTAAGACGCCAACTTTCCCCTCGTCGGCAAAAAAAATATTCATAATCATGCGTATGATCGTCGTCTTGCCCGCGCCATTGGGTCCCAAGAACCCATATATGCACCCGGCCGGCACATGCAATGACACGCCACGCACCGCCTCAACAGCACCGAAGCGCTTCCATACATTGTCGAGTCGAACTGCTGTAGAATATTTCATAGTCCCACTATCCGCCGAATTGCCTTTTTTTCGAATTTGCCGTATACATGATGCAAAAGCAGACCATATCAGGAGTTAACGCACGGCCTCCTCAAGTTATCACATTGGATCTTAAATATATATTATACAGTAGGATATAAATCAAGATGTCCCCTGCTACAATCGATTGAGCCATCTGTATCTATTTACGGATTTTGATCTGAGAGATATGTTAGAGTCTACACGATGTCGCAGTAATATACCGATTCGGGAGAGTATTCGTTGAATTCGCACAAAAGAGATGTTATTTTAAGCATGGAAGGATATGTCGGCGAGCAACTACAATTACTCAAATCAGTAGAAGACAGCTGGCAGCCCAATGACTATCTCCCCGATATGGCCTGCGACGGTTGGGAGGATAGTCTCCGCGAATTCCGCTCCCGCGCCGCCGCTCTGCCGGACGATATCCTAGTCGCTCTCGTAGGTGATATGATCACCGAAGAAGCTCTGCCGACCTATCAAACCCTGCTCAATACCTTTGAGGGAGTTTCAGACACCACAGGCACGGATACCAGCGCTTGGGCCCGCTGGTCGCGCGGATGGACCGCCGAGGAAAATCGCCACGGCGACCTGCTCAACAAATATCTCTACCTCACCGGCCGGGTAGATATGCGTGCGGTAGAAGTAACGATCCATCACTTAATCAGCAACGGCTTCAACCCCCAGGCTGCTCAGGATCCCTATAAGGGCTTTGTATATACCTCGTTCCAGGAACGGGCGACCAAGATCTCACACAGCAATGTCGCGCGCCTTGCGCAAAAAGCCGGTGAATCCCATCTCAAAACCATATGCGGTCTTATCGCCGGTGACGAAGCGCGCCACGAAAAAGCCTATACCAATTTTGTAAAAAAAATTCTCGAGGTCGACCCGACGGGGGCTATTATTGCCTTTCGCGATCTAATGAAGCACCAGGTCGTCATGCCCGCCCATCTTATGACCGACGGCCAGAACCCCGACCTCTTCGACCATTTCTCGGTCGTCGCCCAACGCCTCGGCGTCTATACCGCCAGCGACTACGCCGATATCATCCAGCATCTGGTTCGCCAATGGAAATTAGAAACGATTTGCGGCCTTGAAGGCGAGGCTGCCGAAGCCCAAGACTATCTCTGCAAACTCGGCCCGCGCTTTGCCAAACTCGCCGAGCGCCATCAGAAGCGCCAGACCGACGACTCATCATTTCAGTTCAGCTGGATTTATAACCGCGCCGTTTAGTCGATCTCAACACGTCTGCTATGCTGCCGATATAAATCCCAAAGGCCCAGTCTACCGACACCTTGGGTAGCGGCACATCTGTAATCCATATCCCGAAACGCTCCCTTCGCGCTCGAACGAAAGGAGCATATTACAATGCATCCACAATCTTCTGATCCCTTCTATACCTTGGTTCAACAAGCGCGCAATGGACGTGGTTTTGCTTTGGACCAGGGGGCCTTACTGATCGCCTGCCAGGCCTATCCCAACCTCGACATCGCCCACTATCTGCGCCAACTCGATTTCTTGGCGGAGGATTTCCGCGCACACTGCGCGCCGGCCCCCGAATTGGCAACCGAGTTGGCGAATCTGAGCCACTATCTTTTTGCAGATCAAGAATTTCGCGGCAACCAAGACCATTATGACGATCCCCGCAATAGTTATCTCAACGACGTCCTCGATCGCCGCTTGGGCATTCCGATAACGCTTTCCGTTGTCTATCTAGAATTGGGCCGGCGCTTGCACCTTCCTCTGGCCGGGGTAAACTTCCCCTACCATTTTCTAGTGCGCAGCACGCGACCGGAAGAGGCCCTTTTTATCGACCCTTATGCCGGAGGCACCTTTGTCGATAATAGCGAATTAGGAGACCGCCTCCCCGTGATCGAGGGGCGCAAGCTCGAGCTGACTGCTGATTTTCTAGCCCCAACCCCACCCCAGGAAATCCTAACGCGGATGTTGCGCAACCTCAAACGCCTACACCTTGGGGCGCGCAAGTTTTCCGCCGCCGTCCACTGTGCCGAAAAAATCACCTGGCTGCAACCCACCGAGGCAGAAAACTACCGCGATCTTGGCTTCCTGTATTACTGGATCCACGATTACAATAAGGCCATCGACGCCTTTAACACCTACCTCCGCTGGGCCAACGATCCACCGGACGCCAAGGAAATCCAGCAGAATATCCAGGTAATTTCCGGTCGCTTAAGTATGCTCAACTAAGGGTATCCATGTTGAACTTGCAGACCATGCTCGCCCAATTCGGTCTGACGACCGCGGCGAAGCGGACGAACGCCTAAAAGCAGTCTCGACCCAACGCAACCAATTGTAACTTTTCGACGGGCGCTCTAAGGATTAGCAGAATTCAAACCGCAAGATGTATCAGTATTCAAATACTGCTGGTCAACCATCGTCCCGCCGCACGGCCAGATCGGAGGTAATCGCAGGAATTCGCAAGAATTCCGAGAGCCGGAAAACCTGCGCGATGCCTCCAAGGTTACATCCGCAACATATTCGGCTGTGCGCTTACCATCAGCATAACTACAATCGACCGACTAAAAAGCCGCGTTCAAGCCATATGCGGCAACACACCACTCCACGCCTCAACTTCGCCACGCAGCCTCTGCGCGCGTTCGGTCATCTGCTCGGTCAACACTTCGACCTCCGCCAACAACTGCCGCGCCGCCATACCTACCTCCGCGCGCAACTCCTCAGCCTCTTCGCGTAATTGCCGACCCAACATCTCCGTATCTTCGCGTAAATGGCCAATCGTCTCGGCCACTTGGTCGTGCAAATCGGCCATATCCGCAGTTAATTGTCCCGCCGTAGCACCGACCTCTTGGCTCAGCGTTTCGACTTCTCTCCTGAGCGCTTGGCCGCGCTCGGCTACTTGCCCACCCAATGCCTCGACGTCGCCGCGCAAATGCCGGCCCCGCTCGGCTACCTGCTCAGCCAACGCCTCCACTTCAACGTGCAGATGCCGCCCTCGCTCAGCCACTTGTGCTCCCCATCCCTGCATATCAAGCAGCAATTCGCCCCGCTGTTCCTGTTGGGCCAGCGCCTGGATCTCGTGACGCAATTGCTGACCTCGCTCGGAGATATGGCTGCTCAGTGCCCGGACATCGGCGCCCAGTTCGTCGCCCCGTTTCGCCAACATCTGCGCCAACCCTTGCATATCCCCGCGCACCCGCTGCATGTTCTCGGCGACAAATCCCTTGGCCGAGAAAGGCATTTGCACCAACAGATCGCGCACACCAAGTTGACATGGCGAAAAAATCACTCCCTCGTTTTTCGCCACCCGCCATAAATGCCGATTAAGTCTGGCCTCCTCCATTATTTTATCCGGAACAGCATTCAGGTCGCGAACCAATCCGACGAAACTCATCAGCTTGAGCAGATAATAGGTGGGATCGATCTCGTACCAGAAAAAGCCATTGCGGGTCGCCGCTTGGTAACGATGGTGGTTGTTATGCCATCCCTCTCCCAAGGTCAGCAAGGCCAACAGCCAGTGATTGCGACTCTCATCGCCAGTGTAAAAGCGCTGTCTACCCCAATAGTGCATCAGTGAATTAATCGTGTAGGTGCCGTTACTGAGCAGAAAAGTCGAAACAAAATAGCCCCAGACGACCCAGTGCCAACCACCGACGGCGAAAAGCCCCAGCCCCAGCAGTACGGGAGGCACATACCAGATCCGATCCAAAATCCGCAACTCGGGATAGCGGGCCAACTCGGGAATGCGGTCGAAATCGGTTTCTGCGCTCTCCGGATAGAGAAACCACATCCAGTGTGAATGCCAAAACCCCTGATGCGAATTGTGGGGATCGGCTTCGGTATCGCTGGCCTTGTGATGCTGCCGGTGGTGCGCCGCCCACCATAAAGCTCCTTTTTGCGTCGCCGTCGCCCCTAGCAACGCGGCCAGAAACTGCATCGTTCGCCCCATCGAATAGGTCCGGTGCGAAAAGTAGCGATGGTAAAAACCCGTGATCGCGAACATGCGGACAAAATAGAAAAGCAGGCACAAGCCCAGACCGGTCCAGGAAAAATGCGTGGTAAAAACAAGTAGCGCTGAGGCCTGCAAAAATAGGAACGGCAATATACCGAGATTAAAGGTCCCATTCTTGCGAATAATTTCAAACATATCTTCTCCAATTGCGGCGGATAGAATCGCTACTGACAAAGATAAGGCCTGGTGAGATCCCGACAACCACTGCATCACCATTCCGCTAGCGTTGAATGCCAACGGCGATCTGTCTATACTTATGGCCTTTAACTGCAGATAGCGCCAGCTCCTGTCCGCACAACGCGCTATATGCCGCCCGCGATCTCCCGCTATCGACGCGCAAATTAGAAGCGGGTAACCGCACAAAAAACTAAGGAGGATTTAAATGCCCAAGCTCTTCGGACGCAATTTCACCCGCCGCCAACTGCTAGACCGCGTCGGCGACATCAGCCAACTCATGCACGCGCGCCGCGCCGAGTTGACCGAAGGTTTCGAGCGCGGTGCCGACCTCATCGAAGTCTTCAAC
>JACLAC010004542.1_pt1 | contig 12736 bp, 5 predicted proteins | sample 8027881 | NCBI WGS metagenome assembly JACLAC01 (sample SAMN15725517, study PRJNA655200) | protist metagenome | isolation source: fluorescence activated cell sorting (FACS) single amplified genomes of... | place: Spain: Blaines Bay Microbial Observatory, Mediterranean Sea | collected 2016-01-19 | reverse complement strand
ATTTGTGGCGCTATTTATTACTAACTCTGCTTTCAAAACTTCAACCGTAAAACGAAAACACCGATGCATATATTGCTACTGCTTTCGCGCATCGTGCAACGTTTCGGTTTTTTTTTTGCAGTTGTTAGTTCGCATTGCGCTTGACGTTCCTTTTTTTTTTAAAGCGAAAAGAAGTATGGCCACCTATTCGTCTGTGGGCTTAAAGAAGCTGAAGTTTTCGGCAGCAGATCGTGTGAAGCTGCTGGATGGTAAGCAGTACATAGAGATTGATATGCCTGAGAAGTTTGTTGCGCGCATAACTCTCAACCGCCCAGAGAAGCGCAACTGCATGAATCACGAGCTGCGCGCGCAGCTCTTTGAGGCCCTCTTTCAGTTTGACCAAGATCCCGACGTAAGAGTAACAATCATACGAGGAAGCGGAAAGTGCTTTTGCGCTGGTTATGACCTTGATATGCGTCGCAATGTGCCTCTGCCTTTTTTTGAGGCCGAGGGGGATGGAAAGTTTCAACGCCACGTCCTCAACTCTTGGTTCAAGATAATGGACCTTTCTAAGCCCGTTATTGCGCAGGTCCATGGCCACTGCTTGGCTGGTGGCTCAGAACTCGCCGCTGCGTGCGATCTTGTCTACGTAGAGCCAAACGCAAAGATTGGATATCCTCCCGTTCGCGCAATGGGACTGCCCGATATGCAGATATTTCCTTGGCTATGCGGCATGCGGAACGCGATGGAGCTCATGTTGACTGGTGACACGATGAGTGGCGAGAAAGCCGTCGAGTTTGGGTGGGCAAATCGCTGCTTTCCCGCCGCTGAATTAGATGAGCGTGTGATGGAAATTGCTCGCAAGGTCGCTCTTATTCCCTCTGATCTTCTTGCATTCAACAAGCGTTCTGTGCATCGGGCGCAGGAAGCAAAAGGAATGCGGACCCACCTCCGCACAGGCTCCGACCTCCAAGCTCTTAGCTTTCACACGCCCTCCAGCCGCATGTTTATGAAAGGGTTCACGGGGCGGGGATCGTCGGCGAAACGCCAATTCAACAAACGTGATACAAAGTTCAAAGATGGAAGGACAGCGAAGAAAGGGCTCAAGAGCAAACTTTAAAATAAAAACATATGATGTACCAGCACTGCATCATCATCATAAAATAAAAATAATAAAATATTTTTTTTAATTTATATGTTGTAAGGTACGAATATACGTGTAAAACATCTTTATTCTGTATTTCTAACCCTTTTCCAGACGTAATCATGACAACTCATCATCAGTAACTATAACATGACTAATACTTTTAATAATACTAAATACGTATATACTATTTTTGTTTATGAATAATAGTTAAAAGATGAAAGTCATGTTAGAACAACTATATATGTATAACATCATAATAACATAACATATGTTATGTTACCCTAACATAACATATGTTAACATACCTTAACATAATATTATGATGTTATTATGTTGTTACCTTACTCATAATTTAGATCGTATAGTACTCGTACATCATACTAAATACCTTATTTAGTCATTAATATTTTTATATAGCTACTGTCTACGTATTGTAATATTATTTACCAAAGATTCGCCTTTCTCGAATGACAAAGATGGCATAAGAGGGAGGGCTCCCGCCCTCTCTCTCTCTTTAGAGAGAAAGAGAGGGAGAGAGGGAGAGAGAGACGTGGAAACGTGCATGGTGGATGGGCATACGGTGCGAGGGAGAGCAGGCTCAATTGTTGTACATATACGGGTTGAAATGAATTTACAAATTTTATAGAGACAATCTCGCAGGAGGCACGTAAAGTCGCTCGAATACAATGCATAGCTTTAAGCGTACCTCAAGAAGAAGCATATATACATACAGCATTACACTGCACAATACGCAAAAGAATGGATGCACCAGCGGCAAAGCGGGCCAGGACTGCGGCGAAAACGTATCCGGATCCTGACAAACTCGAGTATAACCCTGGCTTTGGCAATCTCGTCTGCAGCGAGGCGCTTCCAAAGGCGCTACCAGCAGGTCAAAACAACCCGCAGCGATGCCCTTATGGGCTCTACGCAGAGCAGCTATCAGGAACTGCATTTACGAAACCTCGCAAAGAAAATCTCCGAACGTGGATGTATCGCATCCGTCCCTCTGTGCAACACGCACCCATGGTGCCGTCGGATGATCTCAACCCTCACTTTGGTGCGAATGTCGACGTTGTTGCGGATCCCAACCAGATGAGGTGGATGCCAGTAGAAGTACCTCCCAGCAAACATAATTTTGTGCAGGGTCTTAAAACTTACGGCGAGACAGGCGATCCCACATTAAAGCACGGACTGGCGGTTCACTACTACACTGCGAATGCGCCCATGGGCGACTCGTGCCTCCTAAACGCAGACGGCGACTTCTTGATCGTGCCTCAGATGGGCAACATGCGCGTCAGGACGGAGTTCGGCATCATGCACGTGACGCCAACAGAAATATGCGTCATCCAACGCGGAATGAGGTTTTCCATTGATCCTGTTGACGAAGGAGCGCCCCTTCGTGGCTACGTTCTTGAAATATACGCGCGGCACTTCGATTTGCCCGATCTTGGACCCATTGGGTCAAATGGCCTCGCAAACCCGAGTGACTTTCTCAGTCCCTCAGCTTGGTTCGAAGATCGCGACTGCCGGTTTCTGTGCATCACTAAATACGGCGGCAAACTCTTCACTAGTGCCATGAAGTTCTCGCCGTACAACGTCGTCGCGTTCAGGGGCAATTATCTCCCTTTCAAGTACGACTTGCGCAAATTTTGCTGCATGAACTCGGTGACGTACGATCATCCCGACCCGTCCATTTACACTGTACTGACGTGCCAAACGGATGAACCAGGCGTGGCTGTTGCAGATTTTGTAATATTTCCGCCCCGCTGGATGGTTATGGAGCACTCGTTTAGGCCTCCGTGGTACCATCGCAACACCATGAGCGAGTTTATGGGAATGATCTGGGGAGAGTATGATGCAAAGGGGGCTGGAAAGGGCACTGACGGCAAACCGAAAGGCTTTGTCCCAGGCGGGGCGTCCCTGCACTCTTGCATGTCGCCTCACGGTCCCGACGCAGGCACGTACAGAAAAGCTTCTGCTGTAAATGGTGTGCAGCAGCCCCATTTTTTTGACAAGGGTCTTGCATTTATGTTTGAGACGACGTATATGCTCAAATTGTCGCAATGGGCACTAAATGGGGATCATCGCGATAAGGAGTACTACAAATGTTGGGAAGCTTTGCCTCATTTGTTCACGCCCGACGAAGCTGGCTCGTCTGGCGGATCCGACCTCCTTGCATGGAGAAAGGAATAAAAGGCACGAGATATCTATGTTCAAAATGAAGAATGGTACATACGATTATCTAAATATTTAACAACTACAGAGTATTTAAAAAAAAATATATCTAATATTTGCTTTTCGCCACTATTTACTTGAATCTGTTTGCACCTTCGATGCACGCAGCGCATGCAAGTAGCGCCACGTTGCATAGAGCAAATGGACCTCCTACATAATGCGGGTTCTCGTGAGAGTAAAGCCTTGTCCCTACAATCGACCCAAATATGACGGCAAGAGACTGTATGAAAAATAAACTTGCCCAAATTCTGCCTTGGTAGCATCTCGGAAACTCAAGACTTACTCTCGTTTTAAGAAAAGGTTCGAGATAACCAGCGCAGAAAATATAAATTAGGGACAAAATAACGTGGTACTTCCATGCGTCTTCTCCGCCGACGCCCCCAAAGGCAAAGTGAACAAGCACACCTGCAGCTACAGCGGCAATGGCAGGGGGTATGCATTTTAGGCGGGGAGCCAATCCCATTGCAGCTGCGCGCACGCTGGAAGAGCTGACAACTACCCATGCAAATTGCGACGCGCTCCAACCGAACCGATCCGATACATAAAGGGGCCACAGCATCAGTGTTACAGTAATTGAAGCGTGGAGGCAAAAGACGCCTAAGGACAGCAATACAAATGGGATCCTGGATTTTTCTTCGGCGTTGCGCGCTTCAACGACACCTATAGGGACAACTTTAACGGTATCATCCATTTTTATTTTCGGAGGCGATGACACAAGAAGCCAAATTGCACCGACAATGCAAAATGCAGTGCATACACTCATAATGATACGGTATCGAAGCATAAGGTCATCAAATCCTGCATGCACCAGTAGGTAATCAAAGGGCGTATATGACAATCTACCTAGAATGCGAAGCGTCATTTCCTGAGCAAGAAAAGTTGAAACGATGACGGTTCTTTTCTCCTCGGGACAGGATGCAGCAACGCTTGTCAAGACAAGATTCCAGAGACCTATGCCGCACCCCATAATAAAAGACGCAAACAGTAAACCGTTGACATTGGTTGCAATGCCTCGAATAAGGCATCCTAGCGCGCAGCACACAGACGACGCTCGTATTGCCAAGCTCGTTCCACGCGGCGACGCATCTGCCAGCGACCCATAGACTGGTGCAAGCAGAAGCGAAGCCGTTGTAGCAACCGTGCGGAGGTTACCTATGTCACTTGCAGATGCATCTAACTTTAAATAAAAGAAAGCGGTCACTGGCTCGTGGAGCGAGCTGCCAAATGTTGCCACCCATATAATAAGGACTGGCACTCGCAGGTGGGGAGTGAAAAAAAAGTGCCGAAAAGCCTGGCGCTGATCGTCGAGCCATGCCATAATAATATATCTATCGTGCACGTATGGTTGGGGTATAAAGTTTATTAGTACTGCCAACGAGGATTCATTATTTGTCTTTTGTGAAACGTTTGATCATTGCGATAGAAGATCTGGCAGTTTTCTTCTTATTAAGCGAGGTGCATTATTAAAATCATTAAATATCCTTCACGATTATTGTGTTAATTAAAAACATAAACTCCTCACTTTTAAAAATGTCGTTTTAGGATAGAGCCGTTCAAAAAAGATTTCCAAGATTAGTTTTTGGACGAAAACGTGCGTTGCTCATTATTAGTTACTCATTAAATACACCATTTTAAAAATCGGTCGAGCCATTGAATATCATCGCCCGAGCGAAGAGATGAGCGCTCAAAAACGAAGAGATCCTTTTAAAAAAGTCATGGGATCTTCAATCTTCGATTCCTAAATCATCCTATCATTTATTACAATTAAAACGTACATATCAATATGAGGGTTCACAATATGACACATATCGCCAAATGAAGGTTATATAACTCTACTCGGAAAAATGGATCGTTTTTACCTCTGCGGGTTTCATCCATCGGCGCCTCTTGGCCGCACATTTGCAGATAATGTCCCCAGTCCAACCCCCTCGCAAACATTTGATCCGTCAAGTAAAGAAAGTGAGCACATGGGTAGGAAATTTGCTCTTCTTGGTATGTACGTACAGAGCATATAGATAAGTGCAACTCGGTCTATTTACAGTCCCCATTCAATCTTGGGGATGCACGCGTCCTACTTCTCCTCCGTTGCTCGTACACATTTATTAGTATTAGCTGCTGCCTTTCTCGCGAGACTCTTCTTTTCTTCATACTTTCGACGTTTGAAACAGCGACGTCAACATCTACTAATTAAAATACATTGCCTCGTTTAGCAAGAAAAATGAAGGTGATCTATGCTTTGTTCGTTACGGCGCTCATTGCGCAACAAGCAAACAGCTTGAAGTTTGAGCTGCAGAATCGAAATGGCGAGGAACGCACGACAGTGTGGTCTTCAGACAATGCTGATGCCGATCCCGAGCCTTTCACGGCAGCCGACGCAACGGCAATTGGCCTTGAGGCGCTGAAAAAGTTCAAGAAAGAGGTTCTCGATGGTATGATGAAGAAGGCGAGTAAGTACCTCGTTGAAAAGTACGGAGACCAGATGGAAAAAGCGAAACTTATGATGGAGTCTCAGTCAAAGATGGCAAAAGAGATGCAAAACAATCTTTTCGGCGAAGGGGGCGAGAGAGTAGCGACGTTTGCTAAAATGATAGAACGCCGTGCGAAGAAAATCACAGACCTCATCTCAAAACTTCCCAACGCAGGTAATGGCACTTGCACGCCCGCGAGTCTCTTGGAAACTGTAAACGCCCTGGAGGCGGAGGACTATGGCGAGATGCATGAGGCTGTGAGAGCTGAAGAGACTAGTTTCATAAAGGCTATGCTTAGTCCTGCGATGTACGGCTCCGGTGCAATTTGTAGAAACGCTGAAGGGTATGGAGAATGCATGTGGAAAGATCTGTCGCCTACAGTTACAGTCACTGCAGAAGTACCCATTTTGGCGTATAGACCAGCAAATATTCCATTCGCTATCGAAGGCACGGCAAAACTAGGATTTGCGCACTCTTGGAAAGATCAGAATCCCGGAGGTCTAGACGACATCGACGATGATTTTGGGATTTTTGAGGTCGGGGTTTCGGCCGGTTTGGATATAAAAACATGCGGCGCCGATGAGTTTTGGCATGTAGATAACACGAAGAAAATTGGAGGGGAGTGCCAAGACTGTCCTAAAGGGAGATGGAATCCAGCTTTGCCGAGAGACCTGACGAATGACGTAAAATATCCTAATCCATGCAAACAAATAATGTGCCCAAAAAACTACTACTCTGCGGCCCCAAACGTGGTGTTAGCACCCCAAGGTGAATGCAAACCATGCAAAACGGGGAAATATACGACTCAAGCAAGACCTTGGGATTTGACAGCGAATGGAGAAGACAAGTGCTTAGCGAAAACATGCGCCGGCGCTGGCCTAATCTGCATGAGATCGTATTCGCGCGAACTAAAGTGCGGTGCGCCAAGTAAATATTACGAGAAAGAGTTTCCTACTACCAGCGATTGTTCAGCCACAAGCTGGTCGGCATGGAAACAAAAGCCGAAATACTGCGGACAAAATCAAAAACGTAAAGGACACGCCTGTGTAGCTTGTGTAGACGCGGAAGACTGCCCGCCCGATAGGAAAAATTGGCTTGGCTATCCTTGGGATGAACTAATTTGGTCCAAGAAGTGCACAACTGCGGGGCAATACGTAAAAACCGATCGGACTTGTGAAGATTGCCCGCATGGCGCAAAGGTCAAGAATTGGCTCACAAAAGCGCCGATCACGCTGAGGCGGTCTAAAGCCAACGCGAAAACTGGAGAAAAAGCGTGCGCGAAAGTTTATTGCAATAGTGTAGACGAGATTTGGAAAGATGATTCGTGTAAGAAGTGTGAACTTGGGAAGGAACCAGCAGGTAGAAGTAGTTGGATGGGTGAACGAGCATACAAGGGCGCGACAGAAACTAAATACACAACATGCAAGTTTATGGACCCGTGTAAACTTAATCAGCAAGTCAAAAATGGTAAGTGCGAGAAATGCGCGCCAGGGAAATACAATGATGTGAAGCTCGAGATTAAAAATGGAGAGAATCAACCGTGCGCAAAGGAGGAAATGTGTAGTACAACCCAATACGCTACTGCGAATTTTCAGTGCAAAAATTGTGCATCGGGAGAAATATCGGAAAAGAATGCTGAAACGAGAGCACTTGATGGCCCTTGGGGTTGCAAGAAAAAAAAATGCCTGGTCAACCAACACGTGAGGGCTTCAAAGTGCAAAGCGTGTCCAAAGGGCAGCACAAATGATAACACGGATGATCCAAATACAAGTACAAATACAGAGTGTACCCCCACAATATGCGGTGCGAAAAAGAGATCTGTTAATGGCTTTTGCTCTTCTTGCCCATCAGGCATGGAAGGAAACGCTGGGTTTAGTGCAATGCAATTCCCCAACAAACCGTGCTCGCCGGATCCAGACACCTCTTCAACCGACGATGCCTCAGCTTCCGCTCTACTCCAAAAAAAATATGATACAAATGGAGGTTTAGCTCGTTCTGATAGAGGTTTTGAGGTTGGTGGTGACGTGACTCTTGCTGTTGGTATCTGGAGAGATCGGGGACACTTGGATGGAACGGGAATGTCGTTAGCCATTTCGGGCTTTGATTTCCCCTTCATCAAGGGTATCTCTATTGAGTTTGAGGCAAACTTTGGTGCGTATTGCCCACAAACGTTGTGCGACGACTGGCCCTTCGTTGGTCTCACGTTGACGTTTGCTGAAGGAACTATTATAGAGGTTGTTCCACAAATGTTAAAGTCTATTGCAGGACTCCTCGCTGCTCCAGTCAAAATTGCAAATGGAGACGCAAAGTATGCGATTTTCAAGTCATTTGCTCCTCCTTCCACAATAATGTTGGGCTTTAGTTTCGGGTTTCCGTTTACCAAAGGTGGTTTCTTTGGCGGTGCTAAGGGTCCTGAATCCTGGGATTGCGCTGCTGACATCGTGTACGACTCCTCCTACTGCAAATTTGATCTAGAAATGTATTCTCATTATGTAACAAATAGTGACGGATCGTGTACGGGTGTATACAACTGTGACTACTGCGCCCAATGCGACGGCGCAGCCGGTAAAGACGGAACTCTCGCGGGGTGCCCCGCAGTGAGCCAGTTGGAAGATGGAATGCAGAAAGATGAGTTATATAAATGCGATGGAAACCCTACAGCATATCCTACGGCGGCCCCTATAACAGATGCACCTACAACAGGTGCACCTACAACAGATGCACCTACGGCGGCCCCTGAAACAAATGCAACTGCATCTGCATTTTTGCAGGTTGCGGAGAAGCGCGCACTCACGTCGACCCGCCAAACGAATAAAGCAAAGTTACTCGATTACATATCCGTAGCCATGGGATCATACACACAGTATGTCAACTACGGTTCGTTTCAGCTTCCTTTTTGCATCGGAGATAAAGCGGACTGCAACAAAGACTCGAAGCGAGCGATATTTGGCAGCGTTAAAATTGAATCGAGCCCTTACTGCGACGGCGTGGTCGTGCCCGCAACAGTCAAAGAGCTCACCCTTGGCTCCATACTCTACCTTGCCACAAAAAAAAATGAAAAGGTGCTTGATTTCCTCGGGCCTGTATCAGGCTTTGGAATCGCGGATGCAACGCTTGAGATCGTCGGTGCCTTTGACCGCGTCACACTTGCAGCGCGTGGTTCTCCTATGGTCCTCGCGGGCAAGCAGTCCAATTTGTTTCTCAACTTTGTGAAGGAAGCTACCGAGTCGATTGTACTCGAGACTTCTGCGAGCTACTTGTACGCAGGTTCCATGGAATTTCAGGTCAAGGCGGGGACCAAACCAATCAAGTTTTCCAAAACTGTAAAAATGTCAGATGCGCGGGGAACAATAGGACCATACGCATTTATGAGGTATAAGATGAGTCACATGCTTGGTGGGGGGGCGCCAACGTCGGTGACCGACGTTGGGCTTAACCTGCCCCTTGCTGTGTGCGTCCAAAAGTGCGGCAGTAAAAGCGAAAAGTGGCTCTTCTTCTCTGGCGAGCTTTATCAAAGCACTATTCTGGTCGGAGGGGTTCCGTCGCTGCTCATCAACGGTGATCTGAAAATGGATGGTTGGTGGTACAAGGTTTTTGGAGTTCCCTTTTTGCACGTCGGGGACGTCGTCCTCGGCGTGGGTTTCGACATGTCAAACGGGCCCCTTTGGTGGATTCCGGAGCGTCTCATGATTGGCGGAAAGGTATGCTTCGGAAGCCAAAAGTCGTGCGAAACGTCCTCGGGGAACTTTATTCGCGGGGCAACCTACCTCGGCTTAAGCGCAGCAAACCCCGATGATAATTACTTTATCGGAATGATAACGAAAGCAACGATCGGAAAAATGTTTGGCATTTTCGGCGATACGCTCGACGCAAAGTTTCACGACTGGGCAAAGGTAATACCTCAGCCCCTCCTCGATTCCGGAATATATCCCTTTGATGAGAAAAAGTGTTCTACCACATCGACGACAAAAACTGGAGATGATAGCAAAGCGGCTTCAAAGGTGCCCGCGAGGTCGAATATCGACCTAAACTGCTACGCCTACCTGTCGTTGTCGCCTGCGCACCCGCAGCAGCTCAAATTTAGAACCGAGACAGTAAATCTACCCCTCGGACTCGCCATGGCAGGTAGGATTAATATTTTGGGATACGAAGTTGGACTGCGAGCAGAAATATCAAAGTATAGATTCATGGTTGACGTCGAGATGGACCAGATTGATCTCAAGGTGCTAAAAATTGGCGCCAGGCTCGACAAGAACAACAAGGTCGTCGGAGATCCCAAATTTCTCATGGACTTTAACATGGCGCCCCCATCAGCGCTCATTCAGATTAACGGCGCATTCGAGATTCCAGTCCTTCAGACGTATGCGTCTGTGAATGTTCTCCTCGACAGAAATGGCTTCTCTTTTAAATCTAAAATGAAGCTTCTGGCTGGGGTAATCGTTACAGACGTGGCTGTATCGTGGGATTGGAAAATGACGAAGTTTGAGGCGCGAATGAAACCCCCTGCTCTCTTTGGTGGTATCGTAAAAATTTGCGCCGCCACAGACATGGGCTCATGCAAAAAGGACGTATTCGCCCTTTTCACGACATCTCCCAAGGTAGCATTCGAATTCGACGCCGGCATCAAAATCCCGCTTCTTATGATGGAATCGACAGCCCACATCAAGTTTGGTAACGGCCAATTTACCGCCGCCATCGCATCCTCGGGATTCCTCGGCATATTCAAAACGAGTTTGGATATTCTCGCAAACAAGAATATTTTTCAACTCAAGGCAACGACTGCGTTGGACTTCAAGACAGCTGTAACGAACGTTGGCAAAACGATAAAGACTGCGATCAACGCTGCGTTTAAAGCGGCACTCAAAATCGACCACTATCTCAACCTGGCAAAAAACTATGCCAAGGAGGGAATCAACAAGTTGTGCTCTGTTCTCGGACTGAACAACATCAAATTCACATTTTCGGGCGTCACCGTTAATGTGTGCGATGGAATGAAAAGGTTTGCGGGTGCTATCACGGACGGCATCTCAAAGTTTTTGACCCCTGTCATTAAACTCATCGGCCAGCTCGTATCGAAGGCTGTAGATGCCGTGTTTAAAGCTCTCGGCACGCTTCTCAACATCAAGGGCCAGAGCGCCTTCAAGGTCACCATCCAGAAGGGCAGCACAGAACTTTGCTTTGGATTAAATATGAATATTTGGGGAGCCAAATTCAACCTTCCCGAGTCAACGTGCCTTAAAATCACGGCTGATGACGTTAAAAATATGTGGAATACTCTCACGAAGCCGATTGTGAATTTCGTCCAGGATAAGGCGATCGAACCAGCAAAAAAGTGGCTTACAAACAGCAACGGCGAGTTTGACCCGAAGGGTGCTCTCGACAAGGCAATGGCTGGACTGAAAGATTTTTTCACGAATTACATCAAAAATATGGCCTATGGCCGTGGTGTGGGCAAACCCATAAGCGTCTGCCCTTCGGGAAAACAGAAATCTGGATTGTTGTGCTATCCACATTGCCGGGGCGGATACAGCGGCGTCGGCCCGGTGTGCTGGCAATCTTGCGGAGGATTCGGGCGCGATGATGGCGCCTTCTGCGCAAAGCCTGGCTCCTACGGTCGCGGTGCGGGCAGATCTCCTTGCTCAGGATGCACGGGATGCACAGGTTGTTCAAAATGCTCATGGAGAGGGTGCTCAGGTTGTTCCGGGTGCTCCGGATGCTCAAGCTGCTCAACGTCTCGATGCCGAAGCAGTGAGGAAGGATGGGGTGCGCTGTGCTACCCGAAATGCCGCGGCGGCTACCACAATGTGGCGTGCTGCGTTTGCTCTCCCAACTGTCCGAGTGGTATGACTGATATTGGCGTATCGTGCACCAAAAAATCGTATGGGCGGGGCGTTGGCTCTCCTCTCGTTTGCGCGTCGAGTGTTCCGGAAAATAACGCGGGGTTATGCTACAAGAGATGCAATTCTGGTTATACTGGAGTTGGACCAGTGTGCTGGAGAAAATAGGGTAATAAAATCGCAAAACGTATGGTACCTTATGTTAAACTTTGCATGTGCATGAATAACTCATATAATAATTAATAATACTGTAAGGTATATACGAGTAAATAAAATAACAACATGTACTATGCACGAGTAGTACTATTCATAAAAAAATGCTTATTATTTATATATATACGAGTACGAGTACTCGTATTATTTTCTTTATTATTACACCTTAACATCAAACATCATACCTTATTATAAGGTATTGTATTGTATTTTTAGTTATTTAGTTATTTACAACACCCTAGGGTATTATATCTAAAGTGGTCCCCATAGAAACCATATCAAGTTTTTTACAATACTCTTAACCCGTTCCCATCTCGTCCTGTGAACCTCCGTTGGTGTTGCTCTGAGCAATTCTACTACATCCAGCACATTGACGAAAGGCTTGTCTACTTGCTCTGCTTCATACCCATCATCGCTTTCGTCAACGACTTTGGTTACAGATGAAGGACCCGTATACCCATTTGGATATGCAGTGTAGTTCCAAATCCAACCCACATACTCGTCCCAGAAGTTTCCTACATACACTTCTCCTTCTTTTGTTGTGTACTTGCCTTTGCCACACCACCAGCCATTTTCCCATCTACCCACATATGTACTCCCATCGCTATATGTTGCATTGCCGAATCCAGACACAAATTCCTCTCCGAGATGAAAGTTGCCCTCTATCCATTTTAAAATTGGTTGAGCGTTTGCAGCTGCACGACTGCTTTCAGCACGTTGCGCTACTACTTGCATCAGCTTCCGAACGTTCTGGTCCCTATTGTGCGTTTCTCTCAGGTGTAGTCCTGCTCCCATAGCCACCGGAATACTAATCACAAAGCATGTGCATGCAAGAATAATAAGTTTCATATCGCGTC
>JACLAC010003846.1_pt1 | contig 12738 bp, 13 predicted proteins | sample 8027881 | NCBI WGS metagenome assembly JACLAC01 (sample SAMN15725517, study PRJNA655200) | protist metagenome | isolation source: fluorescence activated cell sorting (FACS) single amplified genomes of... | place: Spain: Blaines Bay Microbial Observatory, Mediterranean Sea | collected 2016-01-19 | reverse complement strand
TTGACTTTCTATAGCGTGACACCCCGTGTACTGTTCTGACTACTGTTCTGACCCTATCTCCACCTCTCATTTCCTATCCCCTATCCCCATTCCCTATCAACTGAATCAACACAGGTACCAAGGACAAGCGCGCCGTCACGGTGCAGAAAATGACGATTTATCGAAAAAAGCCGTCGGAGCTGATGCGCCTCAACGGAATCAATGGAGCTTATACCATTCGAGTCGGTGACTTCAAGTACGTTGACACACCTATCAAACTAGGAAACAATGATGGTAACTTCTTCGAAGTGACCCTGAGGCAGATACAGGCTAGCGAAGAGGAGGCCATCAATACTTGTAAACTAATTGCTGAAAGGGGTTTCATCAATTATTTTGGCTTACAGAGATTCGGAAAAGCCTCCAGGAAGAGCCATGAGCTTGGCAAAGTAATTTTCAGGGGAGACTACAAGACCTTCTGCGACTATCTGTTTGAGGATAGTGAGTTAGATGCTAAAGCGAAAACATTTGGAGATGCTTCTGTATTCAAATGCAAGGCAGCATATCGAGAGGGTGATTATGAAACGGCTCTGAAGTTTGTACCGAACAGTCTTTACCGTGAAAAGCAAGTTTTGCTAGGTTTAAACAGAGACGGACGCAATTACCAGAATGCCTTTGAAAAAATCCCAAAGAATATGCGATTGATCTATTTACACGCATATCAATCATTCTTGTGGAATTTCATGGCCTCAAAAAGAATAGAAATGTCCGCTTTCACAGTCATCACGGGAGATTTGGTTCTAGCATCTGATGAATCCGTGGGGGCTGGAAGTAGTGTTGCGAAGGTTGTCAGCGACGGCGAAGACGAAGAAGATAAGGCTTCACTTGGTGCTCATACCAAGGTGCACATCGTGACTGAAGAAGAAGCAAAAGAAGGAGTTTACGATATCACAGATGTCCTTCTGCCGTTGTTAGGTTCAGAGATCGCGCAACCTGCATGGCTTGCTGCTACAGCTGACGAGGGCGCGACGTCGGGGCTTGGTTTCATAGCCCACCAGCTTGAATTAGACGGGTTGAGTGTGGAGAATATAACGCAACACCCGTATTCTGCTTATAGAATGAGAGGGGCGTACCGGTATGTGAGCAGCTGCAGCTGCCTATTCTGAATGACCACATATCCAAATACACTTCATCACACTAACAGGTCCCTCGAAAATCTCCCTCCCTCTCTTTGCACATACCAGTCGGCTACTGCATCGTCCGCAAGATTTTACTTACACCCCTATTCGATATTCAGATCCAGATGCAGAGCTAGTGCAAACGGAGCTGACATCACTTCGTGAGCAACAGGCTTTGCTTCGGGCAGCGAAGGACGCACGACGGACTGCAAGTCTTGCTGCTGCTTCGTCAAAACAAGAGAGAAGCGCCAAAGACGAGTCTCATACAACTTTAGATGCGCCCGAACCTGCACCAGCATCAGCACCAGCTCCAGCTCCAGCACCAGCTCCAGCACCAGCACCTGTGCCTGGAAACAGTGCGACCGACAGTCTTCTTGCCCTGAAAATAAGCTTTCGCCTGGAGGCTGGGGCATATGCCACGATGCTCCTGCGAGAGCTCACGAAGGAAGCGACTGATACAGTCTTTCAAATGCTACAAACGGAGAATAGCTACGCCTTGACCGCAACAAGTGGTAAGCGTGGATTCCAGCAACAAGTGAAGGAGGAGGAAGAGGAACAGCGAAAAAAGCCAAAAGCAGAAGTAGAAGATTGAGTTTGCACTGCATCTGCGCTTGCTTTGTTTGCATTTGTAGTATATCAAAAGAGGGCACGGAACCAGAACTATGTCAAAGAAGAGAACAGAGAAAGAACCCTAGACTATTGAGCACTAATATGTATTATCTAAAGCAAAAGTAAAAATTCCTTTTTTTTTTCTCAGATGATTTATTCCGTCCATAAGGAGGATGAGGCGTGTCGGGTGTCGGAGTTGTGTTGCTGGAGTCCACGATATTTTCGATTGCCGTGAATGTGAGCACACAACAGTAAACAAGACAAGAGAAGCTCCCTGCTTTGCTTGCTTGCTTGCTTTGCTTTGCTTATTTGTCTTCCTTGCTATCGAAGACCTCACCTTTGCTGTCTAGTCTGTCTAGGTGACCCCCACTGCTGGGGGAGCCAGAAGATGCCTTGGGGGATGAAGGCTCAAGGTTATCCAGCTCTGCAGCGAACTGAAGCATCTCACCCTTCATGAGTGATATAAAAGTCTGGTATTCGCTTGTTGCCAACAAGGCCTCGAGAAAGAACCGTGTCTCTCCAAACACAGCATCATCGTCTTCTAAGATGGTCTTGCATTCCTCGTAGAAGTCTGTGATCTCAAAGCCCTTGGAACTTATAAAACGTTCAATCTTGCCTTCGAAAGTCCTCAAATAGTCCATATAAATATCATGCCATTCCATAGGATGCTCTGCACCCTCATCCATGATCAAGATTTTGAGGAAAGAGTCCTTGTGCGAAGCGGCGAAATCTTCGAAATCTTTTTCAAAGTTCTCGCTCATAGCAAACTCCATGACTAGCTGGAGTACCCTCTTGTTCTCAGTCTCACCCTGGTCCGTTTTGGACTGGGCGCTTGGGGACCCCCTCGCATCATCGTCCTTTTCTTCCATGTAATCAATAAGCTCCCGTCACAAGACTTCGGTATGATGGCTGCTGCAGGAACTCTCTTCGTGTTTGATGCAGATACCGTGTTACGACCGCCTTTTGTGGTACGTTGTCCGTCTACGAATAGTAGAAGGATAAAATACTTATGTGAGTTACTCAACTAGAGAACGAGGGTTACCTACGGTATCACGTACGACCTACGACCTTTGGCGTACGGCCGACGACAAGTGTATTGACACGTTCACTGGGAGTGTTTGGGGAAATATTGAGACTCTTTTCGAGACAGTAGCGGGGGAAAAATGGCTTTTAATCAGCAATTCTCGTGAAGAAGCAGAATTGAGCGCATAAGCCTAAGATGGATGCTCCTAGAGTCGCATCGGATACTTGCACCTCCTCTACTCAATCTCCTGGCGCGGTAGCTAGGCACATTGTGGGGCACACAGGCGCAACAAGATGGGCAGATTTACTCTCTGCTTCGCGAAAAGGGAGAGTACCACATTCAATTTCAGGTGTAAGGGGTGAAGTGCTATCAAAGATTACCCAGCCGGAAGCGGCACCAGTGGCGACTTTACTAGAAATTTCGCCGAATAAGGGACAGCGATTACAAGAAGCACGTCAGAAATGGCAGCAAAGCTGGAATGCGGCAGAAGCGGTGCCTTCACCGGAAGTCACAAAAAGTTACAACGCTGTGCGTCCGGTAGTACCGGCAGGAGCAGAAACCTCTCAGCCTGTGAACCAGAGGTACGCATTCAACAGCCGCTTAGACGACTCTAGATCTCCAGCTAGCACCAGCAATTCCGCCGATGGAAAGCAAAAGAAACATGCATATGCCCACATGATCCATCGCAATGCCGAGTACCGCCATTCTCAACGGAGCGACTTAGGACTTGGTGATGGCGCAGCCAAGACTGGCCACTTGCACATGCGCAGGCGGCGGCCTTTACCGCCAAACTCTTCGCCTTTAGCTGAAAAAGCAACACAGGAAAAGTCCGCACCAGCCGCTTGGCAAGGAGACCTACTGTCTCAGACCCCGCAGTATTACCTACACAGAGTCGAGCAGGTACACGACCAGGAGGAGCGACGAAAGGTCAGTGAATGCACATTTACTCCACGAATGTACACCAAGAACAGGTCACACAAAGCCCCAAATAGTCGCATTAGGAGTTCAGCGGAGACCAGTCAGTCCGTGCGCCAACGCAGGAATATACTCCTTTCTCATGGTCCGAGACTAGACAGCAGTGCTTACGTGACTACGCACATATCGGCTACATCTTCGGCAAATAATAGCATGATCACCACTTCAGGTTCAGATTCAAATTCACCAGCGCGCCAGAGATCTCCAGCTCAATCAAAAACTTCCTCGAGATGTGAAGTTGTAGCACATGGCGAAGATGCAGACAACAAATGTGTAGCGGTACAGTTTCCTTATGGCCATCCACGTTCCCCTTATAAGTCCATCATGGATGCCGCCAGAGCTGCATCTCAGAAGGATTGTAGCAGCCTCACAACTGTGGAAAAAAGTCCCCTTCATTCGGAGCCGCCCCGTGTGGATTCCAGAACAGCTTCGGATGTTGCAGGTGCCTGTGTTGAGGAAGCAGAGGTGATTGTTCGCCAGCAAGTCATCGGTAATGCTTCGGACAGTGATAATCTAGGCAGTCAGAATGATGAGAGAGGGCAGGAAGTAGAGAGTCTGACCCATGAGGCGGAGTCGGAGCATCAGCCATACACCGGGCTATCTTTTGATTTCAATCCCGAATCGAGTCAAGATCTCCAAGAGAGTGAGCGAAAGAGTCCAGTTAGCGGTAATGCGAGTGATTTATCACCCATTAAGAAAGTTTCTACGCCTCCGAGTGAAATGCCTGTGAGTACTGCAATGGACACGCGCGAGACAGATGCAGGTGCAGTCGTACAGTCGATATCAGACGTCACATCCTACGCGAACTTCGGCTACCGCGGCCCCCTTCACGAAGCGATTGTGATAGCACAAGGACGACTATTCAATGATAGCGTGATCGCAACTGGCAACATTGATGTCAAAAACAACGATGATGATAATCATGGGGACCACAAAACCTCCAAAGGGACCAATCATTGCGGCTACGAGCACTACGTCAATAACAGCAGTAGAGATCAAGAGACTGAAGCGAAGAAAGACCAGAAAACAAACCAAGGAATTGACAGTGAGAGAAGAAACATCCCTCCATTGACTAATGCTAGTATTAATCGAAGAATAGAGTCACTTCGCGAAGGCACTCGTCTAACAGAACAACGAAATGCAGAAAAAAATGCCGGTCTCAATTTACGTGGGTACGCAATAATGTCGGATGACTCGATTCATGCCGATTCGAAAGTGGTCTTGAATTCCACTTTAACTGAACAAGAGCGCAAAGACTTGCCTGGGGGCATTAACCATGCAGGTTACACTCATTACGTCAACAATCTCTACAATCAGAATTGTAGACAGCTGTTTCGACAAGATTTAAGCGACGACTCACAGGCTGGAAACGAGGAGCACACCAACCCAAAAGACGACGGCGTTTCTGCAGGTGCTAATACTGGTGAATTCGACAAAGAGTCTCCTAGAAAAGCTAATGTAGAAAGTAAAGGTCTTGACCGCAGTTCCCAGCGCAGTCCAGGGAGGCATTCATCTCCAAATACATCAAATACGTCATCGCACGCCAGTCAGTTCTACCAAATAGATTCCTCAGGGAGAAGTGCGAATGCGAAGGGAGAGTCGCAAGTCAACAAGAGCAGAATACGTTCATCACCACCGCAAATACCAAATCCAGTAAAGTGGAATGCATCGAAGCAAACAAATAAACACAAATATGCAGTAGGAACTGTGAGCAGCGCACTCACAAACAACTACTTAGACTATGACGACATGCCGTGCGAGTCAAGCAGACTTATTGGTGAACACCCTACTCCACATATCACAAAGCAATATATGAATCCAATTAAAGGGCACAAACCTCCAGAAATCAGCGTGCAGGATGTGTGTCTATATGAGAGCTTGCGCACCTATCCCATGACAGTACTCAGCCGGAGTGACACGCCAGATGCTGACATGGACTCTCAAGGATTCATGAGAAGTACGAGCAGCGCGAAAGTTCGCAATCGAGAAAAAGAAGAATCTAGAACTTCTAAAAAGAAGTTTCACGAGGACGCAATCACTTTCGCTACTAAGAAAGTTCCGACAACTATGAAAGATCATACTATTCTTTACAACAAGCCAGAGACTTTCGCCCAAAACGGTTACTTCGGGTATCACCCTCAGATACGAGACAAGCCAGAAGGTAGCCAAACCAGCGAGAAGCGCGAAGGCTACAAAGACAGCGATAGCTCTGATAGCGAGGCTGAAAGAGAAGAACACGAAGTTGAACCAGAAGACCCTGTGCTGAATATGGTAGAGCACTTTGAAAAAAGAGATGAGAAAATGGCAGAACGGGCTCTGGAGAGGAGAAAAGAAGCACAAACAGCCAAAGCGGTCACTATGAGACTCTATTACGGTTTGAAGGAGCAGAAAAATGCAGAGAAAAATGCACAGAAAAATTATGTTGACCGGTCGTTCGTTCACGAAAACATCAGTGATGATACTGAATATAATGAGGCTGAGATGATAGAAGAAAGAAAGCAAGCGATGAAACGAAGTAAGCAAAGTGCATTAGCAGTAGCAGAGAACGCGCTGGCTGCTGCCAGTCAAAAGGGAAAGTTTTACTTCGGGCAGCATAAAATCGAAAAACAACCCAATTTACTGGAAACTCTCACCATGAATAGATACGCACATGAAGACAGCACAGGCGACGAGGGTTGTATTGCAGGCTATAGCGACCCGGCAGTCGCTATGAAGGTGGGTCTTCTGAGCGAAGAAATGGTAGTTTCGCATCTGCAGACACAGATCCAGGCGGATGCGGAGGCATACCCGGCACAATCGGGTTCCCTTCTCGTCTTGCCACCACCACCGCCCACACCTACCACAACGAAGCGTATTGACAAGTACTATAGTGTCACTGCTGGTCTAGGCAACGATACACTGATCGATTATCACAATTAGAAGGCATGTTGTAAAACTTTGTAAAAATGAATATTGAGTGGATTCATGGAAGATGTCTTTTGTTCTTGCTTGGGTTATAGTTTACAAAAAAAGATTTTTTTGAATCTTTTTCTGCTATCTGATTCACAATATCATTGGATAGAATCGCTCGAGGTAGTAAGTACATATAGCATATCATTATCGCACCAGCATAGTCGTAAAATCAAATATGAATAGTCATGAAAGCACTCGGACGCACAGGTTCCGAGTTGTGTACAAGCAAATCACTCATTCTTCGTCCGCGGCAGAATGAAAAATTTATCGTAAGTCCATCTCACAAAGAGAAGCGCTAAGGTTATTCCAGCCACTACAGGTACACCGCCGTAAAAAGATGCCCCAGTATAGCGCCAGGCTCGATATATGTTGTAGACGAGAATGGGAAAAAGAATCAAGCGGAGGAGTAACCAAGTCACATCATCGAGTAAGCCGATGATGGAATGGGAGATCCTGCGTCTGGCTACCAGGAAGAATGTATTGAATTGAACCACAATACAAGAACTCTGGTAGAATTCCCAACCATTCCAAGGGCTGAAATACTTAAGACCGATCCAGCAGCTGAGAGTGAGGGCATGATGAGTCAACATTGTCGTGGGACTAGGGACAGATCGAGGGAAGAAGAATATCCAGAAGATATCCAAGACCACATAAACAACGAAGAACCAGTTGAGAACATGCCACGCCATGCTGTCATTCGATGAACGGGTCAGGGAGAACCACGTGATTTTATCTTCGTCGGGGGGCATGTTCCAAAGCACCCACATATGCCAAAGCCATGCGATACAAAGAATGGGCAGCATAATCATGTTGAACACATCATGCAGATAATTCAGCCTCGGGTCAACCTTCAAACTTTTGCTGCTGCGACGAGAAGGAGTTGCACCTTCAACTTGGTCTCTGTTTTGTCCATCAATGTCCTCATTCCGACGCAACATCGCGTTGGGCACCACACTGGGTGACTGCAGCACCACTGAGGCACTGCGAGCACCTTGGTTTGTAGACGAATCTGTCTTCCGGCTGCTCGCCCCCACCCTCTCTTACGCGGTGACGGTCGTCGGTCGATCGTCGAAATCCAAAAAGGAACTTCGTGGTTGCTTTCGTGGTGATGGGTCTCCTTCAGAGGGGGTATATGTCCTTGAGGCAGAGAAAATTCCTTTGGAGCTCTCTAATGGGTTTTGGTGGAGTCATGGTGACGGACGTAAGGCAGGTTGGGTCTGAGGCCGATAGAGGTGGCAGTCGCGAGTTGAGTGGTAAGACAATTCATATACCAATGGATAAATTACAGTTTTCATTTTCTCGCAGTAGTGGACCTGGTGGCCAAAATGTCAATAAATTGAACACCAAAGCTGAGTTGCGCTTCAATGTGGATGGGGCAGTAGACGACTGGATCCCACGCCTCGTGGCGGGAAGACTCAAGCACTTACAGGCAAAGCGTATCAATAGCAATGGCGAGTTACTCATAACTGCTCAAGAACATAGGACTCAGAATAAAAATAAGGAGGTCACTATCGACAAATTGCGGCGGATGCTGGCTGAGGCTTCCGTGGAGCCTAAGGACCGCCGGATGTGGGATGGTTTGGGCAGCAGGACCAAGGCTATTCGGAGGAGCGACAAGCGCCATAGGTCTGAAGTCAAGGCCAACCGACGCAGTAGCAAAGCTGATTACGACTAGCGAGAGAGAGAGAATCTGAAATATCCGAAGTAGAAGAATAGAAGACTCGGAGGCACGTTTCGCTCCGTATCCACACCTCGCGCTGTCTGCTGTCTACTGTCTGCTGTCTGCTGTGTGTTGTGTGTTGTGTGTTGTCTGTTGTGACTGTCCATGCATGCTGGAGTGTACGGCAACCGAAGACTAGCGGATCTGCTCATGAAAATATGCTCCATTTGTATCCATTTGTATGTAACTGTCATTAATTTGTAAAGAATTCATTCTCTCATCCTGAGTTGCTGATGTGACCTTTCTACTTCTTTCTTCAGTTCACACAGGTATCGAAAATAATCTTGAGTGCCGGAAATATTCACTCTTTCTAATTATTCGACTACACTACATACTATAATTCATGCACTGCATCTTCATCTTCATCTGCATTTGCCAATGCCTGGGCGAGTAATGGAATAATCTGAGACTCTTCCTGAGTCTCAACGATTGAAATAGTCTGTCCTTGATGTTCCTTCACAAATTCTCTATAATTCTCTAAACTCCATCCTCTAGTTCGGTCATTCCCTCCAGGAATTGGTTGACGTGCAGCGTCATACCGACATGCACCTGGTGCAAAGAAGACAACTGTAAACTTATGTTCACCTTCTATTAATTTCACGAAATCTTCATCATCTGTCACGGCTGTAATCTTTACATGATTCAACATCTTTGGGAGAAATTCCATACTCTTCTGAGCCATGACGGGATCACATCCTCTTGCGAGAATACTTTTCCTACTATGATCGAGACCCTTACTACCAGCTGCTGCACCGCCACCAGCGCCAGCTTTTATAGCATTTAGCATACCACTTCTACCAGACATTGCGGTTGAAAGTACAACCAAAGATATCAAGTAGAAAAGGAACAACGTGATTCCATGAATTTAAAAGAGCGGCCTGGAAATCCACTCCAATGAATGAACTGGAAATCCACTCCAATGGAAGAAGGGGAGGAAGAGGAAGGTGGAAGTCAGAAAAAAAGAAAAGAACATTTCTATTGGTTTTTGGGAGAGCAGTCTGGCGTGGAGGATAGATTGATTTGCATTTCAGTGACGTGAGTATCGTCAAAAATCATTTCTAGACTATATACATCTACGAAGTAGCCAAAGAAAATTGTTTGAAGACAGGATTTGACGTCTCTCATCCAGGTCACCCAGGTCATGTCGAGTCGAAGGGGCGCTAACCCTAACAAGGAATTTCCAGAAGACCTGCAGCGTGGAGACAGCAGTTGTAAGATGTGTATTGGAGTGAGTTTCTGGAGCAAGGAGCGAGCTACGAAAGGCTTACCAGTTAAGTGCATTGGTTACGAGACCACAGTGCCACCCAACACAATGGCTATGTCTAATATTCGCGGCTTGCACGCAGATGTAGAGATGAAGTTGAAGAATCGTGTCGACATTCCTTATTACCAGCTTATTTTTGGCAGAAGCTTGCACTCAGGTTTCATGGACCGCACAAACTCTCCCCCGTATCAGGTACGCAACGGTATGACACTGCCCACACTTTGCATAGAAGCTCCAACCACACCGGAAAGTGCTAGGGTCGACCGAGAGTACGCGAAGGCTGTTGATCGAGCTCTAGCCAAGGTGCATGCTGCAAAGTTGGCACAAAAGAGAAAGAGGATTGTACAAGAACTGAAGAATATTAGCAACGAGGAGAGGAGCCTGTGTGATCGGCAGCAGTTCCTACAGTACAAAATGAAGAGGAATGCATCTAAGAAGAACAGCGTCGAGGGAGAGACAAACACAACTTCGGAATCACAGGAATTACAGGAAATCAATGACATTAAAGAGAAGCTAAGAGACGTGGAGATCAAAAAGGTGCTCTTGCAGCGAGGGGAGATACCAGACCCAGACAAGGCGGGAGCTAGGATGGGGGGGCCAATTTCACGTCACAGACGCATTATAGGACAAGAGACCGGCAATCACGAAGAAGACGCGTATTTCAACAACGGCATCAAAAGCATGGGTGATGACGATTTCAGCCTTTCTAAGTTGCTCAAGGGCTTGAATATGAATGGAAATACTAGTACCGACAAGCGAAGTCAAACGGACTTGGATCGCAAAGGACCGAATAGGAAGGCTGACAACGAATTGGATGCGAAACTAGAGAAAATAGTGAAGCAAACGAAGTCTTTCATATTTGATTACATCCCGAAAACTGCCAGTGACAGTTGGACGTCCCTGCGCAGAAGAACCAGAGCTGACTGGTCTAGAGATTACGAAAACGCCACCAAGCAATTTTCTAAATCGGCTGAATCAATGGAAAAATCGGCCAAAAAAATGATTGACGATGTGAAAAAGGCTGTGAAAGAGTGGTAGATCAAATAGGGGAAAACAGACTTCTGTTCCTGATACTAGAGGAAAAGCCTCGTTCGTGATGTGTTTAGACTATGGTACTATGGTATTTGTTTGTTTTAGAGTATTAAACTTTTGGATTGAAGCATAAGAGTTTCAAAGAGTATTGTTCATTTCATCAAGGACTTGTGCTGAAGCTCACTCCTTTGCCTCAATAGTCTTTTCAAACTCTTCGATGCTCTTGAATAATTCCGAGAAATTACCCTTACCAAAGCCGCCGCAACCAGCTCCCTGCACTTTCTTTTGACCGTTTTCATCGATATCACAGCCAATACGCTGAATGATCTCACAGAAGACTGTAGGTCGATCTCCTAGTGGTTTTGTGAACACTTGCAAGAGGATGCCCTGATCGTCGCGATCAGCCAGGAGTCCAAGCTCCTCCAGCTCTTTGAACTGCTCGGGGGTGAGGCTGTCACGGCCAATTCGGTCCGGGCATTTTTCGTAGTAACCTTTGGATGGCTGAGGCATAAACTCGAAGCCGCCAATGCGAGAGCGTTTGCGCATTTCCCTCATTGTGGAGAAGATGTCATCCGTCATCAGGGCCATGTGCTGGATGCCTGAGCCATTATTGTGTTCCAAATAAGTTTGGATTTGAGACTTTCTGCGGGTTCCGAAGGTAGGCTCATTGACAGGAAGCAAAACAAACTCGTTGTTTGATGCAAATACCATGGAATTAAGGCCAGAATCAACTGTGCCCACGTCTTCGGCGGTGAATTCCGAGAACTCGTGGAAGCCGAAGGTCTGCATCATAAAGTCCTGCGCTGCGAAGAGATCGGGCACATTGCTGACAATGTGATCCAATCTGTGCAAGCCATAAGTGGCAGGTCCGTCCATGAGCGCAGCCGTGGGAGAAGCCTTATAGTTAGGGAGCATTGGGCCAGTGAAATCGCCGCTAACGAATCGCAAAACTACATCTCCAAAATATTTGATTTCAGAGATAGTCATGCTCTTACCAGACTCAGTGTCTACCACAGTACGAGGAGGCGAGTTACTCACTCCACCGTTCGCGACAGAGACGTCGTGAGCTTCTTTGGCGTCGGCTACGCGGATGCCAACAGCATGGACAGCAAGGCCATGCTTGGCTACGAAGGCGTGAGCTTCACTTTGGTTGAAGGTAGGGTCGGGAATGTTGCTCTGATCTCCTCTAACACTCTCTTCATTGCTGTAGGCAGCAGTGAAGCAAAAGACTAATTCACCACTCTGAACTGCCTTGGATGCGTAAGTGAGATTACCAGTAGACATGTCAGAGCGGGCAACTTCAGGCATACCGAAGCCCCAAGTGAAGCGATTGGCTGCCTGGGTTGAATCAGAGCAGTAGAATTCCACGTGATGAAAGCGTTTAACATCAAACTTGTCTGTCATAGGATTGGTACGATTCGCCATGAACTCATCGAAGCCCACAAGCTTGCGCTTGCTACCACTATCCTTAGAGTCGCTATTATCTCCTTGACCAGTCATTCTCAGATTTCAAAAAAGTGTTTAATTACCCTCAATTCAACAATATCCTCGTTTTCCTCGTTTTTCCTTCCCGCTCTCATGCGGGGCGGCGTACCGTGGTACGTTCGAACGTGTTGAAGTAAAATTAGCTGTAGTAGGCCATGCGGGAGTAGTGGGAATGGTGGTAGGATGCTCCGGTCACAAGTTCCCACGGAAGGAGTGGAACGCAAAGGAGTAACGTAGTATTCTTTATTTAACAGAGAGTGTTCTTTGTAACCTACTACATGTATATATAAAATTAGCTGTGCTTCAACACCACTCGTAAAGTCGTAAAGTTGAAAGGAAAAAGAAAAATATCGTGGGGATTAAGTGCTTAATAATATAACTCGATCAGTGAAATGTGAAATTTCACTGATTTCAATTCATGACCTTGAAATGAAATTGTGAAAAGATGATCCTAGAAACATGATAATACGGATAATACATGATCGACATGATCCATGGATCCATGGATATGCTAAATCGCTGC